>Ga0247611_10003076_pt1 | contig 25387 bp, 28 predicted proteins | sample 177DNAGHGhighgp2_FD_192422 | JGI IMG/M metagenome (GOLD analysis project Ga0247611, IMG submission 192422) | Sheep rumen microbial communities from Palmerston North, Manawatu-Wanganui, New Zealand - 1770 DNA GHGhigh gp2 | ecosystem: Host-associated > Mammals > Digestive system > Stomach > Rumen... | reverse complement strand
TTATTATCGTTATATTTTAAAAATTTTTGTCCTTTTTTAGCCATAAGAAAATACACCTCCTTTCGAAAGTGTATTTTATCATAAAACTAGTTTTTTTATTAATGTCTACCCAGAAGGGTGCATTTCAGAAATAATTAGTCAATATAAAAAATTACCAAAATATATTCAAGAAGATAATCAAGTAAATGCTGCAATACAGAAAATAAAGAAATAGTTTAAAAAAAACACCAATTGTGTTAAAATATGCATGAGGTGTTTTTATATGCATAATAATTATACATACGGAGAAATAATTTATATATTAAAAGGGGAATATGATAAATATAGATATTTATTAGAAGAAATAAAAAAAACAATTAAAGTTGATGACTGTGATAGTTATGATTTTAGAAGTATTTCATTAGATAATAGTAATACTAATAACTTAAAATTAATAGTAAAAAAGTCCCTTAATCCTATTCTTGGATTACTAAAAAATTCAAATAATTGCTATGCTCAATACAACATAATAAAAAATAATAATCAATATGAATTATCATATGATATTAGTACTCTAGAAGAATATAAACCAAAAATAAATATAATTGATTCAGAAAAATTTAATTATTATTTAGAAATATTATTATCATCAAAACTTATTAATCTAAAAGGAACAAATAAAGTAATAGATGATAGTCATAATTTATATCTATCATATGATTATTTAAAAATGAAAACTTCATCATCATATATATCTTGGAGTGGAACACATAATTGTATGAGATATTTACAAGGGAGAAAAGATAATAATATTAATAACATACTTTCATATGAAATACCATTTGAAGTAATTCCAAATGAATGGTTAGAATTATTTCAAATATATAAAGAAAAAATGAATAATCCAATAGATTTCATCTTAGAAGGAAATAATCATAAAAAAGGACAATTATATATTGAAAGTACATCTCCAAATGGAGTAGTAAAACTATTAAAAAAATAAATGGAGCAAACTCCATTTTTTTGTTATAATTTTAGTAGGAGGATAAAAATATGTATCTAAAATATAGTACTGCATATCTTTCAGGAGTAGTGGAGATGGCATCATCTTATTCAAAATATATGGGACCTTCTTATATGACTGCTATATGTTTTGATTTAAAAAATCCACTAGAAGATTTTAAAAGATTTTATGATATAAAAGAAGATATAAAAGTAAATAAAGTAGAAACATCATATCATGAATTATTAATTACACTTCTTGGTAATGATAAAGATTTAATAGATACAGTAGAACATTGGACAAGAGTAAGGATCGGTGAAGTACAAGAAATCTGCACAATAGAAGAAAACAGTAATTTACTAAATTTATTAAGTGGATCGGATGGTGGACTAAGTCCATTTTATATAGTAGATGATATTTATTTTGTTAAATTTAATAAAATGTTTGTAGTATTTATGATAGGAAATGATGAATAATGAAATTTAATAGTTTAATACCAGAATTAAGTGTAAGCAATATCAATAAAAGTAAAGAATTCTATTTAAAAATAGGATTTAAAATAAAATATGAAAGAAAAGAAGATAAGTTTTGTTTTTTAGAATTAGAAAATAATCAAATAATGATAGAAGAAAACAATAATAATTGGAATACAGGAGAACTAGAATATCCCTATGGAAGAGGTATAAATATCAGTATGTCTATCTCCAATGTAGAGAAGTTATATAAAACGCTAAAAAAGAAGAAAATAAAATTCTTTTTAGATTTAGAAGTACATGAATACCGAGTAGATGATAAAACATATTATGATAAAGAATTTTTAATACAAGACCCAGATGGATATCTATTAAGGTTTAATAATTAATAGATAGAAAGATAAGGAGGAAGAATGAAACAATTAATTGGAAAAATAATAGAAGTATATATTCCAGAAGATGAAAATATAAGTGATATAATGTACAATACAAGGATAGGCTTTAAAGTACAGACTGCTGAAGGGCTTAAGATAATAGAAATGGAACAAGACAAGGATAATGTTAAACTATATAAAGAAGATACCATACTAATAACTGAACAAGAAATCTCTGGAAAACATTTTATAGATATAGAAAGGCTAGAAGATGAGTAATTATGATGTAGTTGGATTGTATCCTCATAATATAATAATATATGAGAAAATAAAAAAAGCTAGAGCGTCTCATAAAAGAATCTATTCTATTATTCAGGCAACTGGTACTGGAAAAACTTATAATGCCTTACAACTTGCATATGATGAAAAACATAAAAATATTATTATGATTGTTCCCAATCTGTCTATAAAAGAACATATTGAAAACACAATTAAAGAAAATAAAAAATTAGATAGAAAAAAAGACTTTCCAAATTTTCAAATAATTACATATCAAAGCTTGATAAATTTATCAAGAGAAGAAATAAATAATATAATATGTGATTTATTAATAGTAGATGAAATACAATTCATGGGAACTCCTGTATGGGGAGAAAGAGTAAGACAATTAGCAGAAACTCATCAAAATATGGAACTGTTTGGAATGACAGCTTACAAAGTAAGAAGAAGAGGAACGCAATACGAAAAAGACGTAACAGATCCAGATACTGATGAAGTGTTTTCCGGTTCAGTAATAAGTGAATATGATTTAGTTGACGCTATACTAGATAAAATATTACCAAACCTAACATATAAAAGTTCTCATATCAAAATATCAGAAGATATAGAACTATTAAAAAAAGATATCGAAAGACTAAATCCAAATATAAAAGAATATAAAGAATATCAAAAATTAAAAAGAACAGCTATAAGAAGAATACATGAAGCTCCAAGTGTGCCAGCATTATTGCAAAAATATTTAATACCAAATGGAAAATACTATTATTTTTGCCCGACAATGTCTGAAAAAGGAGTAAATGATATTGAAACAATCAAGAAGACAATAATAGGTTATTTGAAAAGATTTATCAAAGAAGAAGATATTGTAGTCTACACCACTACAAGTGAAATGGGAGAAGAAGGCAGAAAAAATAGAGAAGCTTTTTATAATGATACTGATCTAGAGGGAAATGATGTATCTGACAAATTTCAAATTATGATTGCGATAAATCAGTACAATTTAGGATCACACGTTCCTAATGTAAATGGATGTATTCTGGGCAGAGAAACAAAATCAGATATAGTATTTTTTGAATTAATTGGAAGAGCATTATCAGTAAATGATAACTATAAATTAAGAAAAGAGTATGAAACCCATTCTCTAGAAAGTTTATTAAAAGAAGCAAAAGAAAAAGAAATTAAAATAAGAAAAGATAAGGAAAATGATAAAGACTACATCATTTCAAAAATCTTATCCCCAACAATAATAGACCTAGCAGGGAACTATGAATTTATAAAAGAATTAGAAGATAATTTAATAGGAAAAGCCGAAGAGATAAGAAAGAAAACCAATGGAGTAAGAACATACCATTTAGATGATCTAAAGTTTGATATCGAAATGCAAAACCAAGACTTATATGAAACTTTACAATATTTAAAGAAAAGAGTTACTCCTACATGGGAAGATATGTATGAATACGCCAAAACTTATTATGAACATCATAATAATTTAGATGTACCACGAAGATTCAAAACAAATGATGGATATACCTATGATAGGGATGGAATTATTAATTTAGGTCAATGGATTGATCATCAACGAACTAGATGCAATCCAGAAAGTGAAAAAGGAAAACTCCTATTAAAAATCAAAATGCGTTTTGAAAATCTAAAATCAACCATGAGTTGGGAAGAAATGTATGAGTATGCAAAAATATATTATGAACATCATAGAAATCTTGAAGTACCTAGAATGTTCAAAACCAATGATGGATACACCTATGATGAGAATGGAATTATTAACTTAGGAACTTGGATTAGTTATCAAAGAAAAAGTTGTTCCCCAGAAAGTGAAAGAGGACAGCTATTATTAAAGATTAAAATGCGTTTTAATAATATTAGATCAACCCTAACCTGGGAAAATATGTATGAATACGCCAAAATCTATTATAAACATAATGGCAATCTAGAAGTACCTGCAAAATTCAAAACCAATGATGGATATACCTATGATGAGAATGGAACCATTAATTTAGGTAAATGGATTAGTTATCAAAGAAGAAGTTGCTCCCCAGAAAGTGAAAGAGGAAAACTATTATTAAAGATTAAAATGCGTTTTAATAAAATTAAATCAATCTTACCCTGGGAAGAGATATATGAATATGCAAAAATCTATTATGAACATCATGGAAATTTAGAAGTACCATATAATTTCAAAACAAATGATGGGTATACCTACGATGAGAATGGATCAATTAAATTAGGCCAATGGATTGATTATCAAAGAAGAAATTGTTCCCCAAAAAGTGAAAGGGGAAAACTATTATTAAAGATTGAAATGCGTTTTGAAAATAAAAAATCAACACTAACCTGGGAAGAAATGTATGAATATGCGAAAATCTATTATGAACACCATGGAAATTTAGAAATGCCATATAAATTTAGAACGAATGATGGGTATACATACGATGAGAATGGAATAATTATGTTAGGATGCTGGATAGCAACCCAACGATTTAGATGTAAACCAGAAAGTGCAAGAGGACAGCTATTATTAAAGATTAAAATGCGTTTTGAAAATAAAAAATCAACTCTAACTTGGGAAGAGATGTATGAGTATGCGAAAATCTATTATGAGCACCATGGAAATTTAGAAGTGCCAAATAAATTTAGAACGAATAATGGGTATACCTACGATGAAAATGGAACAATTAATTTAGGACTATGGGTTTTTTATCAAAGAAGAAGTTGCTCCCCAGTGAGTGAGAGAGGACAGCTATTATTAAAAATCAAAATGCGATTTGAAAAAAAAATATCAAAACATACTTGGGAAGAAATGTATGAATATGCGAAGATTTATTATAAACATCATGGAAATCTAAAAGTACCATATAGATTTATAACAAATGATGGATATACTTATGATGAGAATGGAACAATCATTTTAGGAAAATGGGTAGCAAAGCAAAAATACGTATATAAAAACAGAGAAATGGATAGTAATAGAATTAAACTTTTAGAAGACATTAAAATTGAATGGTTTAGTGAAGTAATAGATGAAAAATTACAAGCAGAAGAAATTACAGATAATAATAAAGAAAGAAAAGAAAAAGAATTTCAAAATCGTGTCTATTCATTATTAAATATGTTTAATGATAAGTCATTGCCAACTAAAGAAGAAATAAATTCTAGTTTTTATGAACAATTAAATATAAAAAGAAGATAATTATTTAGAAGTTTTTATCTTCTTTTTTTTATATAAAAATGATAAAATAACTATAGTTTAATAGAACAATGTATTAAGAGGAGTGTCTATGGAAAGTATTCATTCAATTATAATTATAAAGAAAGAAAATAAATATCTAAATTATTTTGATAAAAAATGGAATATATATTTATTCCCAAATTTTAAAGGGAATGATATAAATATAATAAAAGATTATTATCAAACAGATAAGGTAGAATTTCTTTTTGATAAAGTACATGAAAAATACTCTGTTCCAAATAAAAAAATAAAAACTTATCATCATTATTTCTATGAAGTAAAAGAAAAAGTAGATGGAGAATACTTTACTTTAGAAGAACTCTTAACCTTACCAAATGTAGAAAAATATAATAGTGATATTATATCATTTATAGAAGAGTATTATAATAAACATAAATAAAACAAATCAAAAGATAAAAAAATAATAGAAAGGAAACTCTATGAAAAAAATATTTTTAAGTTTTAGGTCAGAGTATTTTGAACCATTATTATATGGAATAAAAAAATATGAATATAGAAAAAGATTTTGTGATGAAGAAACAATAGCTTATTTATATTTAAGTGGTAAATCGAGGCAGGTTGTTGGAATTATGGAACTTGGTAAGCCTATTCGATTAGATGATACAAGAAATAATTATTTAGATTATCCTGATACGCTTAAAAGAATTGATGAGTATATAAAAAGTAAAAATATAAATGCAATTCCAATTAAATCATTATCATTATTTAAGAAACCTCTAACATTAGAAGATATTAGAAAAGACATTCCAACTTTTATGCCACCCCAAATGTATTTTATTTTAGATAATCACTTAGAACTAAAAAAATTGCTAGAACAACAAAAAGTATGTAAAAAATTATTCTACCATGAGCATAATTGCATATATTATGATAATTTAGCAAAATCGGTTAGTGAATTAAAGAAAACAGATGAATATATGAATTTGAAAAAAAAGAACGCTAATAATTATACTTTTTCAAATATAAGTTTTTAAAAGCTAATACATAAAAGATGTTAATCTAAATGAATGAAATTAAGATTAATATAAATTGGTTGATAACAATTTAGTCAAGAACAATGAAAAAAGAGGTGGTTATGCTGAAAAAAATAACTGATAGTGCAATATTTAATTATGAAATTGATGATAGATTATTGATTGAAGAATTAAGTGAATATATTGATGCTCATAAAGATAATATATGTAGTTTTTTTAATATAAATATTGGTACTGAAAAGCCAATAATTAACATTATTAATAAAAAAGAAAATCTTGATAAGATTCATAGAAAATTCAATAATCTAAAAGATATGGATGAAGTTCCAAAATGGATTGTTGGTTTATCAGCATCTGATATGCAAATATATTATTTATCAATAAATGATTACAAAAACACATCACATAATTTTAAAAAAAAAGATTATAAAATGTATTTAGATATGTATAAAAAAACTATAGTACATGAATATGTACATTATGTTAATCGTTTATTTTGTAAAAAAAACAATTGTTCTTTTTCAATTAAGTGTTTATCTGAAGGAATAGCTCAATATTTAAGTAATCAAAAGAGTGATTCTGTTTTAAAATTTAATTATAGTTTAAGTGAGATTTTAACCAGTAATCAATGTTATAATGGATGGTATTTAGTTACAAAATATATTATTGAAAAATATCCTCGTGAATTGTTTATAGAGTTACTAAAAGATAATAATAGAGCTGAAAAATTTATTAAAGACAAATATGAAGAAATAAATAATTATTATACATGTATAAATAATAGTATAATAAAAGAAATTGATGAAAAAAAGTGAATATAAATAGTTTGATAACGATTTAGTTAAGATTTTTTTCACTATAAGGAAAGTCTCAAAAAGAAATTTTGAATATTTATGCTAATATATATTAAGATAAAAAAGAATTATATGAACAAGAAGGAAAAAAGTACTTTAACAATAATGTTCTTGTTCCAATAGATTTAGAAGAAATTATATTGAGGTGATAAAAGTGACTAATTATATATTAATACACGGAAGTTTTGGAAGTCCATTTGTAAACTGGTTTCCTTATTTAAGAAAAGAGTTAGAGAATCAAGGAAAAATAGTATATACTCCTGACTTTCCAACAGGAGTAGGATATCAAACTTATGAAAACTGGGAAAAATTATTAAAGTGTTATGTGGATTTTGGTCTATTAAATGAAAATACAATTATATTTGCTCATTCGATTGCGCCAATATTTGTTTGTAAATTTCTTGTAGAAAATAAAATAACAGTAAAAAGATTGATATTTGTATGTGGCTTTAATAATTATTTAGGAATAGATGAAGAATATGATACAGTTAATGAAAGTATGTATTTTAATAACTTAAAAGATATAAAAAAATATTGTAAAGATATTATCTGTTTCTATACTAAAAATGATCCCTATGTAAAATATGAAAAAGAAAAAGAGTTTGCCGATACCATCACAAATAAACAAATAATAATAGAAGATGGAGGTCATTTAAATACAGATTCAGGTTATCAAGAATTTAAAGAATTATTAAAATATATATAGAATAATTATTCTAATGAAAATATCCAACACAATATAATTAATAAAGTCAAAAAAGATGATTAACGCAAATCATCTTTTTATATTATTTAGCATGTTTAGCTTGTTTTGACTCAAAATATTCACTTCTTGGTATTATTGATCCATCATTTAATTTCATAAATATATTTTCATCAGGGTATTTTTTTCTTAAATCTTCTTCCTTGGAATCGCTATTATCTAATGCTATTATAATAGGTGATCCTTCCACTAGACGATAACTACCATGTTTTACAAACCAGTTAATCACCTCAGAATTTATACTTTGAAAATCTACACCGCGTACAATTTCGGGGTCACCATAAACATTTTTTTATAATAATCTACTTTTGCAATATATTTAGTTCCATATAACATATTTTTTTTTCTTAAATAATCTACTATATTACATATTTCTTCTATAGATTGTAGCATATCAACAAAAAAGTATCAACTTTTATTCACTCGCTAAATTATCAAAGTATCCTTGAATGAATACTACTGGTGTTCCTTTATCTCCAGAGCCTGATGTTAAGTCACATAATGAACCGATTAAATCCGTTAATCTTCTTGGAGTAGTTCCTTGAGTAATCATTTGTCCTTTTAAATCAGCATCTTTATTTCTAATTTCTTGCTTTATTGCCTCTTTTAATTCATCTCCATGCAAATCTGGGAATTTATTATCAGAAACAAATTTAAGTTTTATTTCATTTGGAGTACCTTCAAGTCCACTAGTATAAGCAGGAGATACAACTGGATCAGCAAGTTCCCATATTTTACCAACTGGATCTTTAAATGCTCCATCTCCATAGACCATTACTTCAATATTTTTACCAGTCTTTTCTTTTAATTTCTTTTGAACATTTTCTACTAAAGATTGTCCAGTTCTTGGGAATAGTTTTAGTCTTTCTTCGGTAGATTTATTAGAACCAAGAAGTCCAAATTTTTCATTGAATCCTGATCCATTAATTGATTCATTCATTATTTCAAATAATCCATATGCTTTAGCCCCATTATTTTCTAATAACTTTTTAGTTTTATATCTTGTATGAATATCACAATTAATTACATTCTTTGTATATTTTAATATGTCAGTTGCTTTATTTGATAATACAAATACTGGTTCACAATCTTCAGCTGTAATTAATTCTTTATAGAAGTCTAACATATTAATTCCCGTAAATGGATGAATCCAATCACCAAAATTTTCTCTATATTCTTCTTCAGTAATAACACTCCCTAAATTGAAATTAGAATTATCTAATTTATCTTCATCTAGGATACCATTACCAACTTCATCAGAAGGGAATGATAATAATACATAAAGTTTTTTTGTACTCCTAGCTATTCCTTTTAAAATTAATGAAAATCTATTTCTACTTAATATTGGAAATACAATTCCTAATTCTTCAGGATTATTAAATTTATTTTTAATGTCTTCTGCTATATTATCAACAGTTGCATAATTACCTTCACTTATACCAACAACAGCCTCAGTAATTGCAACAACATCCTTATCTTTAAATTCAAACCCTTCAGTATCCCTTGCATTTAATAATGCATCAACTACAATATTTTCTAAATCATCATGTTCTTTTATAATAGGTGTACGAATTCCACGTACTACTGTGCCAACAGTTCTCATTCAAATCAGTCCTTTCAACATAATTTTATCATATGTAAAAATTATTTTAAGACTTTAATTTTATTTGAAAAAATTATATAATTAAAATGATAAACATAATTTGGGAGTGATAATTTGAAAACTATTATAATTACTGGTAGTGCAAGAGGATTTGGTTATTCAATGGCTAAATACTTTTATGAAAAAAATAATCATATAGTTATTTGTGATATAAATGAAGAAGAACTTAATAAAGCGAAGGATAGCTTAAGTAAAATTAAAAGTAGAGGTAACATTTATTCTTATAAAGTTGATATTACAAAAGAAGAAGATATTAATAATATGATTAATGATTTAAAAGACAAAGTAGAATCTATTGATATATTAATTAATAATGCTGGTGTAAATCAACCTATGAAAAATATTTGGGAATTAGAATCTAAAGTTATTAATAAATTAATTGATATAGATCTCAAAGGGACTATTTTATGTAGTAAAATATTATTACCAATATTTATTAAACAAGGCCATGGTGCAATTTATAATGTAGAAGGATATGGTTCTAATAACGCTACAATGCCTGGATTAAGTATCTATGGTACTGCTAAAAGAGGAGTAACTTATTTTACTGAAGCGCTTGCCAAAGAAGTAAAAGATAGTGGTATTTTAGTTGGAAAAATTACTCCAGGAATTATGATTACTAATTTCATTGGTACTAGTTTAGGTGATGGTGAAAAGATTGAGTTAGATGAAAAGACTAAGAATATTTATAATATCCTAGGAGATAGACCAGAGACTATAGCTAAATATATGGTAGATAAAATAGAATCTAATACAAAGAATAATGTTAAGTTTACATGGTTAACTACTAGAAGAGCAATAGCTAGATTTATTAAATCTATTTTTGGAAAAAAGAATAACTATTTTAATTAGTTTTTATATTAGTAAGCAATTGATAAAATAAAAGGCTAGAGATTCTAGTTCTTTTTCATGTTTTAAATATTTCTTATATTACAACTATATAGAATAAAATATATTTGTTACTAGTAAAACTAAGATAACTAATTATTAAAAATAGTTATTTGTTTCCTCATCAAAACTAACACTTACACCTTTATTTGATGATTCCTTTATAGCATCTAGTATTTTTAAACAATAAATCGCATCTTTAGGAGTTGCAGCATTTTTAATTATAGCATTATTATTTGTTTTAATTACTTTAATTAATATAGGTGCTAAATATCTAAATGATCCAGAAAAGATTGATACTTTATTTTCAATCTCATCAGGATATACACCATCAGGTTTTATATTTTGAACCTCTCCAACAGAAGAACGTAAATACAATTTTAATTTATCATTTAATGTAAATGTTAATTCCCCTTTATCGCCAAATATTGCTATATCAAATTTAGAGCCTACATATGATCCTGCATTAATTGAATATTCTATTGTTAGCTCATCTTTCAACTTAATAAATGCATTACAAGTTGTACTTGCATACACTTTTTTTAAATTATTATTGTTATCTTTTCTTTCTTTAGTAATTGGATTCATTGAAGCCATAACACTAACAACCTCTCTTGAATTAAACCAATATTCAATCAAATCGGTGAAATGGGATGCCATAGCAAGACGGACACCACCATATTCTTTATCATCAAAACTCCAAGTCCATGGAACATTTTCATTTGCAAATCCAGTCCCCTGCTGATTTAATCTAACATTATATATTTTACCAAGAGTTCCATCATTAATAAGTTTCTTAATTTCTATTATATATGGATTAAAACGAAGTTGGTGATCAATAATTAATATTTTGTCATAATTTTTTATAATTTTATTTACTTCATAAGCTTCTTCTAATGTATTTACCATAGGTTTTTCACAAATAATATTCTTATTCTTTGAAATAGCATACTTTAACATCTCTTTATGAAACTTATTTGGTGCAGTTATGCAAATTAAATCTAAGTCTTCCATATCACAAAGTTCTTTATAATCACTACATGCAACTGGAATGTTATATTCTTTAGCAAATTCTTTACTTCTTTTTAAACTAATATCTGAAATTGCATATATTTCTGCTTCATCAGGAAAATTTCTAAAACCTTTAAGATGAGTCCTAATTCCTACTCCTGTTCCAATAATACCTATTTTTATTTTACCCATATTAGTCACCTGTATAAATTGTATCATAAAAAAGTTAGTTTTGATTTTTTATTATCAAAAGAGCGAACAGATGTTTTCTTTTATAAAAAATTATGATAATATTAGATTGAGGGATAATTATGAAACGAGTATATATATGTATTGATTTAAAAAGTTTTTATGCATCCGTAGAATGTTGTAAAAGAAACCTAAATCCATTAACAACAAATCTAGTAGTAGCAGACAAAACAAGAACGGAAAAAACTATCTGTTTAGCAGTAAGCCCATCTTTAAAACAGTATGGAATACCAGGAAGAGCAAGACTATTTGAAGTTCTACAAAAAGTAAATTATATTAATAGAGAAAGAAAAAGTAAAATTAAAAGTAATTTTATAGGAGAAAGTTTTAATGATATAGAATTAAAAAAATATCCCAAGAAAAAATTATCTTTTATCATTGCTCCTCCTAAAATGGCAGATTACTTAAAATGGAGTAGTGAAATATACTCAATATATTTAAAATACCTATCAAAAGAAGATATATTTGTCTATTCAATAGATGAGGTATTTGCAGATATCACTTCCTATTTAAAAGCACAGAAAAAGACACCAGAGGAATTTGTAACAATGATGATTCAAGATGTCTATTATACTACAGGAATTACTGCAACAGCAGGAATTGGAACAAATCTTTATTTAGCAAAAGTTGCAATGGACATTGTAGCGAAAAAGAAAGAAGCAGATGAATGTGGAGTAAGAATTGCTGAATTAGATGAAATCTCCTACAGAAAATTGCTTTGGACTCATAAACCATTAACAGACTTTTGGAGAATAGGAAAAGGAATTTCTAAAAGACTAGAAAAAAATGGATTATATACCATGGGAGATATCGCAAGATGTTCTATTGAAAATGAAAATAAACTATTTCGACTTTTTGGAGTACAAGCAGAATTAATAATAGACCATGCTTGGGGATGGGAACCATGTACCATGAAAAGTATCAAAAGCTATCATCCTAAAAGCAATAGTCTCTCTTCTAGCCAAGTATTAAAAGAACCCTATAACTTTGCTAAAACAAAAATAGTTATAACAGAAATGATGGAATTACTATCGCTAGATTTAGTTCGTAAAAAGTTACTTACCAATCATATTGTTTTATCAGTAGGATATGATCAAGCTAATACAAATTACGATGGAGAATTAGTAATAGACTTTTATGGAAGAGAAATACCAAAACCTGCTCACGGAACAATTAGACTAGATCATTATACATCTTCCTCTATAGCGTTAACTAATACATTATTAACTCTTTTTTATAAAATAGTAGACCCTTCCTTACTAGTACGTAGAATTCATATATCATTGTGTTCTTTAAAAGAAGAAAATAATATGAAACAAGAAATAATAATAGAACAAATAAATTTATTTGATACAGAAAAAGACTTAGAAAAGAAAAAAATATCCTATAAAAAAGAAAAAAATGAGAAAAAGATTCAAATAGCAGTAAATGACATTCAAAGAAAATATGGTAAAAACTCTCTTCTAAAAGGAATTAATTTATTAGAAGGAGGAACAACTCTAGAAAGAAATAATCAAATAGGAGGTCATCAAGCATAATGGAATATGAAGATATATTATATTTAAATCACTATGAATTAAAATATCATCCTAAAATGGATTTATATTCTCGTTCTGCTCAATTTGCACCATTCCAAGCATTAGTTGGATATGAAAAATTAATAGAAGAAAAAGGAAAAAGAAAAGAAAAAGAACAAAAAGTAGGAGAATTAGAAGAAGAAAAAATAAATAAATGCTTACAAATACTTTTAGAATATGAAAAAAAAGATATATTAGTTGAAATAATTTATTATTCAAAAAAAGAGAAAAAAACAAAAAAAATAACCGATATTTATAGGAAAATAGATAGTATAAACCATTTTATTATATTAAAAACAATTACTATTCCTCTTATACAAATCAAAGATATAAAAATAATTTAAAAAATAAATAAATTTAAGTTTCAGTTAATATTTGTAATCTATGATATTTTTGTACGAAGAAAAAAGTACAAAAAAGGAGGAAAAATATAAGAAGAAAAAAATAGTAAAAAAAATCATAGAATAAAAATAGATAATATATAAAAGAGAATGTGGACCATGAAAAAACAAATGTTAACATTCATAGCTGGGATATTATTAGGAACAATTATTTCAACAGGAGTATTTATAGCTTTAAAAACTACGGATTTAAAAATCAAATAAATTACAATAATAAACCAAGAATGAGGAAAGGAGAAAGAAGAAAAAATAAAAATACAAAAACAGAAGAAAAAGAAGAAACTAATAAAGAAAAAGAATCAAATGAATCTGCTTAATAGGGCGATATATGAAAGGAAAAACACTATATATTTTTACAGAGAATCATTTATTTATTGCTGAGTATAACAAAGAAACAGGAGTATATGATACATTTACATATGAATTTGAAAATGATATAGATAAAGTTAATAATATTAAAAATGACAAATTTCATTATATTAAATCTATATTTAAGTAAGATTAATTAATAAGTAGTAAACAAAATCTAGTAAGTAAGAAACTCATAAGAATTAAAAATATGAGTTTTTTTCTTATTATAATAAAATAATCAATACTTGTATCCATCTATTATTTTTGATAAAATAAAAAATATAATAGGAGTGGTTAATGTGTTTTGTAGCAATTGTGGAACAAATCAAAATAATAGTAATCTTTTTTGTACAAAATGTGGGACAAAGTTAACACAAATAACAGCTCCTAAAAAAGAAAAAAAGAAAATATCAATAAATGTTATTTTAATTATTTTAATAATTATAATTTCATTATCTACAATTTTAGGTATAAGTATATTAGTTTATCAAAATAAAAAAAGAGTAATATTAATATATATGGTAGGTTCAGACTTAGAATCTAAAAATGGACTTGCCTCAAGAGAATTATTAGATATAGACTATGAAAAAACTAGTAAAAACGGAACTAAAGTATTGCTAATGGCTGGAGGATCTAAATCTTGGAACAATTCATTTATAAATACATTAGAAACATCCATTTATGAATTACAAGAAAATGGATTTCAAAAAGTAGAAACAAGACAATTATCAAATATGGGAACTTCAGAAACTTTATCTTATTTTTTAAAATTTGGATATGAAAGATATAGAAGAGTAAGATTTGATTTAATATTTTGGAATCATGGTGGAGCAATAGATGGTAATGAATATGATCAATTACATTTTAATGATAACTTAAAAATACCAGAATTAAAGGAAGCATTTGATAATAGTCCATTTAAAGATAGAAATAAAATAGAAGTTATATCTTTTAGAACATGTTTAAATAGTACAATTGAAATGGCTAATATATTAAAACAATATAGTAAATATCTAGTAGCAAGTGAAGAAGTAACAGTTGGATCTCAATATGCTTCAGCCCTATCCTTTATAAATAATGTTACAAAAAAAGACAAAGCAATAGACTATGCTATTAAAGAAATAGATAATTACAAACAAACTATAACTACATTATGCAATATGGTACAAGTTGAATCAAAAGATGAAAATATCTGTGTAAATACAACCTATTCTGCAATTGATTTGTCAAAAATAGATAACATTAACAAAGAACTAGATAGTTTTTCTGAAGAGTTAAAAGAAAGTATTTCTACAGAATTTAATAAAATTGCAAAATTAAGATCAAATATGAACCAATATGGTGAAGAACAAAAAGAATATGATATGGTTGATTTATATGATTTAGCACGTCAAATTGATAATAATAAATATTCAGATAAAGTTATTAAGGCAATTGAAAAAGCAGTGTTATATAATTTTACAAATAATGATTATTCTCATGGAATATCAATATATTTTCCCTTTAATTCTGGCGAATTTTTAAAAGATTATAATCTTATATCATCTTCTAAATTATATGAAGAATTTATACAAACGTTTTATACAAGAAAAACATCTCAGATTAAAGAAGTAGACTTTGCAAAAGGAAAAACATCTGCTATAAAAAAAGAAAATGGAGAAGCGGATTTTTCTATAACCTTATCCGATGAAGAAGTAAAAACATTTGCTAAAGCAGTTTGCTTAGTATTTGTAGATATGAAAGATGGTTATCATAAACTTTTATATATATCAAAAACACCTAAATTAAAAGGAAACATATTAAAAGATACCCTAAAAGGTAAAATGCTTCGTATTTCCGATTCGGATTATGAAGATGAGAAATCTACAGAATGGTTAACATTAATAGAGACTGCCTCAGGTAAAGACTTTATAGAAGCTAAAAATGTTATGCTATTAAGATATGGACAAAAACATAGTGATGTTGCAGTTGCAACAATAAGAATAGATAGTTCTCATCCAACAGGGTATATAAAATCACTAGTAATAAATGATAAGGATACAAACGAGAAAGATAAAAAAATGTATTTTTCAGAAGAAGGTATTAAATTAGATGATTATTCTTTAGTGGAGATTGTAACCCAATCATATAAGATAACTAAAGATGACAATACCTTTGATCCAAACTATCTCCAAAATGGTAATAAAATCTATACAGGAAAAATATTTCCTACCAATTCCTTCAAGTATATATTAGAAGATTTTAATAGTAAATATGACTATTATGGAGTATTTTCAATAGAAGATATATACGGAAATACAACATATTCTGAACTTGTAAAAATGAATTAGGTGATACAATGAAAAAAAGATACATATACGTAATGATTATTAGTATAATATCAATAATAATGTGCTGTACATATATATTAATAACTGATATACCATCAAATAGTAATTATATAAACTTCACAATTCCAAAAAACAATTATGGTGAAAAGAAAATTACAATCGAAAATACAACTAAAAAAGAAAAGAAATATCAGATAGTAATTAATAAATCAAATATTGATAATAGTCCAGAATATATATACTATAAATTAATAAATAACAGTAAAATAATAGAACAAGGAATAGTACATGATAATTATATAATCGGTATTGTTTCTATAAAAGCAGGAGAAAAGAAAGACTATAAATTAAGACTCGAAAGCATAAATAATATAAAAAAGAGTATTATAATTAAAGGTAATATAACTACAAAAATATATAAAGAAAAAAACATTTCCTATTTAACATCTGAATATAAAAAAATAAATCAACAAATGATTTTTTTAGCAAATGGACAAAATAATAAAACAGATCAGAATATAAAAAAAATAAAAATAGCTAGTAAAATTAATAAAAAATATGAAAAAGAAGAATACATAGTATCAGATAAAGATTCATCTCGACCAATTTATATGTGGTATAAAAATCATACAATTTATTTTTATTCTAAAAATGAAATAGGATTACCAAAGACTGCTGATAGATATTTTTCTAATTTAGAAAAATTAGAAGATATTAAAGATTTAAAATATTTTCATACTGAAGAAGTTATATCAATGGATTCAATGTTTTATAACGATTCAAGTTTAAATAATATAAATGCTTTATCTTACTGGAAAACATTAAAAGTAAAAAATATGTCTAATATGTTTTCAAGATGCACAGAACTAACAGATATTTCATCACTTGCTGGTTGGAATATTAGTAATGTAGAGGAAATGAAAAGCTTATTTTATTACACAGGTATAGTAAATATAAAACCACTTAAATACTGGAATACTGCAAACGTAGAAGATATAAGTTATATTTTTTCTGAAAGTGAAATAAAAAAATTAGATGGATTAGAGAACTGGAATGTTTCGAAAGTAAGAAACATGACAGCTAGTTTTGAAAATACAAGAATTGAATCTTTAAAACCATTAAAAAAATGGAAAACAAGTTTATTAGAAAAAATGGATTTTACTTTTTCAAATACAAGAATAAAAAATTTAGAAGGATTAGAAAACTGGGAAGTATCTAAAGTAACTCAAATGAATAATTTATTTCAATTATGTATAAAGTTGAAAAATACTGATGGTATAAAGAAATGGAATGTTTCTAAAACAAAAAACTTTACGAGAATGTTTTATTTATGTACTGAATTAAAAAGAATAAATGGTTTAAAAAATTGGAACACAGAAAGTTTAGAGGAAATAAAAGAAATGTTTTCTAATAACAAAAGTTTAAGTAATATTGAAGGATTGGAAAATTTTAAATTAGATAAAGTTATTTCATTAAATGGTTTATTTAAAGGAACAAAAATTAAAAAAACTGATCAATTAATATCCTGGAATACATCAAAAGTAGAAGAAATGGATAATATATTTGCATATACAAAAATAGAAGATACTACAGGAATAGATAATTGGAATATTTCAAATTTAAAAAGTGCTAAAAATTCATTTGAAAAAACTATAATCAAGCCAAAATGGAATGGTAAGTTTGAAGAAGATGGAACATTTGTGAAATAAATATATAATTAAAGTAGAAAAGAGGTAAAAAAATGAATACATGTAAATATTGTGGTACCCAATTAAATGGAACAGAAGCGGTATGCCCAAATTGTGGTAATTCAATTAAAAATAATATAAATCAAGTTATTGAACCTTCAACTTTAGAAACTGCCCAAAAGCAAGAGCAAAATCTAACACCAGATGTCAACACAACAAATATATCACAACAAACTGATGCTACTAAAAAGAGAAATACAACAATCATTCTTGTTATAGTACTAATAGTTGTTATTGCTATAGCAGTTTTAGTATTTGGAGTAGTTTTATTAAATCAAGATAATGATACGAAGAATAATAATGAAAAAACAGAAAATTCAACAGAGGTAAGTACAGATTCGAGACAAAATGTTGAATTTGCAGGATATAACTTAAAAATTCCTAAAGATTATACCTATACAGTAGGAAATGGTATCTTAAGTATTACTAATGATATAAAAACTACTACATACATAATAGGATTTGATTATACCAATACATATGAAGCATATAAAAATTATATAGCAGCAAAGTATCCATCGGTATTTCAAGATACAATTGTAAATGTTAATAGTAGAGAATACATGGTTGTAAACTATTATAATCAACAAAACAATTACTGGTTAGGAACATTTTATACAAAAGTACCAAATGGAGCTGTTGTATATACTGGAACAGTTAAACATTCCGATGGAACCGCTATTTCTATATTAGATTTACAATTTTTAGATCAATTAATAGTAAATAGTACATCAGCCAATACCTTTACTGCCGGTAATGAGTATGATTTAGGAACAAAAGGTGCAGTAGACTTTATCGAAAATCCAATTGAAAAAGATTTTACTATTGAGAATAAAGATAGTGAAAAATGAGCATTGAAGATTAAACAATAAAATTAGAAGAAAAATCAAATGATATGTATAAAGTTGACAAAAAAATTTTTTTGCGATATATTGTAAAAGAAATTGATATTGCCCCATAGCCAAGCGGTAAGGCAGTGGACTCTGACTCCATCACGCGTTAGTTCGAATCTAACTGGGGCAGCCAATTTTTATTTGCAATATGCAAATAGATATTTTTCGTACATTTTTGCCGAGAAATCGGCATCTTTTTTTTATGTAAAAAGCAAAAAAAATTAAATATTTATGTGTAAATAATCAAAAATAATGATATAATAATAAAAGATAGAAAGAGGAGATTTTAATGATACAATGTAGAAATTGTGGTACAATTGTAAATGAAGGAGAGACATCATGTCCAAATTGTGGAGCAGCTCTCCAACAAATACAAAACCAAAATTTGCAGCAAAATAATCAACCTCAACAAGTAGAACCACAACCAGTTGCTGCAAATAATCAAACAAGTCAGCCTAAAGAAAAAGATATTAGGAAAATATTAATACCAATTCTAAGTATATTGATAATAGTCTTATTAGGAGTAATAATATATTCTGTTGCTTTTAATACCTCAAATGTTGAAAAAGCTGAAAATAATACTGAAAATAATGCTGAAAATAATACTGAAAATAATAGTGATAATGCACAGAAAACAAATTCAGTCGAATATGCTGGATACAAATTTTCATTGCCAGATGGCTATCAATCAATTATTTCAAATATTTATGGATTAGTAATATATAATTCAGAAATTGCCTATACAGTAGGTGTAGACTATTCAAATAATTATGATTTGTACAAAAATGCCTTTATTACATATGCCCCACAATTAGAATCAAGCTTATTTACAACATTTATGGATAAAGAGTACTTAATTTATAATCTTACTGATACTGATTTAAAAGGAAGCCAGTATGAAACAAAAGCAGATGATAATACTACATTTACTGGTTTGGTAGTAAAAAATGATAATACTATACCAACAGGTGAAGAGATAAATCCTATTGCGAATATATTAGCTTCTGCAATAAAAATATCAACTGACGATACAAATCTCAAAGGAACATCGAATGACTTTGGAACAAGTGTTGGCATCATGGTATATCAAATTAATCCAGATGAATTTCCATTTCAGATAAATGAAATTAAAGAATAAAGAGAATAAAAATTCTCTTTTATTTTTATACTTTTTATTGTAATATATTAATAGATAAAAAAAGAGGTGTAAAAATGACAGATAATGAAAGAAAAGAATTAGCGGAACTTTTATTTCCTAATTTAAAACATGATACAGATTATTATGAAGAAAAATATACTGAAAGAAATCTTTCTGAAGGAGCAATGGTAACTAGATATGGTCCATCTCCTACAGGATATGTTCATCTAGGTAATTTACTTAGTGCTTTTGCTGATATGGTTTATGCTAATCAAACAAATGGAAAGTTTTTTCTAAGAATAGAAGATACAGATCAGAAAAGATTAGTAGAAGGTGGAATAGATAATATAGTTAGTGTATTACATGATTTTAAGATTTTACCAAATGAAGGATACACCTTTGGAGGAGAATATGGCCCATATCAACAAAGTGAAAGAACAGAAATTTATCAAACATATGTAAAAGATTTAATTATAAAAGGATATGCATATCCATGTTTCATGACTGAAGAAGAAGAAGCTGCTATTAAAGAAGAACAAGAAATAAATAAAACAAAAATTGGAATATATGGAGTGTATGCAACAGATAGAGATTTATCATTAGAAGAAGTGAAAGAGCATCTTAAAAATAATGATTCTTATGTAATTAGATTAAAAAGTCCTGGAGATGCTTCAAAAGATGTAGAAATAGAAGATTGTATAAAAGGAAAATTAAAATTCCCAGAACATAATGTAGATACTATATTATTAAAAAAAGATAAAACCCCAACTTATCATCTAGCTCACGCAATAGATGATCACTTAATGCATACAACTCATGTAATAAGAGGAGATGAATGGGTATCAAGTTTGCCACTTCATATTCAATTATTTGATATATTAGGATTTAAACCAGTAAAATATGCACATATAGCTCCAATTACAATAAAAGATCGTGAAACCGGAAATATAAGAAAAATAAGTAAAAGAAAAGACCCATGGTTTGGCGTTAAATATTATGATGAAAATGGTATACCAATAGAAGCACTTCATCTTTATCTAGCAACCATCACAAATACTAATTTTGAAGAATGGTATTTGCAAAATTCAGATAAACAAATTTCGGATTTTACTTTTAGTTTTGATAAACAAGCAATTGGAGGAACATCATTTGATGAAGATAAACTAGTAAATCTATGTAAAACATACTTTTCTCGTAAGAGCGGAGAAGAAGTATATGAAGAAACACTTGCTTGGGCTCTAAAACATGATAAAGAGTATGCTGAAGATTTATTAGCAAATAAAGAAGATATGATAAAATTCTTAGGAATAGAAAAAGATGGACCACGTCCAAGAAAAGATATTTCTAAATATAGTGATGTAAAAGAAGAATTCTCCTATGCAATAGATTCTATATTTGAAAAAGAAGACTATAAGAAAAATGAATCTGAAAAAACATATGATATTAATTTAGTATTAGACTATATTGATAACTACTTAGATTTATCAACTAATAATGAAGAGTGGTTTAATAAAACAAAAGAATTCGCTAGTATTAATGGATATGCTGAAAGTCCAAAAGAATATAAGAAAAAACCTGGTGAGTACAAAGGACATGTAGGAGACATTTGTGAAGCATTAAGAGTTATGATAACAGGAAGATTAAAGTCACCAGATTTATTTAGTATTATGAAAATACTAGGAAAAGAAAGAATAAAAAATAGAATAAAGTTATATCAAAAAAAATATATTAAAAAGTAGAATAAATAAAATATTCTACTTTTTTAATTAAAAAATAACTATTGTTGTTTATAATTGATAATAGACTAAAATTTAAACGCTTACAATGAATTTTTTCTTTACATAAAAAAATTATTATGGTATAATATGCATCGACAGGGGGAAAAGGCTAGTATGCTGTTTATTGATTTAGAAAAGAAAAAGAGTTATAATAATAACATTTAAAAAGGAGAGGGATTGAGAATGGAAGAAATTGATTTAAAAGAATTGTTTGAATACTTTAAAAGCAAATGGTTTCTAATTATAAGTACAATTATTTTAGCAATAGGATTTGGTAATATTTATATTATGTTAACAAGAGTGCCTCTATATAAGAGTGATACAACTATTGTATTAGTAAGTGAAAAACAAAATGAAAGTTATAATTCAAGTGAATTACAAATGAATAAAAATTTAGTGGGAACATATTCCGAAATAATAAAATCGCGTAAAGTATTATCACCTGTTATTAAAAACTTAAAATTAAAATATTCTTATCAAGAATTGAAAGGAAATATTACAGTTACATCTGTCACAAACACAGAAATAATTAAAGTAAGTGTATCAGATAAAAAGAGTAAAGTTGCTACTAAAATAGCTAATGAAATAGCTAAAGTATTTTCAAGTGAAATACAAAAAATATATAGACTAAACAATGTATCTATAGTAGATAAAGCAGTAGACAGTAAAAAACCATATAATGTAAATTATTTAAAAGATAACTTGATTTATACTGCAATTGGTTTTGTATTATCATCTGGAATAATCTTTATAAAATTCTATTTTGATACATCTATAAAAACTAGTGAAGAAATTGAGAATAAATTAGGAATGACTATATTAGGTATTGTTCCTAAAGTAGAAGGGGAGTAAATATATGAAAAAAGGAAAAGATTTAGTTATTACAAAAAATCCAAAATCTTTATTTGCAGAATCAATACGTAGTATTCGTACTAATATAGCATTTTCATCTTTAGATAAAGATGTAAAAATTATTATGAATACATCCCCAGAAGCTGGAGATGGAAAAAGCTTTATTACAGCTAATTTAGCAATCGCTTATGCTCAAGAAGATAAAAAAGTATTATTAATCGATGCTGATTTAAGAAGAGGAAGACAACATGAAATATTTGATGTTATGAATGTAACAAGTGGTGGCTATACCAATCTTATGTTAAATTATAAAGAAAATATATCATTAGACAAATATATATTTCCAACAAAAGATAAAAACGTTGATTTATTACCAACAGGACCAATGCCACCAAATCCAGTAGAATTATTGGGTAGTGAAAATAATAAAAAATTATTAGAAAAATTAAAGAAAAAATATGATTTAATTATTCTAGATTGTGCTCCTATTATTGGATTATCAGATTCACTTATCTTAGCAACTCTAGCAGATATAAAATTAATAACTGTATCATGTAAAAAAACAAAAATGGAGAGTTTAGAAAGAACAAAAAAGTTATTTGATCAATCAGGAATTAAAATTAGTGGAGTTATTGTTAATAAAGTACCAGCATCTACAAATGGATACTATAGTTATTATTATTCAAATGATTACTATGGTTATGGTTCTAAAGCATGATAAAAGATTTACACTCTCATATTTTATATGGGATAGATGATGGAAGTAAAACAATAGAGGAATCTATTGTTTTATTAAAAAAAATGGAACATGCTGGAATAAAAGAATTAATATTAACACCACACTATATAGAAAATAGTAAATATAATGCCAATAATAGAAAAAAAGAAGCAATATTTAGACAATTAAAAAAGAAAGTAAAAGAAGAAAATATAAATATAGAATTATATTTAGGAAATGAAGTATTCTTTACAAATAACCTATTAGATTTAATAAACAATGGTGAAATTAAAACACTAAATAAAAGTAAATACTTACTATTTGAGTTTCCAATGACAAGATTTTATAATAATTCACTAGAAGTAATTAATCAATTAGTATCACATGGATATGTACCAGTATTAGCACATCCAGAAAGATACATTGAATTTCAAAAAAATCCTAATTTAGTTATTGATTATTTAAAATCAGGAGTTCTTTTACAAGGAAACTTTACATCATTATTTGGAAAATACGGAAGACATTCAAAAAAAATATTAAAACTATATTTAAAAAATAATTGGATTAGTTTTCTTGGAAGTGACACTCATAATGAAGTTGCATATGATAATAAGAAACTAGAAAAAATGTTATTAAAGATTACAAAAGATAAAGAATATACAGAAGAGTTATTAGGTAAAAACTTTGATAAAGTAATTAATAATGAAGATATCGGAATAGTTATATAAAAAGTATAATAATGGATATAAATAATTCTTATAGCAATTTTCTTTTAAAACAAATAAAAATGTGATAGAATAAGAAAAGCGTATAAGGCTATATGTTTCATATAGAAAGTGGGGGATATGTATGAATTCAAATGTAAACGTTTTAACAAATGAAGATATTACAGTCTTTTATAAAGTAAAAAGAGTAATATATATAACTCTAAAAAGATTTTTTGATATTCTAATGTCTATTATAGGATTATTATTTTTAATTCCAATTGCATTTATTATAAAAATAGCTTACATGCTAACTGGAGATTTTCATTCTATATTCTTTGTACAAGAAAGAATAGGAAAAAATGGAAAATTATTTAAATTCTATAAATTTAGAAGTATGGTCCCTAATGCTGATGAAATATTGTTCCGTACTTTGGAAATTGATAAAATAATGGCAGAAGAATATCAAAAAAATAAAAAGTTAAAAAATGATCCCAGAATTACAAAAGTTGGCAGATTTATTCGTAAAACATCATTGGATGAGTTGCCTCAATTTATAAATGTATTTTTAGGAGATATGAGTCTAATTGGTAATAGGCCTTACTTACCAAGAGAGAAAAATGATATGGGTACATATTATGAAGATATCATAAAGACTAAACCAGGAATTACAGGATATTGGCAAGTATCTGGCAGAAGTAATACAACATTTAAAGAAAGATTAAAATTTGAACAAGAATATTCAAAATGTGCAGGACTAAAACTAGATTTAAAAATATTCTTTAAAACATTTTCAGTAGTATTATTTAGAAAAGGCGCAGACTAAGAATAGTCTGTTTTTTTGTTTATAAGGAAAGTGAATTCAAATAGGTACTTGACATACAAACAAATGTATTATATGTTGGATTTAGGAGGTTCACTGTATGTATAAAACATTTAGATTTCGTATGTATCCTAATGATAATCAAATTGTACTAATGAATAAAACTTTTGGTTGTTATAGGTTTATTTATAATTATTTTTTAAGTATTTGTAAAAATAATGGTTATAGATGTGCATTTGATATGATTAAACAATTACCAAGTTTAAGAAAAGAATATGAATGGTTAAAAGAAGTGGATT
>Ga0247611_10003075_pt1 | contig 25398 bp, 18 predicted proteins | sample 177DNAGHGhighgp2_FD_192422 | JGI IMG/M metagenome (GOLD analysis project Ga0247611, IMG submission 192422) | Sheep rumen microbial communities from Palmerston North, Manawatu-Wanganui, New Zealand - 1770 DNA GHGhigh gp2 | ecosystem: Host-associated > Mammals > Digestive system > Stomach > Rumen... | reverse complement strand
CAGATATGAATACCGCGATCGTTGACGATGTTGGTTTTTACGACCTTGTTGCCGTTGGCCTCCATAATCTGAGCAAGCGACCAGCCGAGCAGGTTGTTGCGCACGTGGCCGAGGTGAAGGGGCTTGTTGGTGTTGGGCGATGAGTACTCGATCATCACGAGGGGAGACTCCTCTGTAGCAGTCTTCGTGCCGAAGTGCTCGTCCTTGTCGATAGCCTCCAGCAGCTGCAGCCAGGCACCGTCGCCGATGCTGAGGTTCAAGAAGCCCTTCACGACGTTGAACTTCTCAACGGCCGTGCAGTTCTGCACCAGATACTCGCCAATCTCCTGTGCCGTCTGCTCGGGTGATTTGCGTGCGGCTTTGACAAACGGGAAAACCACCAGTGTCAGGTTGCCCTCAAACTCACTCCTTGTCTTCTGCAGCTGCAGCATCTTCTCGTTGGCATCCATGCCATAGAGCGTCTTCACGGCCTCGCCTGCAGCCTTGCTAATCAATGCTTCAATATTCATTTCTTCAGATTTTTGCTGCAAAGGTAGTGCAAAATTTCGATTAAGCGAAAAGAATACATATTTATTTGCTTTCTTGAGCATGAGAAATTTATCCGAATCGAGCGAAAATGCAAATTCGTAAAGATAATCACCGTTTTCTTTGTTGTTTCTGCATGAGAAACAATTCTATCTCCATGACTTTCTGAAAATACTCCATGAGTATTGCGCAAAACTCAACGACTTTTTGAAAATACTCAATGACTATTTGAAGAAAGAACCAAAGGGATGCAAAAACTATGAATTATGAACTAAGAACTATGCACTATGAACTATGAACTAAGAATCACCCCCACATCCCCACTATTTCTTTGGAAACGCCTTTATACAAAGGGTTTCACGACGTTGGGTTGAACGCATTCAACCCCACGTCCCCAAACGCCCATCCACAGGGCGTTTCCGAATAAATAGTGGGGTTGTGGGGTTGAAATGTAAATTCTGTCGTCGCAACGCAAACTTTATTACGACATTAAGCAAAAGATCGAGCCCGTTCACGCTCGGGAAAGCATGAGCGAGCTCTGCTTTCCAATTACTTTATCACGACCTTGCGACCATTCACGATATACACACCCTTCGACTTCAGTCCATGGTTGAGCTTACGGCCACTGAGGTCGTACCAATCATCCATTGTCCATTGCCCATTATCCATTTGATGCGTAGCATCATAAATGCCACTCGGCACTGTCACCGTCAGTTTGCCACTGACATAGCTCAGCGTGTAGTTCTGAGCCTCGCCACCGTTCACCACAATGTCGTACACGCCAGCAGGCGAATCCTTCGTGGCCGTCGTCGTTGCCATGGGCTTCTTCGTCAGCACACTCTCAGTCTCGTTGTTCTTCCATCCTGTATAGGTCAGCACGAACTGCGGATTCTCCTTACCCTGTTCGCGCTCTGCATCCTCCACTTTCACCGTCAGCGGTGCCTTGGTAATGGTCAGGGTGCCCTTTACATACGTGTCGTTGTAGTTCTTCACGCCGCCTTTCTTCACGATGATGTTGTAGGTGCCAACAGGCGACGCCGGCGTTGCCTCACATTCAATCACCGGTTCTCCGTCCAGTGTGGCGCCCTCTGTTGTGAACTCGAACACGGGATTCTCCTCGCCGTACTCGCGGCTGTAGCTATTTGCCGTAACGGTCAGTGCCAGGTCTGTCTCGCCGTGAACGCCGACGATGTGCCTGAACTCCTTCCATCCCTCGGCCTCGCGGTAAGCCTGCTCAGAGCCGAAAGGCACATAGAGCACGCAGGTCTCGAAGTCGATGCCCTCGAACTGAGAGACTGTCGTACTGGCAACTTTGTGCTGAGCCCTACTGGAGACGGCTGCAGCCAGACTGGCTGGAGTCGGCGACAGGACGTAGATGGCCTTCAGGTTTGTGCAGCCCTCGAAGGCACCGGCACCGATGGTCGTCACCGTCCCAGGGATGGTCACCTCCGTCAGGTCGGTGTTGCCCTTGAATGCATCCTCAGCAATCTCCGTCACCGTATATTCCACACCGTCAACCTCTACCTTCTCAGGAATTGTTAGTTTACCAGTTTTGTCAACTCGCATACTCTTTATTACTACAGTCTGATCATTTTTTATATCTACCTCGTAAGGCTCGGACTCGTATTCCATCTCTTCGATGTTCTCAAACATATTCCACCCCTCCGTCGCCTGATATTTTGCTTTAGTGCCTGCGGGGACATAAAGGGTGGCGAATTCTTTACTCCCAAAGGGACCATAGGGAGGTCCTTGGATTTCAAATGGTTCTGAAATCTTAGAATAAATTGTTTCCAAATTTGGGCAATCAAATGCTTGGAGTTCCAGATTTGTTAAGATTTCGGGTAATACTATAGTAGAAATATCGGTTTCAAAGAATGCACCTTGGCAGATTGACATAACTGTTGAGGGAATTGTAATGGAAGTTACGTCAAAACATCCTTTAAAAGCATATTCTGCAATTACTCTTGTTCCTTTTGAAATATCCAAATGTCCTTCTGGTTGTTCTCCTTTATAACCAAAGAGTACATTATCCTTATAAAGAATACCATCCGGTTGGCTGTTGTACCATGCAGTATTCTCAAATGCTTTGAAATAGACATACATAACAGAAGGAGGTATGTTTAATTGTGTCAGATTCACACAACCTTGAAAAGCGTAACGGCCGATACCTACTACTGTGTTGGGGATAGTGACGGAAATCAATCCTTCACAATCTTTAAAAGCCTTATAATCTATGTATTTTACTTTATATCCTTTTTGATTGTATGTTACGCTTTCTGGAATAACCAAAGAGCCTATGTAAGATTGGTCTTCAAGGCCTAATACAATGACGAATCCCTCATATTCGTTTTCCCATATACGAAGACCATCTTGTAGATCTGTACCATACTTTATTCCGTTTACGGTAAATACACTGGCCTGCATAGCTATGCTCAATAACAGTGAGCATAAAGAAGTACAAATTCTTTTCATATTTTCTTGTTTTAGTTAATAATGATTGTTTCTTTTATAGTCCATGCGATTGGTAAAATGACAGAAAAAGAAAACGTGGACTGTTTACTTCGTCTACGTTCTTGAGGTATCGCCAAACACCTAACCCACTTATACGAGTAAAAGCCCACGCCATCGGCGTGAGCATCCTTGCTTTAACTCTTGTGGGTTCTTTTAATTTGGCGAATTTCAAGAACAAGATTCAAGCGGACGCTTCAGTTCCTATATGTCTGTTATTTCTTCCTTAGCCCATAGGCATCACGGTTTTAATAGGGTTATACAATATTTTATTTATCCTCGAATAACTGTTTCTTGAATGTTTCAATTGCAGCCTTCAAGGGCTCTATCTCTTTGGCAATTACACTGTAGACAACCTCAGCATCAACATCGAAATAGTGGTGGGCAATGACATCACGCATACCCATCACACGCTTCCAAGGAATAGAAGGATATGTGGGAAGCAGCTGACCGTCGGTTATCTTGTCCAGGTTCTTGATGGATTCACCAATGGCAATGAGCACCATGCAAGCAGCATCTAATTTTTCCATACCACCAGGCGACAACAAGAAATCATCAACAGACTTTATGACTGTTGTACGCTCTTGCAGGCGATTGATGGCCAACTCAATCTTGTCAAGCGTATGCAAAATGATGTCCAGGTTCTCTGATGATATAGATTCCATCTTTTTCGATTTGGTTCTTCAGAAAGGCGTCCATGTTACTGTGTAGACGAATGACGTCGACGTCGCAACCGAGCAGTTCTTCAAGGTACTGTTTCAGGCCTATCAGTTGGAACATGTCGGGCGGCATTTCCACGCATACATCGACATCGCTTGACTCGCGTTGCTGATTGCGCGCAAGTGAGCCAAACAAGCGAAGGGAGCTCACGTCAAACTGACTGGTGATATGCTCTGCGTTTGCCTTAATCCTGTCAATACATTCTTGTCGTTGTAACATATTCGCGGACAAAGATAGACATTATTTCCGAAAGTTCCAAGTAAATAGGTGAAAAATTCGTACCTTTGCAGTCGATATGAACATTCGTGACCGTCAGATATTGCAGATAGCCGTCCCCAGCATCGTGTCGAACATTACTGTGCCGCTGTTGGGGCTTATCGATGTGGCCATCGTGGGACACATGGGCAGTCCTGCCTACATTGGTGCTGTGGCTGTGGGTTCAATGATTTTCAATCTCATCTACTGGCTCTTTGGTTTTCTCAGGATGTCGACCAGCGGACTGACGGCACAGGCTTATGGACGGCGCGACCTTGACGGCGTCACAAGAATACTGGTGCGTTCGGGCCGCATCGCCCTGCTGACAGCCCTTGCCATCATCGTCTTGCAGCTACCCCTGAAATGGCTGATGTTCTGGTTGATGGGACCGACGCCCGATGTGACGCCATACGCAACGACCTATTTTTACATCGTCGTCTGGGGCGCTCCCGCCATGCTGGGACTCTATAGCCTGTCGGGCTGGTTCATCGGTATGCAGAACACCCGTATCCCGATGTTTGTGAGTATCATGCAGAATGTGGTAAACATTCTGGCCAGTCTGACGCTGGTCTATGGCTTCGGCATGAAGATTGAGGGCGTCGCCCTGGGCACCGTGATAGCGCAGTATGCCGGTCTGTTGGTGGCTGTCGGGTTGTTGAAGAAGACCCTCCCTACAGAAACCTCTCCCGACCTCCCCAAAGGGGAGGAGGGCCTTCGGGCATCGGAATCCGGTAGACACACCCCTCCTTTGGAGGGGGTGGGGGAGGTTGGTTCCCTTTGGGCCATCAACCGCGACCTCTTCCTGCGTACTGTCTGTCTGGTGGGTGTGAACCTCTTCTTTACTTCGGCCAGCGCCCGTCAGGGGGCTGTTGTCCTGTCGGTAAACACGGTGATGCTCCAGCTGTTTCTGTTCTTCAGCTATTTCATGGACGGCTTCGCCTATGCCGGCGAGGCCCTGGGCGGACGGTTCTGTGGCGCCCGTAACAAGGTGGCGTTTAGCCAGACTCTGCGACGGCTCTTTGGTTGGGCACTGGTGATGACGATACTCTTTACCGTTTTATATATAGTGTGTGGCACGGACATTGTGCGTCTGCTGACCGATGAAGAGCAGGTGCGCATGGTGGCTCATGACTACATCTGGTGGATGTGGCTTGTGCCCGTAGCGGGGGCAGCCGCTTTTATCTGGGACGGCGTCTTTGTGGGTATCACTGCCAGTCGCGGCATGCTGGTGGCAACGGCAGTGGCGACGCTGTCGTTTGCCGTTGTCTATCTGCTGACGAAGGATGTCCTTGGTAACGACGGCCTGTGGCTGGCACAGATTGTCTATCTCGCCATGCGTGGCATCCTACAAACAGTCTGGTACAAACGAAAAGTGACAATCTTGCAACCGGAAATGTCTGTTTGCTGACAAAATGTATCCGTTTGACATTTAAAAAGTGTCAATTTGCTGAAAGGATTTTGGTGGTTCGGTTTTTATGTGTATCTTTGCACACCGAAAACCGAACTATATGACCGAACTCCTGGAGCAATTCCCGGCAATCACCCTTGAAGAGATGAGCGCTGTGAAGTTGATGAACCGTATCGATACGAAGTTTGTCACTACGCTGTCCCAACTGGAACGTCTGCTCCAGATGGCGCAGGGGGAGTATTACGCTCAGGAAATTGACGGTGAGCGCAACATGCTCTACGACACGACATACTTCGACACCCGTGACTTCGGCATGTACAATGAGCACCAGCACAAGCATACGAACCGCCAGAAGATTCGCTTCCGCACCTACGTGAGCAGCAACCTGCAGTTTATGGAGGTGAAGACGAAGAATAACCACGGACGTACGAAGAAGAAGCGCATAGAGGTCAGCGACATGGACCTTCAAGACCCAGCAAAGCGTGAGTTTCTGGCCAAGCATCTGCGTTATGGCGTGGACACGCTGATTCCCCACATGCACAACCATTTCCACCGCATCACACTGGTTAACAAGGCCAAGACCGAACGGCTGACTATCGATACGGCGCTCCATTTCCATAATGTCGTGACAGACCGCGACCGCGACATGGGGCCGCTGGTCATTGTCGAGCTGAAACGTGACGGTCTGTGCTACTCACCAGTGCTGGAGATGCTGCGCCAGTTGCATATCCACCCACATGGCTTCAGCAAGTATTGCATGGGAGCCGCCCTGACCAGCGACCTGTTGCCTGTCAACAATTTCAAGCCGAAGTTGAGTGACGTGGCACGCATACTCAGAAATGAAAAATGAGAAATTAAAAAGATAAAAACAATAAAACTATGGACGCATCAATCATTTACACAGAGTTCATTCACACACTCATACGCTTTGTCTTATGCTTCGTGTTCAATGGAATCATTGTCAACCAACTCTATTACAAGAAGAGCAAACGTCGTGACTTCTACTTCACCTTCATGGTGATGTCGGTAGCCATCTTCTTCCTCGTCTATTTCATGATGGGCGTTGAGCGAGGCAAGGCCACGATGGGCGTCGGACTCGGACTGTTCGGCATCTTCAGCATCATGCGTTATCGTACTGACGCGATGCCTGTCCGTGAGATGACCTACCTGTTCGTGATTATCTGTATGTCGGTGGTTCATGCAATGGCCGACAGCTATGTGGAGTTGGCCATCGTCGATGTTGTTACCTTCGGCACCATCCTGCTCTGTGAGATGAACCTGAAGGTGATGCAGACCAAACTCATCCAGTATGACCGCATAGAACTGATTAAGCCTGAAAAGCGTGCGGAACTGAAGGCTGACCTTGAGGCACGTACGGGTCTGAAAATTATCAAAATCGACGTGGGAGGCGTTGACTTCCTGAAGGATTCGGCTGTGTTGCGTGTTACCTACGAAGGCGGTAAGACCAGTGCTGTGGATGGGATGTTTGAAGTGAAGAAATCGCAATGGAGAGAAATGTAGTCCTTCTGCTGCTGGCAGTGCTGTTGTCAGCTACGTACTCTGCCAAGGCCCAGTCGGAGGGTGGTTTTCTGTTGGGTGCTGAGGTAGAGAAGTCGCTGAACAAGAACCTGAGCGTAACGGCTGAGGCTGGTTTCCGCTCGCGCAATGATTTCAAGACCGTCGACCGTTGGAGCGGTTCGCTCGGGGTGGAGTATAAACTGACGAAGGGACTGAAGGCTGATGTGGGCTATACCTTATTATATGATAATAATCGCGAGAAGCTGACGGAAAACTACTGGCGTCCCAGCTACTGGAGTACACGTCATCGTGTGAATGCCTCGTTGACGGGAAGCTACAAAATAGGAAAGGTGTTGCGCCTGTCGTTGCGTGAACGTTGGCAGTACACGTACCGTCCCGAGACTGCCACCGACCGCTACTACTTTGTTGATTATCCATCGGCCAAGTGGACGGGCGACATGGACGGTTGGGAGGCTACAGAGAAGATGCGTGACGGCAAAGGGAAAAACCAACTGCGTTCGCGTCTGCAGCTGGAGTATGATAAGAAGAAGGCTAACATCAAGCCTTATGCCAACGTAGAGCTATACAATAGCTTAGGTATTGAGAAGGTTCGCTATACTGTGGGCACAGATTTCAAGCTGACGAAACAGCATAGTCTTGATGTCTACTACCGCTTCCAGGACCAGCGTCATGTTGACGAGAGCGACTATGATCCTGACATGCACTATCTGGGTGTAAGCTATAAGTTCAAATTCTAAATTACGACTGACAATGAAAAAACAGAGTCTTTTTGCCGCATTTCTGACATGTCTGCTCATCTTTGGCCTGACAGCCTGTGAGAAAGACGATACGACGGACTTCACTGGGTATATCAATAACCCTGAACCTCAGGAAAATCCGGGAACTCCGAGCGATACCATTGGCAAGGATCCTGTTGTCGAGGCAGGTAGTGACACCCTGTATGTTGTCTATGACGGTACGACAGCAACTGTGACAGGCGATACCCACGCGTATGTCACAGTCAGTGGCGCTGATGTGACGGTCAATGCGATGGAGGCTGACACGACGATGCTTATCGTCTTGAGTGGCAGTACCAGCGATGGCTCGCTGCTGGTCTTTCGCCAGAAACCATTTACGTTGCGCCTCAATGGCGTCAGCATCACCAATCCGGATGGACCTGCCATTAACAACCAGTGCGGAAAGGCTCTTTATGTGGAAAGCGTAGAGGGGACGGAGAATGTGTTGGCTGATGGCGTGGCTTATGCTGATGCGCCTTGGAATGCTGATGGAGAACAGATAGATCAGAAGGGCGCTTTCTTCAGTGAGGGACAGATATTCTTCTGTGGTACAGGCTCTCTGATTGTCAATGGCAATGCCAAGAACGGCATCGCCTCTGATGACTACATCGTTTTTGAAAGTGGTACCGTCAAGGTAAACGTTGATGATACGGGTTCTAATGGTATTAAGGTGAATGACGGCCTGACCATCAATAGCGGTACGTTGACTGTCAGCGTGAAAGCCGATGGTGCTCGTGGCATCAAGAGCGATGACTATGTCACAGTGACGGGTGGTACGACGACTATCACAACCTCGGGCGACTGCAAGATTGAGACTGCCGATGGCGTTCGTGACACAGCTTCGGCTGCCGGCATTAAGTGCGACAGTCTATTCACGATGTCTGGTGGCACGATGACCATCAAGAGTTCGGGTGACGGTGGCAAAGGTATCAACAGCGGTAAGGATGTCGTGTTTAGTGGCGGCACGCTCAAGGTGACGACAACCGGCAGTAATGATGTGGGTAAGCCCAAGGGCATTAAGAGTGATACAGGTATCATCGTCAGTGGTGGCTCCTTCCAGGTGAAAGTTGACAAGAGCTGGGCCTGCGATAATGGTAAAGACACCGAAGACGCCACGGCACGACTTACGGTACTTGGTCAGCCCGCGACAAAAACGCTGACGAAGAAATCGGTTATAATACAATATTGACAGCAAACGAATGAAGAAACTCTACTTACTACTACTCTTTTTACTAACAATTACGACTGTCTGGGCTGCTGAAACGACATGGGTGGACATCACCGGACGGTTTGTTCAGAACGCAGACTTTAATAGCGGCAACAACGACGGCTGGACAGTTAACAGCAGTGCAGGACAAAGAGCCGTTAGTGCTAATGTCATGCGTTTCTGGAATGGAACGTTCGACTTCAGTCAGGTAATCAGTGGTCTGCCACAAGGTCACTATCGGTTGACTGTGCAGGGTTTCTACAGGAATGAAGAAGACTCCTATCAGGCCTACAAAAATGGAACGGAAAGGCTGAATGCCTTCTTGTATGCCGGTGGGGTAAGCAAAGCCTTGGTCAGTGTTTATTCAGAGTCGATGACCAGCACAACTGGTAATCGTCAAGAACACGAGGGACGTTACTATCCGGACAACAGCACCAGTGCTGCTGCTGCTTTTGCCGAAGGTCACTATCAGGGTAATAGCATTGAGTTCGATGCTCAGGGTAGTGTCACCATTGGCGTCAGATGCCAAGAGGCAGGCACGAACAACTACTGTGCCTTCGACAACTTCAGGTTGGAGTATGTTGGCGCCACAGGTGGTGAGCAGTGGGTTGATGTATCGTCGTATCTTGTTAATACGGGCTTTGACAACAATAGCTCGAATGGATGGCAGTGGCAAAGCAATGCGGGATCACAGACTGTCAATCTGGGCTGTATGGAATTCTGGAACGGTACGTTCGACTTGTGGCAGACTGTGACGCTGCCACAGGGCCATTACCGTCTAAGCGTGCAGGCATTCTATCGTTGCAAAGATAATTTTGATAATAACAATCCGGGGTGGGGTGATTATTTTGATTACTTGAATGGAACGCAGAATATCACTGGTTATATGTATGCAGGCGAAACGTCGCAGAAACTGGTGAGTGTCTATACGGAGTCACGAGACACACCCTACGGAGATTGGGCGAGAATAGGAGGAAAATATTATCCAAACGGTATGAATTCCGCCAGTCTCTTTTTCGGCGAAGGAAGCTATTGGAATACGATGGAGTTCGATGCAGGAGGCACATTAAACATCGGACTGCGTTGTCTTCAGAACGAGTGGTCCAATTGGTGTATCTTTGATAACTTCAGGTTGGAGTGTTATACTGATATGGTAGCCATCAGTAGCATCAGTGTTAGTGCTGGCACGACAGATTTAGTTGTTGGCGAGTCCGTGACTGCTCAGGCCAACATCCTGCCAACGACAGCAACCCTGCCTTTCGTTGACTGGAGCTCAAGTAATCAGCAGGTGGCCGTCGTTGACCAAAATGGCTGTATTACCGCTGTCGCTACGGGAACGGCAACTATAACAGCAACTGCTGGCGATGGTTCCGGTGTTACAGGGAGTGTCACTGTTACCGTGGAACATAATCCTGCGGCTGTCGGTTCACTTGTCATCAACGAGATAATGGCAGCCAATGTTGATGAGTTTATCAGTCCGGCTTTCAATTTTGACGGGTGGGTGGAACTCTATAACCCCACAGACCGGTCTGTTGAACTGGGTGGTGTTGTGGTAAGCGACCCTTCTGACGATGGCAATATTTGGACGATGCCGTCAACAATGGGGACCGTGCCTGCTAAAGGCTGTCGTCTTGTGTGGTTTGATTCCAATGAAGGTAATCCGCTGAATGTTCCGTTCAAACTCGATTTAGATGGCGGTACCATTACTTTCAGTACGGCAAGTGGACAGACAATCGCCTCGCAGCAGTACCCTGCAGCACTGGAGCGTGTCAGTTATGCACGTGCGACAGATGAGACAGGGACTTGGGGATTGACGGGAACGCCAACACCGGGTGCCACGAATAATGGCATCGCGCTTCTGACAACACAATTGGAGCCGCCTGTGGTGAGTCAGCCTTCACAGCTGTTCACAGGATCTTTGTCCTTTAATGTATCAATTCCGTCAGGTTGCATTCTGCGCTATACTACCGATGGCACGCTTCCAACATTGACAAACGGCGAAACCAGTCAGTATGGAGGCTTCACCGTCAAAGAGACTCAATGTTTCCGTTTCCGCCTTTTTGCTGATGGGAAGCTTCCATCGCGCGTCACTACGCGTACCTATATATATAAAGACCGAGATTATTACCTGCCCGTAGTCTCTGTCGTGAGTGACCGGGATTTTCTCTATAGCACAGAGATTGGCGTGATGGCAAAGGGCCCCAATGGTCGTCCTGGTCGTGGGCAGGATGCTAACTGCAACTGGAATATGGACTGGGAACGCCCTGTTAACTTCTCCTATATAACGGCAGATGGCAAGATGGTGCTTAATCAAGACGTTAATCTGGAGATGTGTGGCGGTTGGAGCCGTGCCTGGTCCCCCCATTCTTTCAAGCTCAAGGGTAATAAGGAATTTGGTGGCGAAAAGGACTTGCTCTATCCGTTCTTTGAACAGAAACCATATATCCGTAACCGTACGTTGCAGATACGTAATGGCGGCAACGAATACAATAACGGACGAATCAAGGATGGTGCCCTTCAGGTCATTATAGGTAGCTCTGGCATAGATATTGACTATCAGAGCTATCAGCCAGTTCACGAGTTTATTAATGGTAATTATGTTGGCGTACTTAATGTGCGCGAACCGAACAACAAACATTATGTCTATGCAAACTACGGATGGGATGATGACGAGATAGACCAGTTTGAGATGTCGCCCGACTCTGGTTATATTCAGAACTGTGGCACTCCCGATGCTTTCCTGGAACTTGTTGACGAGTTGTCGCCTAATGCAGCTAATCCCCAGACGTATGCAGAAATTTGTCGCGTCCTCGATATTGACGCCTATATTAACTATATGGCAGCCCAGATGTATTTAGGAGGTGATGATTTTCCACAGAATAATGTAAAGGGCTTCCGCCATCGCGACAACGGACGTTTCCGTTTCGTGGTCTTTGACCTTGATTTTGCCTTCAAGCTGTCCAATCCTTTTAGTACATTCTTTAATAAGGAGAATTATACGTTTGACCAGTTGAGGCCGGCCTCCTTGGGGCGGCGTAGTGGACGTATCGCCTTTGTCACGCTCTTTAAGAATATGCTTAAGAATGCAGACTTCCGTCGCCGTTTCATTGATGCCTATTGTATTATGGGGGGCAGCGTTTTTGAAAAGGAGCGTTCTTCCGACGTTATAGACGAACTGCTCAGCAACGTCGAACCGGCAATGAGGCTGGAAGGTGCCAGTGCTTCGGGGGGAGCTAGTCAGGTAAAGGATGGCTTGAATAACCGCTTGAGTACGGCGATTAGCGCGCTGAGGAACTATAGCACCTTTAATCTTTCTTCGACGTCGCCTCAGCAAGTGACGCTTAGTAGTGATGTCGAGGGCGCCCGTCTGTTTATTAATGATGAGGTGGTACCAACTGGCAGTTTCGATGGTCAACTTTTCCAACCCGTCATGCTGCGTGCGGAGGCACCGGCCGGCTATGCATTCAATGGGTGGGTTGACGGAAAAGGTGTTGTTTATGATGCTCGCCAAAAGGTGGCAATGCCAAATGGGACTGTGAACCTGAAAGCGACATTCCGTAAGTTGAGTGATACGGAGAGTACACGGCAAGGCATCACTCCTGTTCGTGTCAACGAGGTGAGCGGCGCTAATGACAGTTATATTGATGAGTATGGTAAGAAAGGCGACTGGGTGGAACTTTACAACACCACGTCAGCGCCCATAGACGTTGAGGGAATGTATTTGACGGATAATGCCAACAAGCCTACGAAGTATAAGATATCGAAAGATGGTACCAATGTTAATACAACTATTCCTGCTCACGGATATCTCGTCATCTGGTGCGATAATAAACGGTCGACGACGGACAATGGTCTCCATGCAGGCTTCAAGATTGCTGACGATGGTGGCTTGGTCATGCTTTCGGCTGCCGATCAGAGCTGGTCGGATGTGCTAACCTATGATGCTCATGATGCCCGGACTACTATTGGGCGCTATCCTGACGGAACAGCCAATGTCTATGCCATGAATGTAGCGACGATTGGCAAGAGCAATGTTTATAGCAGCTATGTGACGGCAGTTGAGCAGACATATAATCCTCCGACACCACCTTCAGGGCTGATGGCTGCAGTGGCTAATGACCTGCGTATTGTTTATGGCTCAGACGTTCTCCTTGCTAAGAGCGCTCAGGACGGCCCCGTTACCATAGAGGTCTATCGTGCCGATGGATTGCAGCTCAAGCAGATGACTCTTGACGTACAAAATGGTACTGCCCGACTTGACGTTGCAGATCTCCCGACAGGTTTCTATGTGGCTCGGGTAAGCGATGCTTATGGAGTCAAGTCAAGTTGTCGGTTTGTTAAATAAACATAAAATTGCACGGATTTATCATTCGTGAATAGCTATTTATCATTTAATCTGTGTACCTTTGCAGTCCGATTACAGGGGGAGAGGCTTAGAATCCCCCGGAAATGTTGTGTGAATAGTGGCGTCTTTGGCCGGGCGTAGCGGTTCGTGAATCAATGTTTCAGCACTGTTAGACTAACAACCGGGAGTTAGACCTCGGGTGTCAGTTTTTGTGCGTATATCGATTAAGTAAAACTGTTTTTTAGTAAAAAGAAAGAATTAAGAAATGAACACTTTGAGTTACAAGACTATTTCCGTCAACAAGGAAACAGCGAAGAAGGAGTGGGTGGTTATCGACGCAACCGATCAGGTCGTCGGCCGTCTCGCCTCCAAGGTAGCTAAGCTGATTCGTGGAAAGTACAAGCCTACTTTCACACCTCATGTCGATTGTGGTGACAACGTCATCCTTATCAATGCCGGTAAGGTTGTTTTCACTGGTAAGAAAGAGACCGATAAGGTCTACACTCGCTACACGGGTTATCCCGGTGGCCAGCGTTTCAACACTCCCGCTGAGCTCCGTAAGCGCAATGGTGGTATTGACAAGATGCTGCGTCACGCTGTGAAGGGTATGCTCCCCAAAGGTCCTCTTGGCCGCAGCCTGCTGAACAACCTCTATATCTACGAGGGTACTGAGCACCCGCACGAGGCACAGAAGCCCACTACAATTGATATTAACCAGTATAAATAATTAAGGTAAGATGGAAGTAATCAACGCAATAGGTCGTCGCAAGAGCTCAGTAGCTCGCGTTTATCTGACCGAGGGTACAGGTAAGATCACGATCAACAAGAAGGATTTGGAAGTATATTTCCCCTCTGCCATCCTGCAGTACGTGGTTAAGCAGCCGCTGAACCTGCTTGAGGTGGCTGAGAAGTATGACATCAAGGTAAATCTCGACGGTGGTGGTTTCACTGGTCAGAGCCAGGCTCTCCGCATGGCTATCGCCCGTGCACTCGTCAAGATTAACGAGGAAGACAAGAAGAAGCTGAAGGTTGCTGGTTTCCTGACACGTGACAGCCGTGAGGTAGAGCGTAAGAAGCCCGGTCAGCCGAAGGCACGTCGCCGCTTCCAGTTCAGTAAGCGTTAATCATACTGGACTACGTTTAGTATCTAAACCGCTAGGACTTGTGGCTTGAGAAAGAGTGGTTATGGTAATCATATCTCTCATATCTCATCCATCAATTACCAAGTGGCTGATCTAACAAAGATTCAACAGAAAGTAAACAACAAAAAAGATTCAAAACAATGGCAAGAACAAATTTTGATAGCCTGCTCCAGGCTGGTTGCCACTTCGGCCACCTGAAGCGTAAGTGGAACCCCGCAATGGCTCCTTACATCTACACCGAGCGTAACGGTATCCACATCATTGACCTTCACAAGACAGCAGCTAAGATCGACGAGGCTGCTGATGCCCTCAAGCAGATTGCTAAGAGCGGTAAGAAGATCCTCTTCGTCGGTACTAAAAAACAGACTAAGGATGTCATTGCCGAGAAGGCAGCAAGCATCAACATGCCTTACGTGATTGAGCGTTGGCCGGGCGGTATGCTCACCAACTTCCCCACTATCCGCAAGGCTGTGAAGAAGATGGCCAATATCGATAAGCTGATGAACGACGGTACTTTCGGTAACCTCTCAAAGCGCGAGCTTCTGCAGATTACTCGTCAGCGTGCCAAGCTCGAGAAGAACCTCGGTTCTATCGCTGACCTGACTCGTCTGCCCAGCGCTCTGTTCGTGGTTGACGTGCTCAAGGAGCAGATTGCTGTTAAGGAGGCTAACCGTCTGGGTATCCCCGTTTTCGGTATCGTTGATACCAACAGCGATCCTAAGAACATTGACTTCATCATCCCCGCTAACGACGACGCTAAGGACAGCGTAGAGATTATCCTCAACGCCTGCTGCACAGCCATCGCTGAGGGACTGGAGGAGCGCAAGGTTGAGAAGGCCGACGAGAAGGCTGCTGACGCTCAGGAAGAGGTTGCTGAGGAGAAGGCTCCGAAGCGTGCTTCTGCTCGCAAGCCCAAGGCTGAGGCCGCTCCCGCCGAGGAGGCTGCCCCCGCTGCAGAAGAGGCTCCCGCCGCTGAGTAATTAACGACGTATAACGTCCTATCGTAATAACGTAATAACGCAAAAAGAATTATGGCAATTTCAATTGACGATATCAAGAAGCTTCGCGCTATGACTGGCGCTGGTCTGGCTGACGTAAAGAAGGCTCTGACCGAGGCCGAGGGCGACTTCGACAAGGCTAAGGAACTGCTCCGTGAGCGTGGCCTGGCTATCGCTGCCAAGCGTAGCGACCGTGAGACTTCTAATGGTTGTGTGCTCGTGAAGAAAGTGGCTGGCTTTGCCGCTACCATCGCCTTGAAGTGTGAGACTGACTTCGTGGCTAATGGTGCTGACTTCATTGCTCTGACACAGAGCATCCTCGACGCTGCTATCGCTGCTAAGGCTAAGACCATCGACGAGGTGAAGGAACTGACTCTGGCTGACGGTCAGAAGGTTCAGGACGCAGTTACACAGCGCTCAGGTATCACTGGTGAGAAGATGGAGCTTGACGGCTACCTGACTCTCGAAGGCGACAACGTTGAGGCTTACGACCACATGGGCAAGCACACCCTTGCTACCCTCGTTCAGCTGAACAAGGAGAATGTTGAGGTTGGTCACAAGCTCGCCATGCAGGTTGCAGCCATGAAGCCCGTTGCTCTTGACGCTCAGAGCGTCGATCAGGCCATCCTCGACGAGGAGTACAAGACTGCTGTTGAGAAGACCAAGCTCGAGCAGGTTGAGAAGTTCGTTGAGATGAAGCTTAAGAAGGCTGGTATCAATCCCAACCTCGTTGACTCTGAGGATCACATCGAGAGCAACATGGCTAAGGGTTGGCTCACACAGGCTCAGGCCGACGAGGCCCGTGCCCTGAAGGAGAGCGCCAAGGCCGAGGGTGAGGCTCAGCTGAAGATGCAGATGATCGAGAACATCGCTAAGGGTCGTGTGCAGAAGTTCCTGAAGGAGAACTGCCTCGTTGATCAGGAGTTCCAGTTCGGTGATGGCGACAAGGCTACTGTTGCTCAGTGGCTCGGCCAGCAGGACAAGGAGCTGAAGATCGTTGCTTTCCGCCGCTTCACGCTTGTTGCAGAGTAATGAAAATCTTCGCAATAGGAATGAATTATGCAGCTCACAATCGTGAGCTGCATAATTTTGTTAAGCGCCCTGACGAACCGGTTATATTCACCAAGGCCGATTCTGCACTGTTGACACGTGGCAAACCATTCTTTGTGCCAGACCACTTGGGACGTATCGACTATGAGGCAGAGGTGGTGGTGCGTATCTGCCGTCTTGGAAAGAATATTCCTGTGCGCTTTGCCCATCGTTACTATGATGCGTTGACTGTTGGCATCGACTTCACGGCTCGTGACATGCAACGACGCGCCAGTGAGGCCGGACAGCCGTGGACTATTTGTAAGGGCTTTGACGGCTCTGCCGCTATCGGCGAATGGGTAGAAAAGGGGACACTCTTTACCGACGATCATGTCGATGGAGAGCTGCCAGGCATCCAGCGTCTCAGTTTCCGTCTCGATAAGAACGGAGAGACGGTGCAGGAAGGAAATACCTGTGATATGCTTTATAGTGTTGATGAGATTATTGCCTATATCTCACAGTTCTTTACTCTGAAAACGGGAGACCTTCTTTATACGGGTACACCCGCCGGAGTCGGACCTGTAGCCATTGGTGACCACTTGGAAGGCTGGCTTGAGGGACGACGCGTGCTCGACTTAAACTGTCGCTAAGACAATAAACCGCGGCCCGACTACGTTATAAAGATGTATGGAACGAGTCCTAAGGCTCTTTGTTTGCATCGTCGTCATGGCTCAGAGCATGGGCATGATGGCGCAGCGCTTCTTCGACTTGACGGCCGAAGAGGTTCGTATTGACTCGTTGCTTCCTGTCTTTAACTATGAGCAGGAACTGGGCCCTGGCTTTGCAGATTCGGTCTATACAGTCACAATAGAATATCCAGAGTTTGTTGATATGACGCCCACTGACGTTGCCCGCTATCAGCGGTTGACGTCGGCATCGCTGCCCTCTATGCCTGAGGTGCGACAGTATGTGGGTGTGGCTCGCAAACAGGGAACACTCTATGTCAGTTTCGTGCCGTTGGTCTGTCGCAACGGTAAGATGCAGAAACTTGTCAGTTTCCGACTGAAGATACACTCCCAACCCCTCCCGAAGGGAAGGGCGACTGGTTACTCTTCAAGAGCCATGGTATCAAAACTTCCCTCTCCTCGGGAGGGGCTGGGGGTGGGTACTTCTGTCCTTGCTACTGGCCGCTGGGCGAAAATCCGTGTACCAGAAACGGGCATCTATCAATTGACGGACGCCCTGTGCCGTAAAGCAGGTTTTAGTGATCCTTCTCGGGTGAAGGTCTATGGTTATGGTGGAGCTCTTCAGCCTGAGAAACTGTCAGCCGACTATTTGGCTGAGACCGACGACCTGCAGGAGATACCGACGTGTACGGTGAACGGGCGACGCTTGTTCTATGCTGTCGGTCCGGTGGGGTGGAGTAGTAAAACGGCTACTGCACGTACGCGTAATCCTTATAGTAATTATGGCTACTACTTCCTGACCGAGGGTGACGATCCGCTGACTGTAGATGCAGAGGCTTTTACAGCCTCCTTCTATCCTTCGCCCAATGACTATCATACGCTTTATGAGGTTGATGACTATGCTTGGTATCATGGTGGACGCAACCTCTTTGATAGTCGTACGATAGGAGTCGGAAGGAGTCGCAACTTTACATTGGCTGCTACATCGGCAAAAGGCCGCCTTACTGTCGTGATGAGCTACGACGATGTGTGGCAGGGCACAATTGCCGTCAATGGCCGGCAGGTGGGCGAGCTGACTGTTGGCGCAAGCTATGATGGTTCACTTCCGGAAGGACGCGACAGCTACAGCAAGGGTGCCACGAAGACGTGGACTTTCGATGTTGACGACCTGCAGGCCAGCAATGAGATAACAATCGCGCAGACTTCGGGCAGCGATATCCGTCTGGACTACTTGTCGCTGTGCTTTTCGGAACCGGCGCCATTGCCCGATTTGGCAACGGCTTCGTTCGATGTGCCCGAGTTTGTCTATAACATTACCAACCAGAACCATCATGCCGACGACTTCGCCGACATGATTATCATCATCCCCGCGACACAGAAGCTTCTGTCGCAGGCCGAGCGGTTGAAACAGTTGCACGAAGAGCGTGATGGACTGAGAGTACGCATAGTACCTGCCAACGAACTTTACAATGAATTCTCCAGCGGCACACCTGACGCTAACGCCTACCGTCGCTATCTGAAAATGCTATACGACCGGGCAGAGACCGATGCCGACATGCCCCGTTACCTGCTGCTTATGGGTGACGGCGCTTGGGATAACCGTATGCTGAGCACGAACTGGCGTGGTTACAACCCCGACGATTTCCTGCTCTGTTTCGAGAGTGAGAACTCATTCAGTGAGACAGATTGCTACGTTACCGACGACTTCTTCTGCATGCTCGATGAGGGTGAGGGCGCTAATCTGACGGGTGCTGACAAGGGCGATTTGGCAGTGGGACGTCTGACTGCACGTACGGAGGCCGAGGCAAAGGTGTTGGTTGACAAGATTGTAAGCTATACGAGTAATGAGAAAGCCGGTAATTGGCAGAACACCATCTGCTTTATGGGCGATGATGGCGACTATAACCGTCATATGAACGATGCAGAGACCGTAGCGTCGATGGTGCAGCGGAACTGGCCCGACTATCAGGTGAAGCGTATCTACTGGGATGCATACCAGCGTGCTTCGTCGTCAACGGGCTTCAGCTATCCTGACGTGACAGCACTGATTCGCCAGCAGATGCAGAGTGGCGCACTTGTTATGAACTATACCGGACACGGCGCTCCTTATATCATGTCGCACGAACAGGTTGTCCATCGTTCCGACTTTGAACTGTCGTCGGGTATGCGCTTGCCTTTGTGGCTCACGGCGTCGTGCGACATCATGCCTTTCGACGGCCAGGAGGAGAACATCGGCGAGACGGCCATGTTCAATCCTACAGGTGGTGCTATCGCCTTCTATGGCACGACACGCACCGTCTATTCCAATTATAATCGCTACATGAACCAGGCCTTTATGGAGTATGTCCTGAACAGCGATGCCAACGGACGTCAATATACCATAGGCGAAGCTGCCCGTTTGGCTAAGAATCGCCTGCTCACGGTTCGCAATGGTATTGGCACTGACTATACGGCTAACAAATTGCAATATACACTCTTGGGCGACCCGGCATTGCGTTTGGCTGCACCTTCGGCCAATATCGTTATTGATAGCATCAGCGGTGTGTCAACAGCGAAAGACGTCGTAACGCTGAAGGCGGGGAATACGGTGAGAGTCAGCGGTCATGTGGCTGGTCAGCCCACCTTCAGTGGCGTGGTTACGCTGACCGTGCAGGATGTGGAACAACTCATAACCTGTCGTATGAACAGCACTGAGAAAATAGATACGGCATTCTGCTTCCGCGACCGTATGAACACCCTTTACTGCGGTAGTGACAGTGTGCGTGACGGACAGTTCACGCTGACTTTCGCGCTGCCGAAGGACATCAGCTATACTGACGGCACTGGTATGATGAAAGCCTATGCCGTCAGCAACGACAAGCGTGTTGAGGCTCATGGATACAGTGAGGCCTTCACCATGACCAGCGACACGCTGGCAGCCGATGACGGCATCGGACCGAATATCTGGTGCTACCTGAACAGTCCTCAGTTCACGAACGGAGGCGACGTTAACACCACACCTTATTTCTATGCAGAGTTGTCGGACAAGGACGGCATCAATGCCTCGGGCAGCGGCATCGGCCATGATATAGAGTTGATTATCGACGGCGAGATGTCGCAGACCTATAACCTGAACAGCTACTTCCGCTACGACTTTGGCGACTATCGTAGTGGTAGCGTGGGCTTCAGCCTGCCCCAGCTTGACTATGGTCAGCACCGTCTGCTGTTGCGTGCCTGGGACGTGTTGAACAACTCGTCGACGGCAGAACTGATGTTTAATGTCGTCAAGGCACTGGAGCCCAACTGCTTCAGCGTGACGGCAACGAAGAATCCGGCCACGACGTCGACGACCTTCGTCATCAGTCACGACCGCACAGGCTCGCAGATGGATGTGGAGCTCGATATCTATGACACCTCGGGCCGCCTGCTTTGGAAACATACAGAGAGCGGCGTATCAACGGATAATACCTATCTGGTTGACTGGAATCTCTGTGTCGATGGCGGACGACGTCTGCAGACGGGAGTCTATCTCTATCGCGTGGCCATCAGCTGCGACGGTAGTCAGCAGGCCTCACGAGCCAAGAAACTCATTATACTATAACCCATCGACCCACCCCCAGCCCCCTCCCGAGGGGAGGAGAGTTTAGATAGTTTAACAAGGTTGTGACAATAAGGTGGGGACGTGGCGCGTTAAGATGTACAGAGAAAACAGAGAATATAATGAAAAGAATGAATATAAAACAGCTCTTCAGAACTATTAAAACTCCCCTCACCTCGGGAGGGGTTTGGGGGTGGGTCCTTGCTTTGCTCCCATTGGCCACCTTTGCCGACGACAAGAAGAACACGATGTTCAATCCCGTCGAGCATGCCGTCATCTCAGAGACGATTGCTCCCGATGCACGAGGTGCCAGTATGGGTGATGTCGGTGTTGCTACCGACCCCGATGTCAACTCACAGCATTGGAACCCTGCCAAATATCCTTTCTGCATCAGCCGTGCAGGTGTGGCGCTCAACTACACCCCTTGGCTGCGTCAGTTGGTCAACGACATTGACTTGGCTTATGTGGCTGGCTATTATCGCATTGGCGACTATTCGGCCATCTCGGGTTCGCTGCGTTACTTCTCGCTTGGCGAGGTATTCACCGACGACGGCTCAGACATGACCGTGCGTCCCTACGAGATGTCGCTCGATGCCGCTTACTCGCTGATGCTTAGCGAGAACTTCTCCATAGCAGCCGCTATCCGCTGGATTTACAGTGACCTGCGCTACGACTATTCAGAGGACTCCAAGCCCGCCTCGGCCTTCGCAGCCGACCTCAGCATGTACTATAATAATTATGTGATGCTCGGCAGTCGTGAGTGTCAGCTCGGCCTGGGTGCTAATATCCGCAACATCGGCTCGAAGATATCCTACTACGGCGACGAGGAGAGCCAGTTCCTGCCCGCTAACCTGCGTCTGGGCGCCTCGCTGATGATTCCCGTCGACGAGTACAACCGTTTCAGCATCTCTGCCGATGCCAACAAACTGCTGGTGCCCACAGTGCCCAAGCAGGAAGAGGGCGAGTCGAACAGCGACTATCAGGACCGCGTGCGTCGTGAGTACAGCGATGTGGGTTCTATCAAGGGTATGTTCCAGAGCTTCAGCGATGCCCCCGACGGCTTCAAAGAAGAGCTCGACGAGATTCAGTGGAGCGTGGGTGCCGAGTACGTCTACAACGACAAGTTCTCGTTGCGTGCCGGCTATCACCATCAGGCCGAGTCGAAGGGCAACCTGAAGTACTTCACCGTCGGTGGCGGCTTCCGCATGAACGTCTTCTCGCTTGATGTGGGCTACGTCATCTCCACGGCCAAGAGCAATCCGCTCGACCAGACCCTTCGCTTCACCCTTGCCTTCGACATGGATGGCATCAAGGACCTGTTTAAGTAGAACCCACCCCAGCCCCTCCCGAGGGGAGGGGAGATGGATAACCTCGAGATATGAATAATCGTTATGAGACTACAGATGCATCTACCTATCAGCTGCTTTTAGATAAAGCACGGGAGATGCGTAAGAATCCAACGGAAGCGGAGTCTGTATTATGGCCGTTCCTTTCAGGCGACAAGATGGGGGCGCATTTTCGTCGTCAGCATCCTGTTTTTGGTTATATTCCCGACTTTATATGTATTAGCCACCGCTTGATTATTGAAGTCGATGGTGGTTATCATTTTGAAGGAGAACAGCCGGAGAAAGATGAGGAACGTACACTGCAATTGAACCAGGCCGGGTATGTTGTTCTTCGTTTTACCAATGAAGAAGTTTTGTGTAATACAGATGTTGTTCTTGAAGAAATAGCCGATGCTCTTGAAGACCAGCAAAGTAACCAATCTCCACTCCCTTCGGGAGGGGTAGGGGGTGGGTCCCGAGTTGGGATGGGCTACGACGTTCACCAGTTGGTGGAAGGTCGGGATTTATGGATAGGCGGTATTAAGCTGGAACACGAGAAGGGGCTGCTGGGCCACAGCGATGCCGACGTGCTGATTCATGCCATCTGCGATGCCATTCTTGGCGCAGCCAACATGCGTGACATAGGCTATCACTTCCCCGACACTTCCGCTGAGACGGAAGGCATGGACAGCAAGATTATCTTGAAGAAGACCATTGAGCTGATAGCTACCAAGGGCTATCACCTCGTAAATATCGATGCCACCATCTGTGCCGAACGTCCCAAGATGAATCCGCACATCCCCGAGATGCAGCAGGTGATGGCTCAGGTCATTGGCTGCAATCCCGACCAGATATCAATCAAAGCCACCACCACCGAGAAACTCGGCTTCACGGGACGTCAGGAAGGCATCTCCGCCTATGCCGTCGCACTCATCGAGAAATAGCCTCGTTTAATTCCGTTCTCCCCATGTTTTGGTTCTGATGACTCAGTAACCTCACATACACCTATGACCGCCCTGAAACGCCGATAAATAAAGGGGGAAAGACACGGGAGGAGTCGTTGCGACTCCTCCCGTTAACGTCCCGTAATCCTCACAGTAATCAGATGCTGCTAGGCGAAAGCGCCCCAGTCGCTCATCGATGCCGTCATTGCCTATCTGCGCTGTTATATCTGTGCCGTCCATCGTCACCGTTAGCAGCTTCCATCCTTCCTCGGGCGTAATTATCAGTTCTTGCAACTTAATGAAATTTTGCCGATTTCCTAGAACAAGAATCAAAAGTGGACGTCCAATGTCTTATGTCCTTATTCTGTCGTTATGTCATCATACGCAGTATGGTCTGGTTATACAAATATCAGTTTCTTTATGCAACTTCCGCTACAAGCATCCGTCGTTTGAGAGCCAGTGCGATGTTTTTGCGAGCGAAGTCGTTCAGCCCACGGAATGTCGTACGTTGTTTCAGCTCCTCAAGGGACATCGTGAGCAGTAACTTTGCAAGACACTCGTCGGCAAAGGAATTAGACACAACATCTACTCCCTCGAAGTCAAGGACTACTTTCTCTTCGGCATTGAGTAAGGGCACGAGTTGCTCCCTAACATCTGCTCCGAGCATCCTCGTTCCGAGGTTCGGTCCGAATTGGTTGAACTTGAATATCTTCATTGTTTTTTCCTTTATTTATTCGTTACCATAGGTTCTCCATGTCTTCAGCATTCAGGAATTGGTCATTGAATTCCGACTCTGCATCCGCCCTGTTCTCCAACACTTCATTAGGATCAAAGGATTTTGAGAGATTTTTCGCAAATAGAGATAACGAGGTAATATCGTGCCCGGAAATGGCCTGTGGCAAAGGGTTTGAGGGACGTTACCTCTTTTTGGCAGAGGTAACATCGAGGTAACATGAGTGTGTCTTTTTCTGATGTGGTGATGGGAGAAGACACGGGAGGTTGACGGGACGTTTCCAAGAGACACCTCCCGTCTCGGAAAGCCTTTGTATAAAGGCGATTCGAGCGATGATAGGTGTATGTGAGGTGTGTTTGTGAAAACATGCTACGAGTTTTGAAAAATACTCCATGAGTTTTGGAAAATACTCATGGAGTATTTTGCGAAAGTCGTTGAGTATTTCCGGAAACTCATGGGGGGGCGACTGAAAGTTCCTGGTTTCACGAGATTCTTTTCTTGAGTGTGCATAAAAAAGTTCCGCTGCAACTCTCACGAGCGGCAGCGGAACAAGCCTATGTTTAACTAAAAATCCTTTTCTCTAAAAGAAATTTTCAGCTCACAAGAGCTAAAAATTTGAAAGTTTAAATGGGAGCTTCACAGCGACCACCTGTTATCCTACAGTTGAAAACTTTCTTTTACCAATAACTAAAAACCTAAAACTATAAATATTACTACTAACCTAAAACAATCTATTAACCTTTTGACGATGCAAAGGTACGACGAAATTTCCGTTCTCGCAAGATTTCATGGGTAATAAGTGTATAAAATCCCCTTATTCTTGACCTAAATCAATTGATTGTGTGCGCAAACACATAAAAAACTGCTTTAAAGTACCATTTTCTTTGGTATTTTACGCACTTATTCGTACCTTTGCAATATCAATCGGAATGATGACATGAAAATACTGATAGTGAATACGAGCGAACGGACGGGTGGAGCTGCTGTGGCTGCTAACCGTTTGATGAAAGCATTGAACAATTATGGTGTTAAGGCAAAGATGCTGGTGCGCGATAAGGATACTGATGCGCTGACGGTGTCTGAGCTTCCACCGTCGCCTCGTCTGCGCTGGAACTTTCTCTGGGAGCGGCTCTGCATCTTTCTGAAGTTGCATTCACGTAAGCATCTTTTCGAAGTCGATATCGCCAATGCTGGGTCTGACATCACCCGTCTGCGAGAGTTTCAGGAGGCAGACATCATCCATCTCCACTGGATTAATCAGGGTATGCTCTCGCTGAGTGGTATCAGGAAGGTCCTGCGCAGCGGCAAGCCGGTGGTGTGGACCATGCATGACATCTGGCCTGCCACAGCGATTTGTCATGTGGCGTTGGATTGTCGTCAGTTTACCTCACAATGCCGGAATTGCAAGCTACTGCCTGGTAAGGGCTCTGCACACGATCTCGCTGCATCTGTCTGGCAAAAGAAGCAACGGATGTTGGAAGGTGAGAACATCTATTTCGTTGCCTGTAGCCGATGGCTGGAGTCGGAGGCGAAGAAAAGTGCGCTGCTGGAGGGACAGAAGATTACCAGTATTCCCAACCCGATAGATACGCATATATATAAAAGAGGTGTAAAGGCGGAAGCGAGGAAGCGCTTGGGGCTGCCTCTCGACAAACAACTGATACTCTTTGCTTCGCAACGC
>Ga0247611_10003074_pt1 | contig 25407 bp, 37 predicted proteins | sample 177DNAGHGhighgp2_FD_192422 | JGI IMG/M metagenome (GOLD analysis project Ga0247611, IMG submission 192422) | Sheep rumen microbial communities from Palmerston North, Manawatu-Wanganui, New Zealand - 1770 DNA GHGhigh gp2 | ecosystem: Host-associated > Mammals > Digestive system > Stomach > Rumen... | reverse complement strand
TGGGGTATCTTACAATAATGCTGCATTATTTAAATATGGTTCTTTAACATTCCAAATTGATTATGTAAAAAGGACAAATGCTATAGCTACATTTAATGAGCTTAGCTATTATACTTAGGCTGGAACAAACCAAGTAAATAATAAGCAATATGGATTTATGACTTTCTATACGGATGGAGCTGCAAATCCTGTGTGGGCTCAGTTACGTATAAATATCACTGATAGCACAGTAGAATATAGAACTAGTACGTAGTCAAATAATTGGATAAGTCTTAGCTCTCCACAAATTGTACAAAATGCTCTAGATCAAGCTGGTATAGTAGCTGCTCCATCTTCTCAAACTATAAATATGGTTTGGAAGACTGATGCTTAGGGCAATCCTGCATGGAGAGAAGATACTGCAGCAGAGAACACTTGGAGAAATATACGTTTAAATGATAATACTACAGATACACTTGGTACTGATATTTCCACTGGTGCATTGTACTTAAAACAAGGAGTAGGAATACAAATTAGAGAAACTAACGGTAAGATAGAATTTATCAATACTTCTATAAATGTATGGAAAGCTGCTAACACTACATAGGAGGGATATGTTCCATAGTTATCTGCAACTATTGATCCAATATCCGCATAGGGTACTACATATGTTTTATCCTTTATAGATGGTACTGAAACTACCCCCGTGTGGAGAAAACTTCCAGCAAATGCATTTTTAAATACATGGACTGCTTGGGAACCTGCAACTGATAGCACAGATGGTACAGCAGGTATTTATCCAGCTCCTACTAGTGCTAACTACTAGAAATTCTTAAGAGGAGATGGATCTTGGTAGTCTGTTCCATTAGCTGATGGTACTGGAGCAACTGGTAACTGGGAAATTAATATTACAGGACATGCTAGATATCTAGAAACATGGTAGCAAGGAGGTGCTACAACTTATGGTAATAGCTACACACTCAAGGCTATATGGACTAATGGTAATACTCTTAAACTAGATGCTGGTTCATAGTATATAGTAAGAGTTGATTCTGCAGTATCTGCAGATTCATTATCAAATTTTACATCTGGAGCATCTAATATAGGAGAGCATGATTGTAACAATATACTAACTAATGGTCACTGGTATTACAGATCAAACGGGCCAAGTGCAACAATAGGAGGCCCAGCGGGTGGTGCATTATATTCTTAGGCTTATAGTGTACAATATGTTACACAAATAGCACAAGATTATAATAATGGACACTTGTTTCTTAGAGGAAGGCATAATGGTACGTGGAGTGAATGGTTAATTAACTTAGATTCTGGAAACTGGAAGAATATAATAACTGGAGATCCAATAACATATATTAGGGGTAAAAACTTTTATGGATCGTGGAATGAAACATGGACACCTGCTAACCTTTATGATACTTAGTTAGGGCTTGCAGATAGTAATATTCCTATCATTTTCGGAGCATTTACTAAATCAGGAAACCAATTTTATCATTCTCTATTTTTTGGAGGTTTTGGAAGAAATGGCTTTACAGAAATTAGGAGTAAATATCAAGGTTATACCTCTCCTTTGGAATATCGTACTGCCTATGATAATAGTAGTTGGGGATAGTTCTATACTTTAATGAATAGGGAAGATCTTACTAATTTACCATCTAGTATTGGTTATAATAAATATGTTATAAAGCCGAAAGCTGATATATTTGCTCCAGTATCTTCAGTAACTGGTGCATTGTGTATTTCTTTGCCAGAGAATATGAATAATCCTTTATGCAGTTTCTGGATAGATGTATATAATCATGTAAAAGGTACTTCATTTTCTGTCTATGTAGCAGGTTAGCCATATACTACTTAGTGGTTCTAGCCAAGTGCTGTTGTTCTTGGAGCTAATCATAAAGTAAGATTTGGAAGATCTTCTACTAATAGACTTATTTATATTGGAGAATTAGATACTACTTGGTCATTCCCATCTGTAAGTATAAGAAATGTTATAGCATCTTATGATCCTAATATGGATGCGTTTTTTGGAAATGGATGGTCAATAAGTTTTGTTCAATCATTTGAGACCATTGACCATACTTTTGGAAGTTTGGACTTTTTAGGTAATACTATGTCAAAAGCAATTACTGGATCTAAAACATCATCTTTAGGAAGGGCTGCAGGATGGAGACGTATAGCGGAAACTACTGGAACTTATGGAACTACTGGTTCATATGGAATCTTTAGTTTATGTGATTTTGGAAATGGATATAATTGTCATAGAACATTTGAAGTCTCTGTTACTTTTACATCTGTAAATATTACTTAGATATCTGGAAGTTCATACGCTAATACTCCAAGAATAACTAAAGCACGTGTCGTATATGTAAATAGTTGGTCTTCAACAGCTAAATCTTATTTGGAAATATATATAACTGCAGATTAGTTATATGATTTACAATGTGATTATACAGGAAGAGGTTGGAACCTTATTTCTCCTATTACAGTAGATGAAGCTCCAACAGACAATAGAATTGCTTGTACGTTAGATTTAGTAGATAATGCTGTAATTGCTCCAAATTTTATAACTCAAGGAAATGTATATGCAACTAATTTTTATACAACTTCAGATCGCTCAAAAAAGACTGATATATCTATCTTATCTTAGCATATTAGAAAATTCTAGTTAAAGGAAACTGGAAAATATGCTTATGGAGTAGTTGCTTAGGAAGTTCCAGAAATGTTTAGAGAAGGTAAAGAAGGAGAAATGACTGTTAACTATAATTCTGTACTATCTTATTATATAGGATGTTTAGAAAATAAAGTTAATCAGTTAGAAGAAGAGGTAGCACATTTAAAAGAAAAGAATTATGGCTGATTTAAAAATAATAGATTTATACTAGTTATATTAGAAGGTATCTGCAGCTGGAGGAACAACAACAGCCTCCAGCACAGCACCTTCAACTGCTAATCCTAGTTTATGTCCAAAAAAATCCAGTATAGCAGGATATGTAACATCTGGAACTGTAACAATATCTGGAACTTATACAGATGCTTAGCTGGTAGCCGCTGATCATGTAACCATAAGTGGAGGGCAAGCAGCTAGTACTAGATATGTATATAAAAATCTTAGTGAAAAGTCTAGAACTGTTCCTGATATGCCTGCTTCAGGAGGTACAGTACATGCAACATTTGTATTTAATGTTTAGAAAGCAATTGAAACTACTTATTCTAATAATACTAAAAGTGTTGGCACTTATTCTGCAGATACTATAACTATGAATGGGTCAGACGTAACTCTAACTAGTCTTGGAACTACAGTATAGGCTAGAACTAATTCAAATTAGAGTTCCTCTGCAACACTTACATTACCTGCAGAAAGTGGAAATGTAACTCTTACTCTTACAGCTCCAATATATAGAGAAGCTAATGCTATTACCTCTTATGGTGCTGTTGATTTCAATGTAATAGTAGATACAGATGCCGGAGCAAATGGTACTACCAAATCTTCTGCTCCTGTTATATCTAATGTTACCCAAGTAAGAAATTATACGTCTGGAAGTACTGATTCTACAGCTATTTCAAGTTACACTGCGTATTATGGAACAACCAACAATCCAACAGATACAAATGCTAATAATTGTACATTTGCAGGATCTAATCTAGGGACAACTATAAAACCAAGAACATAGATAACTACAGCTTATGTTAAAGTCGTTTCTAACTCTGTATCAGCTGTGAAATCAGTTGCTGTATACTAGTAGGCTAATGCAGTTACAGCATATGGTAATCCTGATTTTACTATAACTCTAACATAGGTTCCTGCATCTGGTGGTAATAGTGCTATTCCATCAGTAAATAATACTGTTAACCAAGTATTTACCTATACCAGTGGAAGTACGGCTATTGTAAATGTTTATTCTTCAACATCCCTTTAGTATAGTCTTAATAATTCAAGTTATGGAACAACATCTGCTTACTATTCTGTAAATGTTCCTAGTAAGACTAATAATGTAAGTGGAGTAACCAATATATAGAATATATATGTTAAAGCAACTGTAAATGGGAAATCTACTACAAAGTATGCAATGTTATAGCAACAAGCTAATGCAGTAGTAAGTTATAGTGGACTTTCAATAACAGCTTCTGCACCTGCTGATATAGCAGCTAGTGGAGGGACAAGCAATACTGCTCCTACAGTATCTAGTGTATAGTAGGGAAAGACCTATACAAGTGGTTATACAGAAGGTGGACAAGCTATCACTGGATATACTTTAACTTACCATACTGATACTAATACAACTTGGGGAACAACTAATTATAGTATTACTGCTATATCAAGAGGTACAACTACTGGGCCAAGACAATCTGTAGGAACTATATATATAAAAGCTACAGCTAACGGATAGACTGGAGAAACATCTGTGGATGTTTATCAAGTTGCTAACACAATTACAAGCTATGGAGTTCCAAGCTACTCACTTATGACAGCAATGATTGCAGCATCTGGAGGATAGAGTTAGAAGCCCTTAATATCTAACAATACTATTAACTAGGTATTTACATATTCAAGTGGAAGTACTGAAACAATAAATGTATATGATTCTTCTGCAATAACATATAGTTTAAATGGATCGTCATATGGCACGACATCTGCATATTATTCATTTGAAGTTCCTAGCAGACGCAATGAGGTTGGAAGCACTAAGGTTGTAGGAACTATATATGTAAAGGTTACAGTTAATAGTTAGTATAAAGTATAGACAGTTGATATTTCCCAAAGTGCTAATAGTGCCACATATGGAGATTTAGTAATAAGTGCATCTGGGCCTGCTTATATACCAGCTTCAGGAGGATATAATGGTCCTCCAACTAATGTATTCGCATCTCAAACCTATAATTATACTAGTGGATATTCTGAAGTGGTTAATGTTACAAGTTTAACAACTTTCCAATATAGTAAAAATGGATCTAATTGGTATGCTACAAGCAATTCAGCTGGATACTAGTATTATGCAGCTTCTCTTGGAGTCTTAGTACAATCTGTAACCTATAAGGGCCCAATCTATATATCTGGTACAGCAAATGGTAAATCAGGTTCTACTACAGTGTATGTATACTAGGAAGCTAATTAGATGGATTTAAGTACTTTACAACCATATGTATATAGATACTTTGGAAGTGGTGATAGTAGAAATAGAGACTATAGTAATAGACTTACTACTCTTTACTTTAATTATCCTACTACTATACCAAGCTGGGGATTTAGTACGAGTGGTATATATCCTGTAATATAGTACAATAGAATTAGAATATCTTATTCAAGTGGTGCTACCAATGATGTACGATATGATGATGTTGTATCTACCTATAGCTAGACTTATGATGAAGTTGGATCTAACTCTTATGGAATTCCTGTAGGAACTAGATTTTATAGAGTGATGAAGGTAAAATAGGGAAGTACATACGTTGATAGTAGAGACGGGTCATATAACGGATTTACTTATGAACTAATCGGGGCTAAAATAAATAGTGTTACGGATTCAGCTTCTACTATAACAATACTACCAGGAATCTTAGTAAGTATTGGGTAGAATGATTATTACCATTATAATAGAAGTGGAACTACAACAACAATAACCAGAAGTGATTATTATTATAAACCATCAGCTCCAATATCTAATAGTATTGATTTTAATGCTTGTACACCATATGATAACCAATCTACTGGTAAATATAATTATAAATATGACTTTACATCTGCATCTTATTCATCTTGTGATCCTTATTGGGACTTATATGATGGAATTTATTATTTAACTAATTTAGGTCTTTATAACTACTTATATAATGCCTCTTACTCAATTATGGAGAATGGTATACTATTAGAGGATACATAGGCTACAGGAATTGCGTTAATATATTAGGGATAGAATATTATAGTTAATGGACATGAAGTACCAGGGGCTATTACTATTATTTCTCCTGAAAGTAATGGTATATACTTATATACAGATAGTCATAAAGGTTATGCTGAAACACCTACAGGTAGATTATAGCTTACTTATTATGGTAATTAGGTAAAACAATCTGGAGTCAAAGTAGAGATTTTATCAAATTATTCAAATGGAGACTCAACAGGAAGGCTAGATAGGTTATAGTTAATTACTATAATACCTTAATATTATGGATATAAGTTAGAAAGTAAATTATGAGTTTGAGGAAAGGCTGGACTCCGAAGAAATAAATCTTATTGGTAATTTTACTTTAGAAAATGATACCTTAGTAGAACTATTTATAAGTTTTGATTATATAGCATAGAATGATTCTATTGGAACATATAGATATTCTCTGTTTAATGGAAAAGATAATTATCTTTTAGGGTATATAACACCTATATATAGAGATACAATCCTTACAATAGGAGATTAGAAAAAATTAGAGATAGAAAATAATATTAAAAATGGAGTCTATAACCAGAATGATAATTTAAGTTAAAAATTTTCATAGTGCTTGTGTTTTAATTATAACTTTGTTATATTTAAATTACTTTAATAAATATTAATCGTATGATTACACTATTAGAAAAAACTATCAATTATTCTGTAACTAATGAGACAGAAGGTTTTAAATTAAAAGGAACTATAACAATAATAGATGAAACTTAGAGAATTGCTAATTTTAATGGCAGTTTTACTGATGCGGAAGATCATTACATGGGTAATTTTTATTATTCAGAGAATCAAGATGGTAAAGCAACTAAGAGTGTAAGTGATACTCCAACAGAGAATGCTCTTACTTTAGATAATTTCTTTGATGCAACTATTAGTGAACTAAAAAATTAGAATAATGACAACGAATGAGGCTCTGATTAAACAGAATTTTATTTCTAAAGTGCTTTTGAAAAATGATGATGGCGAACTTTCTAAAAGTCTTAAAGTGAAAGTTATGCAAATGAGAATTAAATTAGCTAAGATTAGAAAAGAGTTTGATGAAGATGTTCAAGAAGCTATTAAAGGCTTCACTCCAGAAGGATATACTGAAATTGCTCAGAAAAAAGAAAAAACTGAGGAAGAAACTAAGAAGGTAGAAGATTGGAACAAGCAAATTCAAGAAGAATATAATGAGTTTGTAGTAAAAAGAGGTCAAGACGAAGTAGTAGTAGATACTAAAATTACAGAGGATGAATATAATGAAATCCTTGAAGTAAATGCTGCTAATGATGTTGAAATTAATGGTCAGAAAATTAATGCTGCAGACTTCTTAGAAATTCTTTATACACTATTTGTTGAAGAAGACTAATATAAAGGCGGGCAGTGTTGCTCGCCTTTCTTTATTTTATGACTGCATTTTTAGAGGTTATTAATGAGTTTAGACCGAAGAACGGTCAAACCTTTGCTATAGCTGATGTTAATGATTTACGAGGTGGTTACATACAGGTAACTACAATCGAGGAAATGAATGCCTTCCTAACCACGAATAAACTTAAATATGGAATGTTATGCTATGTTAAAGAAGTTCCCGATGATATTCATATGTTTATTTATAGAGGAGCTTGGGAAGTTTGGGAAGGTCAAGGAGGCTCTGGAGGAGGAGGTTTATCATTGGTTGTTGTTGAAGATCTAGATGAACTTGCTCAAAAAACTGCTATACAAATAAGAGGACAAATAGTCTATGTAAATAGTCTAGATGATCTACGTTTCTGGAATGGGTAGTACTGGGAGTCATTTAGAAAAATTTATATACAAGACACTCCTCCAGATGATAAAGGCGGAATATGGATTGATACTACTGAGGAAGGATATAATTCTTCCTAGAGTATTATTCAAGATATGCTTAGAGTTATAAATATTCTATAGCAAAAAGTAAATAGACTAATGTATATGTAGACAGAAATAGATCCTGGTGATTTTACAAATAATATGTCTACATCACAAGATGAACTTCCTTCAGAAGAACCACACTATGGTACATCTGAAGAAGAAGATAATGAAACACAGAGTACTAATGCATAGACTGAACTTTTAGAATCACCTGAGCCTGACTATCTTAATGATGAGTACTCTCCAAACACTAAGTGTTTAAAAGTAAAAAGTGGTACATAGGCATATATGAAAAATCATTCTGCAGACTTTGCTGAAAGAGAACTTCTATGGTGCTATGATACTCAAACTTTATGGATTAAAGATCCTAAAACATTACAATTAATAAAGATTGGAGCTACTAACGGAGGCTCTGAGGAACCAATTGATATAGAAACAGACATGGATGGAATTATACAAGAAACCATAAATAATTATAAGAGAATTACTGGTATTGAGTTCGTTGATATGATGAACAGTAATAATCTTTACACTCTTGGAGTAAAGAACGGTAATCTCACTTTAATAGATAAATCCTTTAATATAGAAAAAACTAAATAGAAAGTAGCTACAACAGGAGATACTATATATTACAGTCCATTATATTATCCATTAGGAGATGAACACTCTTCAGTAGAGAGTCCTTTTATTTATATAAATATGGTATATTGTGGAGGTGATTCAGATAAATACAGTTATAATCCAGTATCACATAGTTTTATAGAACTTTGTAATATATCTACAAAGGATCTTAATCTTAATGGATTATACCTACACTATTCAGAAGGAGAAGCTGTTGTAAATAGAAGACAATGGATAACTCTTCCATTAACAGGGCATATTCCAGCTGGACATACATTCTTAATAAGATGTGCACCATGTTCTGTATATGACTCTAATACCACTCTTATACGTGTTGGAGAACCTGATATGGAATGGACTTATAGTTCTACTAAGAATCCTGAAGTTCTTGAAATAACAGCAACGAATGAAACTCCAGCACACTCAATTTGGGATGAAAATAATCTTCTTAAATTAGCATATTCCTGCTCCATTTATTTAAGTGGTGGTTTTGAAGATGCTGAATAGGAAGATTACTCTATCCAACTTGCAACTCCTTTCGACAATAAAGTATTTACATCATCCTAGCTATTTAGTAATGGAAATGTAGCTAAATATTTCATTGATTTACTTGGAATCGGAGAAGGAATGGAGTGTTGTAATAATCCATTTAACAATGTAAGAGCTGGACTTACTCCTAATAACTGTCTTATATTTAGATATTTTAATATGGATCCAGTTAAATAGGCTCTTAAAGCTCCATCTGCTCTTGATAATAGTAATAAAACACAATGGACGTACTTTAATTTAGCATCTATAAATCCAAAAGTTGATATATCTTAGTACGTTCCTGGTAATTCTAAGAGTGGAAAAAGTATCTTCTTCAATAAAGCAAAATTAGTAGAAGGTCCAAATGTTGTTACATGCTCGTTTGGTTGGAATGCTCATAGAACTCGTTGCTTCAATTGGATTTCTAAAGGATATTATGATGAATTTATAAAAATATGGCCAGAAGGCTCAGATGAAAATAGTGCAAGTATATATGAATCATTTAAAGAGGGTGATGGTCGTTCTGGTAATGGCCGTAATTGGGATAATGCTATTTATAATAGGATTAGAAACGTAGCTACCTCTGGAGAAGATTATACTGTTCACAAGTTTATTCATGATTTTGATGAACCAACAGATACTTAGGTATATAACTATAAAGTTGGTAGAGAAGGTCACTGGTCTGATACACATAAATTTACTATGAGAAATAGAGATCTTGTAATACAAAGAGGATTCTAGTTCTTACAACATACTGATCAACAAGGATTCCATGATGAAGAATATGAGACATGGGGTATTACAGCTGACTTTATAAAGAATGATGGTGATACAGATCCAGATAAAGCTTATGAATGGACAATGAATACTGGAGATCAAACATAGAATGGTAATAGACTTAATGAATGGCTTGCCTTCTATAGATGTGGTGCTAATCTATTCAGAGATAAAGAACAAATGTTTACTATCGGTAACAATGACCTATGTTCTGAAGATCCAAAAGTTCTCGGAAATGGTGAGGATATTAATAAAGTAAATCCTGAAAATATTAATTTCTTCTTTACTTTTGAATTTCCTTATGATATTCCAGAAGTAGCAGCTAATGGTAAATATATTCCTTCATTATACTCATTTATATATGGAGATGTATATTTCTTATGTATGAATTCTGAGTTTACAAAGAAAACATAGCAAGATTTATACGAAGTTTCTGATAACTACAGTGTAGATAATGATCCTGAAGGTCCTACTGGTATTTATAGCATAATTAGACAATGGTGTCAGAATGATTTACAACATATAGATAATAAAATAAAGTGGAAGGTTGCATTTACACATGATAATCCATTTACACTACTTACAAGATCTCAAATATATGGAACTTCAAGTGGTAATACTATAAACTATACATATCTAGGAGAAGATATGCAAACTGAAAATGTTGCTTATAGTAGAGGAGGTTCACATTTAAATTCTGTTGGTAACTATTGGTTTAGTAAATTCCTAGAAGATAACAATTTCAGACTTTGTATAGGTGGACATAAGCATACATACACATGTTCTAGACTTATGAGAGATAATCCAAATAATAGAATGAAACCATTTGTTTATGATCCAAATTATTCTGTAGTTAATGGCGATCCTGTATATCCATAGTGGTATACAGATCTTGGAGGTCCTAAATCACATCTTATGTAGTTTGGAGACTTACATGACGGACAAGGGAATGAACTTACATATGTAAGATATGTTACTTTACAAGCTACTGGATTTAAAACTACCTCAAATAAGGAACTTCCAACTGCTAATATTCCTTGGTTATAGGCATATTATCCAGCAAGTGGTACAGCTCCAACTACTGATAGATTTGCTTCTGAAACTAAGAATGGAGGACAAAACTATCCCCACTATATATTATGGAAAGTAGGTAAAGGTACTGAAGTTGAGGATCCTAATGGTTCAACAACTGAAAGAGATAGAATACTTGGAAGAGTTTATAAAACACAACCATCTACTAACAGAAAGAGTGGCTGGACATATACATATAATATTCCTTATACTGGAGCACAGTTAGAAAAAATTCCAGGAAATGGAGATGGTAGTACTGTTCTTAATAGTCCATCTTCTAATATAATTGTTTAGTTAAGTTATGAGCAAAATTAAACATTGGGATGAAAGAACTCAACAATGGGTAATTGATGGTGCTTCTAATGCTGCTAATATTGAGCTTACCAATCCCGGCTATTTAGACGAGAATGGTAACTCAATATCAGTAGATTAGGGCTTTACAAAAATATAGAATAGAATATTCCAAGCAGAAAAAAATATTGCTTGGATATATCAAAACGGCGCCAAAGGTGGTGGCGGAGGAGGTGGAGGAAGTACTATTGACAGTACTTCTTATGCTATAGAAATAGAAGAAGGAAATAGAGTATATACATCTTCTACTTCTGTTATAATTCACATTACCATTACTGGAGGAAGCGTTAAAAAGAATTTTAATGTAATTATACAAGATGAGCAGGGAAATACAAAAGGTAACTATGTAGTAACCAGTTTAACTCGTACTGAAATAAAAATAAATAATTTAACTAGTGCTACTAATAGACTTACTATAAATGCTAATTCTGGATAGAATTATGCTAATCCAGTAACTGTTACCATTATTGCTGGAGCTATTAAATTAACAGCTCTTAGCACTCCTAATACTACATTATATCCACAAAATCCTGTTGGAAATACTGTTATTAATGCATCTAATAGTACTGATAGTGATCTTGATATAATTGTACTTTGTAATGGAACATAGCTAGGAGATGCAATTAGTCTATCTTAGGCTAAAGAATAGCAATTTACAGTAGATTAGATAACTACATATTTAAATACAGTAAAAAGTACATCAATAGGCGAAACATTTAGCTTTGAAATTTATGCTCTTGGTGTACTTAATGATAATATACTTCGTTCTGAAAGTATTACATTTGATTGTACTATAGTTAATCCTGGTATATTATATATACTTACATATGGAGCTGTAAAAGATATTCCTACAAATAATATAGAATTAGATAATCTTACAAAATTTGTATATGGTAATAGTATATAGTTTAACTATAGATTAACGTATTCTAGAGTATAGTATTCTTACTATAACGTATACTATACAGTAACTCCTTGTTATTTTGAAGCTGGATAGTTGATAGAGGATACAGCACGTTCTGTAGAAGGTACTATAAATAGAGTAATTAAGGATGTAAATCAACAATTCCTATTTAATACATCCTCTTTACCTGATGATACAATATATGATACAGAGACAAATCAATATAAATTTGTAAAGGTAACATTACATGCGGTATCTGTTGATGATACAGTATCTCCTGAAAGATAGGATACTAAAGTGCTTTACTTTACATTATCACAGGCAACAACTAAATATATAACAGCAACTAATCTAAATAGTAGTTTATTTGCTTACTTCTCTCCAGTTATGGGTGTTCCAGTTGGAAATATAACTAACTGGACATATGATACTAAGAATACTAGATTTACATATAATCCATATGGAGTGGTTCAAGAAAGATATATAAACTTACAAGGACATAATTTATCTGGATTCATGTAGCAAACTGATATGCAAGGAATACATTTACAAGGTAAATCCTATGTGGATCTTGAAATAAATATGTTTAGTGATAATGCGAATGAGATAAACCTATTAGATGGTAATGGATGGACATTATCTTTTACATATAGAACTGATTCAAATGTTGATGGTTCTGATGTTGTAGTTAGTCTTGGTAAATATAATAGATCTACATTACAAGCTGGTATAGAGATATAGGCAAATAAAGTGATATATGCTGTACAAACATCATAGTCTTCTTTAAATACAACTAAAGGAGATCTTACTACTGTTGATATAGTTGGACAAAGATATGTAGGACCTGGTGATACAGTTTCTCGCCCAAACCATTGGTTTATAAAAACATATCTAAATGGAGTATTATCTCTTATAACATCTCATACTTAGGCATAGATGTTCAATACTGATAATAGTGGAGCTTATGGTTGGTATTTTAATGACTTTTTACATATAGGTGGTAGAGTTGTAAATGGAGAGATTTCTGATCCTTGTTCTGTACATGTGTATGATATTAAGGCTTATTCTACTGCACTTTCTGATAACGAAATAATTCAAAATTATATATCATCTACTATTTATAGTCAGTTATAGCCAAATGCTAATCCTGATATGTCAGTTCAAAATGATTTACTTCAAAAGAATTTTATTCAAATTGGAACTGATGGAAATTATCATAGTATTTTATTTGATGATAATGATGAAACAGAATATAAAGATGCTACATCATTATTAAATAGTCTTACAGCTGCCTTAGCTGAATCAAGAATTCCATACCCTATTGTAGTAATAAATCAAACAACTGCAGATTCTAATTTCTTAGGTATTACTGAATCTAAGTTTAATGAGGATCTTAAAGAGACAGTTATGTCCTCAAGATTCTCTATAAATATGGATTATTATACAATGGGTAATTCTGTACCTATCCGTATTCAAAATAATAGCAGTAATGGAATGAGAATAGGTATTCAGGGTACATCTTCTCTTAGATATAATAGTAAAAACTATGAAATATACATGGGACAAGATGACGAAGGTAAGGACGTTCTTGTTCAAATGAGAGAAGACTGGATGCCTGAGAATAGATATACTCTTAAGGCTGACGTAATGGACTCTTCTCATGTTAATAATATTCTTGTTGGTAGTATAGTAAATGGACTTGTAACTACTGAAGATAATCAAGGTAATACAGTACATGTTGTACCTCTTGATAATACTCCTCCAATGTCTAAAGGAGGATATCAATATGCAAATAAAATAAAGCATACATCGGAAGGTTATCCATGTATTTTATTTATAAACTTTAGAGCTTCTGGTAGTAGTGTTTCTAATTGTCGTTGTATGGGTATATATAACTTTAATTTAGGACGATATGCTTACTTTAACTTAGGTCTTAAGTTACTAAATGGAGTTGTATATACAGATGAAAACGAAGTTTATCCAAGAATGGTACAATCCTATACAGAAGAAACTGAAGTAGAAGCTGGATCTCCTGTATATTCTATGGAAGTCCAAGAGAACAGTGCAATAGCTATGTTTGACCAGGATGATCCTGATATTCTTGGAGAAGGAGTTTTTGAATTTCCTTATGATTCAGATGGACGAGGCACAGCAAACCTATAGAAACTTCTTACATTCCTAGCATCTTTTGGAAGAAATGTCGAAACCGATAAGAAAGTATATAGACAAAATGAATGGTAGACTCCAAAGCTTAAAAAGATAAATGGCACATGGTAGGAATCTGGTGAATATTATTCTGTATACGATAATGCAAACTATGTACAATCAACACTTGATTTACATATGAATTGGAATAATATGGTAAGTTATTACATGATTGCTATAATATTTGGACTTGTTGACTCTATGGCCAAGAACCTAACATTACGTTCATGGACTAAGTCAAGCTCTGGAGATAATATTTGGTATATGTGCTTCTACGATATGGATACTGCACTTAGAGTCAATAATGTTGGTGCTGAAACTGTTCCATATAATGCTCATTTACATAGATATTATACAGATACTACTGCAATTGCAGAAGCTCGTGTTACTAATCACTGTTCATCTATTCCTGGAGTATTTAACTAGGAGTACTCTGGATATAATACAAGACTACAAGAAATTGTAGAAAATTGTCCAGTTGGTAGTAATGACTCAAAAACACTATAGTCTGTATATTATAACTTACGTACTAATCTATTTCCTGATCCTGAAGAGTTTATAAATAAATACTATATAGGACAGATAAATAAAGTTGGAGCTGCACTTTATAATTATGATTACTATATAAAGTACTTACAAGTAGAAAAAACTTATAATCCTGCAACTGGATAGTATGGAGATAACACTTATAACTATAGTGAAATATCTTATTTACATGGTAATGGTAATGCAAGTGTAAAAGATTGGTTTATAAAGAGAATTAGATTCCTAGATGGAGTTTATGGTGTAGGAACTGATGGTTATAATACCTTAGTTGGAATTAACAACACACCTTTAGCTACAAACTGGAATGATAATAATGCTACTTATATAACAAATGTAAGCCCAACAAGTATATCTCTTAATTTATAGGCAGAAAGTTAGATAAGAATGACTATTGCTACTGCTGCATAGCCATCATCTTTCTGGATAGACTCTATTCCTAGAGATTATCGTGTAAATAATGTTGGAGGTACATAGGTTGTTACTATATATGCTAATCAATATTTGACATAGTTAGGAAAATTTAATCAATTTACTTGGTATATTATTCAATCATTGAATTTCCCTCTTATTAAGGAATTAAGTCTTAGAGACTAGACTAATTTACGTAGTGATAATTTCTTAACTAATGCTAATAACTTGGAGTCTTTAGTAAAATTGGATTTACATGGAGTAAACTTATTAGATGCTACATCAAATATAGTATATTAGCCTTTAAATATAGCATAGCAACTTCCAAATCTTGAGGAGTTGGATGTTTCAGATTCTTCATTTAATGAAGTTCCTCTTTCAAGCAGTTCAGTACTTAGAAAGTTAAATTTAGCTAATACTAAGATAAGAACATTAACATATTCAGATTAGGCTATGCTTGAAGAACTGGACATAACTGGATGCACAGAATTAGAAACTATAAATTTAAATAACTGTCCTAAGTTAAAATCATTAATAGTTCCGGCAAGTGTTAAAACTGTATATATAGGTAATTGTGAAGGAATAGAGAGTATTTATGCTGACTATAATGGATCATAGCTTTATATAAGTAATCTAAGAGAACTTACAGTATCAGCTTGTCCTGGACTTAAATACATAAGCCTTAGTAATCAGAATAATCAAGAACTAGAAGTTAGTTTAGTTGGTGCTCCCAATCTTGAAAATGTGCAGTTAGCTAGAACAGTAATAACCTCTGATAAGATTGAGTTCCCAGCAAAAAGTAATTGGAATACTCTTAAGGAAATTAATTTGAGTTCTAGTGCTATTAGTTATATAAATTATGCTAACACAACTCCTTTAGTAACTGATTATCTTGATTTACAGCACTTTGAAAATTTAACTACTATAAATTTATCTGATAATAAAAATATATAGGGAGTTAAGTGTCCTAATAATGAAAGTAAACCTATAGAACTACAAGGTAGTTGTTTATCTGGATGTAGTGGAATAAGATTCTTATATGGAAACTTTGTAATTAAAGGAACCCGTGTATTTTTGGATTGCTCTTCATTAGTACTAAATACTCCTAGAGTTTATAGTAATTATCCTGTATTACAATATCCAGTTCCATTTATAGATGATAGTGAAGCTTGTAATATAAAGTTTGATTCTAATTTAGCTTCTACTGATGAAACATTTAATGGGTGTGCTTCTTTATCTGGAAGTGACTTTAGTATGCTTATGCTACAATTACATGACAATATTACATCTTTAAACAAGATGTTTATGAATTGTACGTCTATAGATGCAGAAATAAGTTACGATTTATTTAGACATTGTCCAAATGTAACTAACATTACATCATTTGCAGAGAATACATCATTATGTGGAGGAATATATTCTAGAAGTAGTAGTTATAGTTATGATGATACTACAACATGGGGAACTTTTGATTTTATTCCTGAATTACAACAAGCCTCAAATGCATTTAGTGGTTCTGGAATACAATATATTGATAATGATGCTTTTGCTCCACTAAACGGAGAATATAGTAATTTAATGGAAGCAGATTACATGTTTTCTAATTGTTATAATCTTGAGAGCTGTGAATTAGTAAATAGAAATAATATAATTAGAAATGGTTATTTACATTCCAAAACTTTCTTCACTAATCTTAGGAATTTAGGAACATTCCCTAAAGGATTCTTCTCTAATTGTAGCAATGTAAACATGTAGATAGATTCGGAAATTATAGAAGGAATAACATTTGATTATTTATATCATTGGCCAAATTCTATAAATATAAGAACCTTAGATGCATCTATTTATTAGGGAGTGAATTTAATAGGAGAAATTCATGATAATGTGTTTGGAGGAAGACTCGAATCAGATGGAGAATATAGCATAGTTAAGTTTACTGTAATTAATTCACCATTTGGACAAAGTGGGGGTGATATACAATGTAATCTTAGTTAGATGGGAAGAATGTTTGAGAATCTTGCAAGTACGTTATTACAAGCAAAGTATGTATTTAGAGGAATTAGATTTACAAATTCAGTAATTCCAAATAACATATTTACTGGATGTACAAAACTTAATAATATACAAGGATTTTTCTCTAATACAACATTAACCAATGATGGAAATAATTATATATTCCCAGCATAGGAGTTATTCTAGGATTGTATTTCTCTTTCCAATGTTTCTTATTTATTTGATAATTGTTATAACTTAGATATATAGTTAGTAGGTAATGGTTTTATAAACTGTGCTCTAACTGATGTATCTGGAATGATGTATAATTCTGGTGTATATGGAATGATACCTTATAGATTATTCTATATGGAAAGGAATGGAGTTATACAATAGACAATTAATGATATAAGTAATGTATTCTTGGGATGCTATAAACTTGGTTATACTCAAGATAGAAAACTAGATGTTGGAACTTTATATGAGAATAATCGTATTGAGTATACAACGCAATGGAGTGATGCAGTAATTAAAGTTCAAGGTACTAGAGTTCCATTCTAGTTGGACTTTACTAATTTTGATGGTAGTGATCCTTGGTATATAGATGGAAGGGATTGGAAAACTATAAATAGTGACTTACAAAATTCTTCTTATTATAATGATCTTTACACTAATGTATTCTAGTACGATGAGCAACAACAACAGGCTCTTAGTGATATAAGAGATAGAGAGGTTGGATATCAAAACTATATGTTTCCTGCTGATTACTTTAGATATTGTAGTGGAGAGTGTACAATGACGGATGCTTTTAATGGTCTTACATATTATCCAAAAACTTTAGGAACAAATGATGAAGGAGTTAACTTCCTGACAGTTTCTGATAATAGTGATGGATTAGTAGGAAGATTACCTTGTAAGTTATTTGAAGCAAATACTGATAATACTAAATTTGAAAATGTATTTAGTGGTCTTGGTTTTTGTGCATTTGTAAACTTTAATAGCTATAAACTTAACAATGGATATTAGGCTTCTTAGTGTAGAGGTATAAAATTTCCACCTGATTTACTTACTAATAATACTAATTTACTTTCTATCTCTGGAATGTTCTAGAATATATTTATAGAAACTGGAGTTGATATAAATTAGGGGTTACTAGATAATAATACTGCTTTAATTGATATCTCTTCTTTATTTAAAGATGTGTTATTCTCAGAGTTAGATTATAAAGATGCTCCAGAAGGTAGTAATCCACAAATTTCGTTTAATATATTTAGAAATTGTTCTGAATTATAGAATGTAAGTAGATTATTTGAAGTTTCTAATAGACAAGATCAAGAAAGAGGACTACGTATTATATAGAGTACATTATTTGATCCTACTGGAAATGAAGACGTAGCGAATCCTCGTATAACTAATATACAAGGTATGTTTATGAATAACCAACATCTTTCTGGATCTATACCTTTATTTGATGTAAGTAAATTTACACGTATACGTAGCGTATCAGGTTATGTAGAGGGTGTAAATAAAGGAAGTATTACTAATGCTAGTAGCTTCATTAGCATGCATGATACTTCTTGGATACCACAATCTTGGATAGAAACTAATGGATAATTTAATTAGAACAGATACTGTATTTGGCAAAAGAGTCAATCTAGTTGGTAATATTTCGGCTGACTTGGTGTTAGAATCTTTAGGTAAGGTCTACATCAAGTCCCGAAATAAAGCCCAAACATTAGAAGAATTTATTACAAGTTTAATTGGAGATCCAAATATGAGCGTATCTCGTACTTTAGTTGTTGAAGGTATTGAAGATTTAGATACTTCAGGACTAAAAGAAGGTACATTTGTATTTGATAAACTTAGTAATATCTTATATTTATTTTTAGATGGGGAGTTACTAGAATTAATAAACGTAGCTCCAGAAGGAACAGGCTATGTAAAAAGGTCTGGAGATACAATGACAGGAAGATTGGCTATTTATGTCAAGAATGGACCTCCATTATATGTAAACTCTACAGACTTAATAAAGAACTTAAATGCTAATTATCTGTAGGGAGAGACTGCCGATAACTTTACTAGAAGACATAGAAACGAGTATATTACTGGAAAATGGAAGTTTAAAAATTCTATAGAATTTGAAAACAATATAAAAGTATATAGAGATATTATTCTTAATGGAAGTGTCGGTAGTGAATCTTTTGCAGGAGGATTTGGGGGTTATGGTTGGAGAATGGATGCAGACACAAATACACTTACTGTAGACAATTTGGTAGTTAGAAAGTTAATGAGAGTGTATGAATTAGTAGTAAATAAAATATCTGCCACTAATGGTGCTCTGTGGATTTCCAATTCCGGGAAAGTAGTATCATGTTAGAAACTTCCTATAGTTACTCAAAGCCTATTATCTAATGTAACAGAAAGAAATAAATTAATATTTGATTTTAGAAAGGATTTCTGTTTTGTTTTATTACCTGATGATTATGCTGTAACACGATTTGACCTTTAGACAGATCTATAGGTTGCATCTGGAAATAATGTTTCTGAACAAGCTCCAGAAATGTTTACGGCAGCAACCTTATAGAATGCTAAAGTTATATAGATTAAAGAACCTAATGCTGACTATACATCTGAAAACTTTAAAGGAAGTACTAATGATTATTATGCTTCAGGTTCTTTATTTGACTAGGACTTTTAGTTTAATGTAAAATTTCCGTTTGTTCCTAGGAATAAGTATTCTGAATATTTAGGTAAATTATCAGAATATGAATCTTATAGTGATAGGATCAAGTATTATGAGGGATTAATAAGTACAGAGAAAGCTAAACCTGAAGAATAGCAACGTACTTAGTAGATAACTGATTGGGAAACAACAATAACTACTTTACAATCATAGCAAGAAACTGCAAAATCTAATATTCCAACAGTAAGTACATAGATAGTTAATAATCTGACATTCTTTAAATATTATGGGGAAGGAGACTTCTATACTGTAGTATTTGATGATGATGATCTTCCTGTATTTAAGCCAGGAGATATTCTTAGATGTTAGAAATGGACATATTCAGGGATTAAATATTATGATGCTGTAGTATGTGGTTAGTTTGATAAATTTTGTATATTAAGATTATCAGTATCTATACTTGATAAAGTAACAGAAATACATTATGATGATTCACTAGAACCACAAGTTCGTTACGTTAACGAAAACTACAATAAGTCTTTATATGAAAGATGTTCTAAGTATATAAATCCTGTGGAAATAGCAGATGATGATCCAATTCTACAAGGTTTAACAGACGAACAAAAAGAAAAAGTAAGAGAAGAAAGAAGAAAAGAGCAAATGCTAGGAGGAGTAGAAGAGAAAGATGGACTGGTACAGATGGGTAATTTATGGGATGTGCAAAGATAGAATGCTATGTATCTTACATCTGTAGATGATTGCTCTCCTTATATGGAAGTTATATGTGGATGCAATCGTCCGGACTACTCAGTAATTTATAAAGTTCCAGTATGGAAAACAGTTAAATTACATGTTTCTGAAATTCCAACACATATAGACGGAGATAGTGGCCCATCTATATAGTTTCCACCTCCTTATACATAGTATATAGTACCAGTACCGTATACAGGTACTTATTATATATAGAATGGACCTAGTAAAGCTGAATATTGTTACTTTAAGTTAGTTCTAACAGACAATTCTGATTAGGATGGATATATAAAGACCTATACTAAGTACTTCTTATCTACAAATATGAATCTTCCAACATCACTTCCACAATTGCCATAGGGTTATACAGGAAGTGTGGAATTAGTTAATTATCTTAGAACTACACCATATTGGGATGCTAGTAATCAAAGTGACTGTACTTCATTAGGAGAGGCTTTTGAATATTATAACTTCCTTATGGAAGATGGAGGTTATATATTGCAAGAAGACGGTTCTAAGATACTAACTGAAAATAATAAATAGTTACTATAGATAACTTCTACTAAAACAACAAAAGCACGTTTTGGTAACTTAGATGGAATTTAGGATGAAGTATTTCCAATGAATAAATAGCCTTATGGCTACGGTTTATATGGATAGAATGTATTTTTAACTGGAGAGTTCTATCTAAATAATGGACAATCTGTTGCTGAAATAGGAGAAGATGCTATAGCATTTGCAATAGCCTCAGCTGATGCTTTAAATAAAAATCAAGGACTACTTAATGAAAGACTTCAATAGGTTGATACTTATGTGAAGAACAATTTCTACACTAAAGGAACTCTTGATACTGCCGGAATACGTATAGTTGGCATTGATACCGATAACAATGGTAAGAATGACGATAATATAATAGCTATGTGGGCTAACCATATAGTTATAGTTACTAAATAGGAAGAATTTGATACCAATGAATATACTGCTTTATTTGAAAATGGAAAATTTAATGCTAACTTTATAGTAGTTAATGATATTCATAGCAAGTTAGGTGTAGATGGTACTCAAAGATATTATTATAATGATATAGAGGTATTTAAGACTGACTCTAAATATGAAGGTGATACTATAATATATGGAACTTGGTATTACTATCTTGATGAAAACCAAGAGCCAGTATATGTTGACAGTAATAAAGTAATCGTTGGTGAATATGGAACCTATGGTTGGCATATAAAAGCTAATGGAAGTGGATATTTAGCACAACGTAACATATCATGGGATGCTGATGGAAAGCTATGGTTAGCTGGTGGAATAGCATTAACTCCACCTCAAGGGCTACTTCTATATGATTCTCAAGGTAATAATACATTTAGTATAATTGGTAATAATAGTACGTTTAGTAGTTTCTTTTCTTCAAATTCCACATACAAGAGATATAATCAAATTCTAAGAAAAATAAATTATAATACAGATTCTACAAACGGATATTTGTTAGGATTTACCATACTAAATGCTGAACCTAGAGGCTTTAAAGAAATTAAATTTTAGTGGTAGTCTTATAATCTTGAATCTTCTGATTTACCTAACAGTAATAACTATACCCTTACTTATAGAGTTACATATTCCGATAATACTATTAGTTCTTAGTATGGAGGATTTAATAATTCTATATATTTTGCTGAGATAACAGATGAACATATAAAGAAAATTGAAGTTGGATTACAATTAAGTGTTGTAGGTAATTAGGATATTTACTTTACTGGAGTATTAAATATAAGTGGAAGTTTACTATCTTCTCAAATAGGTAGCAATTTTATGACCTTTAACTATTTTGATGATAGTAGCAACTTAAAATCGTTATGGTTTGGAAACGAAGGACTTTTCCTAGGTGGAGTAAGGCAATCTACAGGAATGTTTATGGATTCTTCAGGAATTAATATTGTGGATTTATATGGTGTGTATAATGAATCTCAATACAAGCAAAGAATGATAACTAATTCATATTATGATTTAGCACAAACGGCCCATAATACATCTGGACTAGACGTAGTTGGACTATTAGGAGATGGAAGATACTATACAAATATGAATATTAAGAATATTATATCTAATACAACTGGAGTTGTTAGAATTACTGGCACTGACACATTATAGCTAGAGACCTCTAGTGGTGGGTATATAAGAGGACATAGTACATATAATGGATATAAATATATAGACGTTTATCCAACTTCATTAAGAGAAAATATAATTATTGTAGAGAAATTCTTTGATAGTGGGAACTCTCATGATAATGGTTATGCAATAATATTAAATGCTGTATGGGATGAAACTCCTATAGGTCTTAAAGTGTTAATCATTGTTGGAAATCAAGGAAGCCCGGCTAAGAATGTAGAACATCTTGATCCAGTAAGAGTGGCTGCACATGGTTATATAAGATAGTATGCCTATACAGAAGGAGCATTAACTTTTGACCATACTAACTATGCATCACATTTTTCTGATATTGTTGCAGAAAAAACTGGAAGGAAAGACGCTCATACTCGTTCTGTATATTTAAATGATGAACCAATGTGGTTTATATACTTAGGAAATAATATTTGGAAATTAATGGATTAGAAATATCAATGGTAATGTCAATAAAAGAAAGACTGTCTCTAATGTAGATACTTCCCACTTAGGGAAGTGTCTCTGAGATGGTTGATGTATATGATTTAGCAAGGGAGCTAAAATTAAGTGACGAAGAAAAAGGTAATATTAATTATATAGAATCTGGAAGTAGCGTTAAATGGGACGATAATAAAGATCCTAATAAAGACATTAATATCACATCTGATCAACATAAGTTAATAATGAATCAAATAGATTTACTTGATAAATAGAAATAGATTCCTTTAGTTATGATTGAACTTATTCTAAAATTAAAAGGTTATGGCAAATATAGCGAAGCTGGAACCCCACATTCTTAAATGGGAAGGTGGATGGTCTAATGATCCTAATGATAAGGGTGGACCTACTATGAAAGGAGTTACTATAGCTGTCTACACATTATATTGTAGGAGTAAAGGTAAACCAATTCCGTCATAGAAGGATTTAAAAAATATATCATTTTAGGAATGGGAAGATATTTTAAAAAGCATGTATTGGGATAAATGGAAAGCAGATAAGATAGAAAACCAATCTATTGCTAATCTTCTTGTAGATTGGGTATGGACTAGTGGAAAATATGGAATTATATTTCCTTAGAGGGTTCTTGGAGTAGTTGATGACGGAATAGTTGGAAATAAAACTCTTGAAGCTATAAATAAGTATCCAAATCAAAAGGAGTTATTTTAGAAATTATGGAATAGACGTAAAGCACATTTTACTTCTATAGCTAATTCTACACCTTCTAACAAAAAGTTTCTAAAAGGATGGCTTAATAGACTTAATGATCTAAAATATAGTGCTTAAGTATAGAAACTCTGTATTTGTTTGTACTTTTACTATATAAATTCTAAATCTAGTTATTAGTATTTTGAATACAGAGTTTTCTATTTATATTTGAGCTGTACTATAACAAATATGAATTATGGCAATAGGAATTGATGATTTAGACTTTTATGAGGAAGAGGGTATGACTACTCAACCTCAAGATGGTAAAGAGCCATCACAAGAATCTCCTGTTTAGGAGCCTACAAATAAAGAAGATAATAACACTCCTCCTCCAGCAGGAGGTGAAGAAACGCCACCGCCATCTAATTAGGAGGAAGGAGAAGATGACATAATAACACAGTTACTTAAAGAAAAAGGTATAACAGACCCTTCAAAAATAAAATTTGAAGGAGATAATGATGAAATTCAAGAAAGAGATTGGAAAACACTTAATCGTGAAGAGCAGCTTAATATATTAAGAAGCTCTACAACAACTCCTTCTAGTGAAGATACTCAAGAAAATGATTTAACAGATGAAGAAATACAATTCTTAAATATGTTAAGAAGTAATAACTTAACTCCTGAATAGTATTTGCAATCATTACAAGGTAATCAACAATAGGATTTTGGCTATACAGTAGACGAACTTACTGATGATGACCTTTATGTATTAGATTTGTAGGCTAGAGTTGAAGGAATAACTGAAGAATAGTTAGCTAAATCTCTAGAAAATGCTAAACAAGATGAGTCCCTCTTCAAAAAATAGATGGAAGGTATTCGTAAAGAATATAAAGATCTAGAAGACCAAAATAGACAGTAGCAAGAAATCATTGCACAACAGTAGCAAGAAGAACAATATTAGAGATTTGCTAATGTTATTAATGCTTAGATAGATAATCTAAATACTATAGGAGGTTTAGATATAGAGTTAGAGCAAGACGATAAGGAACAGCTCGCTGAATTTATTTTGGGAAGAGATGAAGCTGGAGTAAGTAATCTAGGTAAGGTTCTCAATGATCCTGAGTCATTAGTATTAATGTCTTGGTATGCTTTAAATGGGGAACAAATAATAAATGATATAACAACAATGTACCAAAATTCACTTAAAAAGGCTAAACAAGAAGCTTATAATAAAGGTTTGGAAGATGGTAAAAAGGGAGTTTAGCCAGGGCATGTTGTTGTAACACCTCCTCCTGCAAAGAAGGAAGAGGAAACAAAGAGTATATCTTCTATTGATGATTTAGACTTTTAATTAACTTTTTAAAAATAAGATTTTATTATGATTGTAGCTAATTTTGTAACTAACAGATCTACAATGTCTGAAACACGTACTTATGAAGATTTTTATAAATTCTTAGGTA
>Ga0247611_10003073_pt1 | contig 25412 bp, 24 predicted proteins | sample 177DNAGHGhighgp2_FD_192422 | JGI IMG/M metagenome (GOLD analysis project Ga0247611, IMG submission 192422) | Sheep rumen microbial communities from Palmerston North, Manawatu-Wanganui, New Zealand - 1770 DNA GHGhigh gp2 | ecosystem: Host-associated > Mammals > Digestive system > Stomach > Rumen... | reverse complement strand
GACCTGCACGCGATCACCTCTGCCAACAATCTTCTGGCAGCCATGATCGATAATCACCTTTACCAGGGCAACGAGCTTCGTCTGGATAAGGAACGCATTCTCTGGAAGCGCTGTCTCGACATGAACGACCGTGCTCTGCGAAGCCTGAATCTCGGTGTTGGCGGTGGCGTCAACGGTGTGCCGAGAAACGAGGTTTTCTCGATCACTGCAGCAAGTGAGATCATGGCGATCCTGTGCCTTTCTTCCGATATGGATGACCTGAAGCGTCGTCTTGCCAACATCGCCATCGCGTATGACGAAGATGGAAATATCGTTCGCGCAAGTGCTCTTCATGCCGAAGGCGCAATGTGTGTGCTGCTCAAGGATGCGATCTGCCCGAACCTGGTGCAGACGCTGGAACACACACCGGCGCTCATCCATGGCGGTCCTTTTGCCAATATTGCGCATGGATGCAACAGCGTGATCGCCACCAAGATGGCGTTGAAGCTTTCGGACATCGTCGTGACGGAAGCCGGATTCGGCGCGGATCTTGGCGCGGAGAAGTTCCTGGACATCAAGTGCCGTACTGCCGGTATCTGGCCGGATGCGGTCGTGATCGTCGCTACCGTGCGTTCACTCAAGTATAATGCCGGTATTCCGAAGGAAGAATTGAATACACCGAATGCGGAGGCCGTGGCGAAGGGCTTCCCGAACCTTGCCAAGCATATCGAGAATATCCTCAGTTATGGCATTCCTTGTGTCGTTGCCAGCAACCAGTTCCTTACCGATACACCGGAAGAGTTGGAAACACTGCGTCGTCTCTGCGAAGAGAAAGGCGCCCGCTTCGCACCTGCACAGATTTTTGCCAAGGGAGGCGAAGGCGGAATCGATCTGGCCAATGCGGTCCTGGAGGCAATCGATGCCGGAAACAACGGTCCGCACTATATGTATGATCTGGATATGCCGGTGGAGCAGAAGATCGAAGCGATCGCCAAGAATATCTATGGCGCCGCCGATGTCGAGATCCTGCCGGAAGCCAGAAAGAAAATCGAGGACTTCACGGCGGCCGGATTCGGCAATACACCGATATGTATCGCCAAGACCCAGTATTCTCTGTCGGACAACCTGAAGGTGCTCGGCCGTCCGGAGAACTTTACGCTTACCGTGCGGGATATCTGGCTTTCTGCCGGTGCCGGCTTCCTGGTCGCTCTGACCGGTGCTATCGTGACGATGCCGGGTCTGCCGAAACATCCGGCTGCAATGGATATCGATATTGATGCCAATGGCGTGATCGAAGGACTGTTCTGATTATCTATGAAGAATCCTAAAAGTAACTATATCGGTGATGCCAGACGCATCCAGAGAAAACGCCGCATCATGCGTGGTATCATTGCAGGTGTGGTAGTTCTCGTGCTTGGATTTATTATCTTCTTCACATATATCCTGAAGCTGAAGGAGAATATCGACGAGAGTTTCCCGGAATCGGAAACCTACGAGACGCAAGAAACGTCGGACACGACTTCTTCCCTGTCTTCAGAAAGTACCGGACCGACAGGAGAAACTACGGAGCAGACGACTACCACCACTGTACCGACGACTGCCGAAACACAGGAACCGGAGATGACCACATCCGGCACCGAGGAGAGTACGGAGGATACCACGCCGACCTCGGATACGGATCCGAACGCGAGCTCGGATCCTTCGGACACTTCGGAGACCACAGTGAGCCTCCAGCCGGATGAACCCGAGGAACGCGATCCAGTCCTTTTCCCGGCAAAATATCCGCTTCAGACCGTCACCCATGCGGAACGTGACCAATCCTTCACGGCCATGAAGCATGCGATCAAGAAATATATCGAGGGTCACACGGATGCGCGTATCGGTTTTTACTATATCAATCTGAACACCAAAGAGTCCTTCGGATATAACGATGTCCAGCCTTTTGTCGTCGGATCATGCATTCACCTGCCCATGGTCAAGATCCTCTATGACGACGTCCGCGAAGGCCGTGTCGCCATGGACCGGATCGTGACGTATCACCCGAAGGAGGGCGAAAACGGGGACAGCACCGAGAAGATCAAATCAGTCGTTTCCACCAATCCGGACGGAAAACAGTTCTACGTTAGTCAGCTGGCGGACCTGGCCATTAAGGACGGAGACGGTCTGGCCATGAATCTGCTCTTCGATGCGATGGGCGGCCAGCAGAATGTCCTTGACCGTCTGAAGAGCATGACATTGTGTATCGATTATCTTGCTACGAAGAATTACGAGGACTACAAGAAAAAGCAGCAGACCGGCGCGCATCGTTCTTCCGCTTACGATCTGGCGCATTATGCCGAAGTCGTCTACTGGGATTACATGTCCTACCCGAGTGATTATCAGGGTCTGATCGATTCGCTGGCGCGTTGCAATTCCAACTGGGGACTGGCCAAGCAGTTCCCGGCCGGCACGCTGGTCCTGCATCGGACAGGAAGCAATTCCACATTCCACAGCGAGTCGGATGTCGCCATTATTCTGTCCTGCGAGCCGGTGATCCTCAGTGTGACCGTGGAAGCGGATACGCCTGATGCGGCCAGAGAAATTCAAGCGGCGCTGGGAGCTCTTGTATACAATTTTATAAGTTACTGTCACTCGTGAAGTTTTTATGTTATAATTCATTTCGTATTTGTCGTCCCGGGTGGTCTACAGTTGGCGGTGGGTCTTGTGCGATGCGAGCCTGTGAACCCTGTCAGGTCCGGAAGGAAGCAGCAGTAAGCGGTCACTTGCATGTGCCGCAAGGGTGCTTGCCCCAACTGTAGTCCAGCCGGGACGATTTTTTACATTTCTGCTTGTTAAGGAGGTACCCCGAATGGAACATGTCGCTTTATACAGGCTCTTCCGCCCCATGAATTTTGACGAGATCGTGGAACAGGCTCATGCTGTGGCAGCGCTTCGTCAATCTGTCATTTCGGGAAAGATCGGTCATGCCTATCTGTTCTGTGGAACCCGAGGAACCGGAAAAACCTCCATTGCCAAGGTATTCTCCCGTGCTATCAACTGTCTGCATCCGGAGAACGGCAACCCTTGCAACAAGTGTGAGATATGTAAAGGCGTCATCGATGGGTCGCTTCTGGATGTCATCGAGATGGACGCCGCCAGTAACAATAGTGTAGATAATATCCGGCGTATCTGTGACGAGGTCATGTTTATGCCGGCCAAAGCGAAATATAAAGTTTATATCATCGACGAGGTCCACATGCTCTCCACCGGTGCATTCAATGCCCTGCTGAAGACGCTCGAGGAACCGCCGGCCCATGCCGTCTTCCTTCTTGCGACCACGGAACCGCACCGTATCCCGGCGACTATCCTTTCCCGTTGCCAGAGATACGATTTCCGTCGTATCTCTAATGAGAGCATCGTTTCCAGACTTCGTCATATAGCCGATACCCAGCACATCTCGATCGAAGAGGATGCACTCAGCGCCATCGCCACCATCGGTGACGGCGCACTTCGTGACTCAGTCTCGCTTCTCGATCAGGTCAGCACCACCGCAAGTGGCAAGACCATCACGCGTGACGATATCCTGCGGATCACCGGTGTCGTGGACGAGGACTTTCTCCGTCGTTTCGCCACTTCTATGCTGGATGGGAAACCGTCTGAGATCCTGGTCTTATGTCGTGAATTGATTATGGATGGACGGGATCTGACCCGGTTCACCTTGGATCTGGCGCAGTATTTCCGGAATATCATGGTCACCCAGATCTCCTCGAATCCTTCTACATTGATTGATTCAACGTCATCAGCGATCGCGGCGATGACAGAACTGGGAAAACGGATCCAGACCAAGCATGTCCTGGCGGTCATCACGAAACTGTCCGAACTGGTGACAGAGTTGAAGTGGTCCCCTTCGGCACGTACTTCTTTCGAAATCATGATCCTGCGGCTGACCGAAGCCGTTTCCAAGTGTGCCAAGCCAGGTACAGCTCCGGCGCATACGCAGGCACAGAAGAAACCTTCTCCGGCCGTGCCGATCGTACAACCTGCGCCAATAGACGCAGCCCCTGCAACCAAGCCAATGGTTCCACCGGTCCCTGCGGTTCCGGAAACACCTGCGATTGCGAAAGCGGCTCCAGCACAACCGGAGATCCCGGCTATCGCGAAAAATGCGTCACCTGCAGTGCGGCCGGCCACTCCGGTACCGGCCGTGGAGTCCGTCCCGCTTCCTATGCCTGCGGACGAACCCGAGACGGTTTCGGTCCCATTGGCACTTCATGAGGAGACACCCTCGGAGCCCGAAACACTTCCTCCCCCGCCACCGATCGTGGATTTTCCACCGGTAGCTCAGGAAGTCTCCGCTCCAGTACCACCGATCGTGGATCTTCCGCCCGTAGCCAAATCGAAAGAGGCCCCGGCTGTTTCTATACCACCGATCGCGAGTGTGGATCCGGATATTCCACCGGTACCGCCTATGCCGGTCGAGGATGATTTTATTCCTCCGCCGCCGGTTCCGGACGATAGCTTCGCCCCGCCGCCGGAAGAAGTTCCGGAAGAGGCAGCATCCACGCCTCCGACAGCGGCAGAACTTGCCCAGACGGCTCCGACTTCTCCGAATCTGCATAAAGCATTTTCCAGTACGCATGTCTCGCAAGGTCAGGCAACAAATCTGGCGAAGGCAGTACGGGAACCGGAAGTCCGTGAACCGCATATGCCTCGGGACATTGTCATGCCGGAAGGAATGACGCCGCAGGACGACCCTGCCGAAACGGCGCCCCACTCGAATCTTCAGAGCGTAATAAGAAGCGAAGGGGCAAGTGCTTTTGAAGCGGCCAGAAAAGAATTCATGGAGTATCTCAAGGCAGAGCACTACTTCGAGTCTCTGTTCATGCAGGAGTGTCGTCTGACCTGGAAAGACCAGACCGTATTCTGCATCATGCCGGATACGTATGCGGATAACATCAATTTCATCCGCGAGAATGGCATCATCCTGACCAATCTGCTCCGGATCTGCCAGAAGCAGGAGCCGGCTCTTCTGCATACCAATATCCTTTCCGAGAAGGATTATCAGGCAGGTGCCACCGGCGAGGGACAGAATGCTTCCATCGCCGAGCCGGAGACACCGGAATGGGCCCGAGCCCTCAAGGCAGCGGCAGAAAAGAATAATATACCGATCACAAACGTTGAGAATATGTAATTGTCACGATAAAGGAGGACGAAAAAAATGGTTAAAGGTTTTAGAGGTGGATTCCCGGGCATGGGTGGCGGCAATATGGGCGCCATCATGCAGCAGGCACAGAAGATGCAGCGTGACATCGAAGCAGCCAAGGCAGAGATCGATGCACTCGAAGTAGATGCGACCGCAGGTGGCGGTGTCGTGAAGATCGTGATTTCCGGTACACACGAGATCAAGTCTCTCACGATCGACCCTTCCGCAGTGGATCCGGAAGATGTGGAAATGCTGCAGGACCTGATCGTTGCGGCTTATAACGAGGCTAACCGCAAGCTCGCCGAGATCTCTTCCGAGAAGATGTCCAAGGCTACCGGCGGAGCCAAGCTGCCTTTCTAAACCAAGAAGGAATGACCTATGCCGAGATATTCGCCAAGTGTGGCTAAATTGATTTCCGAGCTGGGGAAGCTGCCAGGCATTGGACACAAATCTGCCCAACGCCTGGCGTTCCATATTCTTGCCATGCCGGAAGAAGAAGTCAAATCTCTTTCCGATTCCCTTATGGAAGCCCGCACTTCCACAAGGCTATGTTCCCAGTGTCAGAATTTTACCGATTCGGACCCGTGCCCCATCTGTTCCGATCCCAAGCGGGATCATTCCACGATCTGTGTTGTGGAGAATCCGCGGGATGTCGCCACGATGGAGCGTATGCGCGAATATACCGGTCTGTACCACGTATTGCACGGCGTGTACTCCCCTTTAAACAATGTCGGTCTGGATGATGTGAAGATCCGCGAGCTGATCGAGCGTCTGCGCGAACACCCGGAAACCAAGGAAGTCATCCTGGCCACCAATCAGACGGCGGAAGGCGAAGCTACGGCTATGTACATCTCCCGTCTGGTCAAGCCTGCAGGAATAAAAGTGACCAGAATCGCTTCTGGTCTTCCAATGGGTTCCGATCTGGAATATGCGGATGATGTGACGCTTTCCAAGGCCATGCAGGCACGTCACGATTTCTGATCAATCATCTTCTGTCGGTTCGTAAACTGTCTCTCCCGGCATGACCATGCCCAGAGATTCTCTTGCTACGTCTTCTATATACTCATCTGAACCGATACGGAGTGTCTTTTCCATCGTCTTCTGATATTCCGCACTGACTTGCGCAGCCACGGCATCCAGTTCCCTGGCACGCTCTTCCACGCGCTCACGCATGCCCTTCTCTTTTCTCAGGCGCATCGCAACCAGCGTGATCACGATCACGAAAAACACGAGAACGATCACTCGTGTAACTGGAGATTTGATCTGCTTGCGCCTCATAAACAACCTTCTTTCAGAAAACTATATACAATATTTATCGCACAAAAAGGTCGTTTTGTAAGCAATTCAGGACGGAATGTAATGCAACTGTAAAACTATTCCAACTCCTGTCCGGCCAACAGTTCGTACATCTCGGAAGCTTCCTCTTTTCGAACGGTTTCCTGGATCTTCAACACGCGGAAAGACGTCACGCCATTACCGAAGCGGATCGCCACTTCATCGCCGACTTTCACTTCCGCGCCGGGCTTGACGATCTTGCCGTTGATCTCTACACGTCCGGCAGTACAGACTTCATTGGCCACCGTTCTTCTCTTGACGACACGGGATACTTTCAAAAACTTATCGATTCTCATATCTGCTCCCCTTCTCCATTTAGATCATACGGATCATGAACCGGTCGAAAGGAACTTTATCCGAAAACTGATCATCAAAGAATGTAGTCTGGTGAAATGCCGCAAATTCTCTGGTGTTTTTCGACAGCCAAAGCGGGAAAGGAACATTCATCTCCCTGCACAGCCGGACGAGCGCCTCGTCCAGTTCTTTGACAAAAGAGACCTTCGGGTTTTCATGGTCCACAACATGGATCTGCAGGACCACATTCATCTTAAAAGTCTTTCCTTCCAACTGCATAGCAATTCTCCCGTAACATGTTCTTATCCGCTCTATTATACTCTTTCCTTTCTTTTCGTGGTATTCTGTAATTGAAAAAGACTCAGTGAGGAGCAGACTTTGAAGCATGTATACGACCCCAATTCGCAACGCGAGAAGCCATCGCGTACCTTGGACAAGAGGTACCCGATCCAGTATCCGCGTCCCAACAAGGTCCCGATTCAGCTTATCCTGAAAGGGAACAGTGTACGTATTCGTGTTTTCGTCCGCTACTCCGCCAAAATGTTCCGCTACTATCCCGGAAGTAATATCACATATGCGGATGTTGCCGAAGCCGGTATCCGAAGAAACTGGTCCGGAAAATATCCTATGTCCTGGCTGGAAGATGACGGATACGAAATGTCCCGTGCGCACGCCAGTTACCGTGTGCTGACCCAGGACAACAACCCGCTTGATGAGCAGATGCGGCCGGATCCTTCTTCCGCGAGAGTCACGCTGGAATTCATCCGTTACCAGACACCGCAGGCTGTCAATGATTACCCGAACCAACGCTTCGTCAAGGTCAAGCTTTCTTATTCCGAGAATAAGGCCGGTCAGGTGACCAGTCCCTTCTGGCGCTGGGGATGGGGCTTTCTGAAATCTTTTCAGCTTGAGTCTCTCACCTTCAACTGGTCCCGAAACCATCCGGGCGTAGCCACGGTAAGGCAGAGCAATGACCGGCATGTATTCCAGCAGGAATGCGCCCACGAGTTTGGTCATCTCCTCGGTCTGGGAGACGCATATGGCGCGGACTACCGCTTCTACTTCGAAGCCCCGGGCACGACGGATTTCATGATGAACCAGAACCGAAAGGTCAATCCACAGGAGCTGGAAATGGTATTGACCGCGCATCAATTCAACCGGATGCAGTATTTCCCGAAGCAGTTTCATCTGTCTACTTTCTTCCGTGGAATGCGTCGTCATTACAAGGTAAATCACCCTCCTAAGCACCGCAAAAAATGAACACAATGTTAACTTTTCGTTTCAAGTTCTTGTTCTTGTGCATTTCAAAGGTCTTTGAGGTTGTCTGAGGATTTGTTTCGTTGTAGAATATATTTCGTAAAGCATCCTGTACAAAAAACGCATTGTGAACCATACATTCCTTGTATGGTTTATAAAAAGGAGGTTCATATGAAAAAGTGTCCAGATTGTGGTATGACTATTGCGAATCAGGCGATCCGCTGTCCGAAGTGTAAGTATGATTTTACGGATGGTGGAGGAAACGTTGTTGGTGCAACCTCCTCTTCGTCCTCTTCCGGTGGCTCTGTTGCCAAGGGAGGAGCCGGTGGAGCGATCATGCCGATGATCATCGTAACCAAGGATAATGTTGACGAGCTCTATAACGATTTGAAATCCAAGATCATCAAGAGAAAGACCGAGTTCGATCACTTCATTGACTTCCTGGAGAACCGTACATCCTGGCTGACCGCTCCGGCTGAGCTGGAAGGCCCTCTCGCTTTCGAGAAAGGATTGCTGATCCACTCTGTTGGTGTTGCTAAGCAGCTTCTCCGCATTAAGGATACTCTGATGCCGCAGCTCGATGACGAATCCGCGATCATCATGGCTCTGTTCCATGACGTTGGCAAGGTTGGTGTAGAGGGCAAGCCTCTGTTCCTCCTCGAAGAGAAATCCACCACTTCCACATTGGGTCTTTCCTTCGGCGGACGTTCACTCTCCGTTGCTCCGACTTATACGATCAATCCGAAGCTCGTTCACATGAGCGTCGGTGTAAGAAGTCTCCTTCTGGTTTCCCAGTATATGCTCCTATCTGATGACGAAGCACAGGCAATCAGTTATCAGGATGACATGCAGCTCATAGATGGTAAGGAGAATCCGTTTACCATGATTCTCCACACAGCCAATACATGGCAGACCAAGATCTATGAGATCGATGATGTAGTGAAGCAGTATGGTTTCTCTTCATCCATAGCGAAAGATTAATTACTTCAGTTTCTTTTTCCTTTCTTTTTCACCCCAGTGTTTCTCCTTTCTCACTGGGGTGTTTTTTTGCCCTTTTTTACTCAGCGAAACGCCGTCTCAGAGGACTCCGGGACGGCGCTTACTATTGCTATTGCTGCGTATCTTACTACTACGTATTATGGATCTGATCTGTTCTTATGCTCTCGAAGGATCCTTCCGGATGTCAGATCGTCATCCAGGTACATCCTTGCAGCACGGCCTGCGTCTTCTTCGTGCTGGGCTTGGAGCCCTCCTGACTATCTTCTATGGTAATCTCCATACTTAGAGAGCTTTCTTGGGCCTCTGCAAAACGGACCGTGATCCGTCCAATGCCGGTGACCGGCGTATCTTTCGGTACGACCGTTACTGTCGCGCCGGTCCAGCTTTCCTTCAGGAAATACTCCAACGCTGTCTTCTCGGCTTCATTCAGGAAGGATTCGCCTTCGAAATAGATCTCCCACTTCGTGTTATCATTGGGTTTCGTCGACGGGAACATACCATTGATCTGCGTGAAAAGGAAATCCACATTGTTCGAATGACAACCGTTTATATGGATCTCCTCGATGCCGGAGAACTGCTTCGGATAAGTCTCCAGCTCATAGCCATCGTACCTGACATTTACGACCGTACCGGGCTTGATCTCCGTGTGGGAAATAGATTGTCCGTCCGCATCGTATACTGGCTGACCGGCAGAAGAGAAAACAAACATAGACTTGTCGTCACCTTCTTCCGGCATGCCATAGCACACCTGGCCGCGCTTAAATATCACTTCCAGCGTCCGCTCTACCCGGTTTGTCAATCTATGGGAATAGTATTGTTGCCTGCAAGAAGCCGCCAGCACGCCCATGGAGAATATGAGTAATATGCATGCAAATGCACGTTTTCTCATGTGGCGAAACCTCCTTGCTGCGAAAAATGCCCTTTTACGTCATTGTCTAAAGTCTACCTTTCACATATTTCGAAAATGTGAATGCCATGTATATATTAGTTTAAGCATTTCTTCGAATTGACATATCTATGGATTCATGGCAAAATTTCGTATGTAAGATTGAATCTGCGGGTATAGTTCATCGGTAGAACGTCAGCTTCCCAAGCTGAACAGGAGGGTTCGACTCCCTTTATCCGCTCCACACATGAAGACTTTCTTTCCTTTTGGTAAGAGAGTCTTTTTTCTTTTCTATCTTGACTTTTCGCTCTATAGATGGCAAACTGTATGTCGTGCTTTTGATATGCATGTGCCTTTATAGCTCAGTAGGTAGAGCGCATCCATGGTAAGGATGAGGTCACCAGTTCGATCCTGGTTAAAGGCTCCACATAACGGGCTTGGCCCGATGAGTAAGAGAGCCCCGAAATTGCGGGGTTCTCTTTTTCTTATGCAAAAAGGACCGCAAGAATGGCACGTTCTAAAGAACACTATTGACGGTCACGTGACCGTGTGATATGATTATCACATAAAGTTTATTTGTTTTACGACCGAAAGGAGAGATCGAAATGAAAGTCTGCCCGAAATGTAGTGCACGTAATCAGGACTATGCTGTCGTATGTAAGAGCTGCGGTGCGAGTTTAGGCTCTGTCGCCATCACCGAGGAGAAGGAAGAAGTGTACACGGAAGAAAAGAAACCTTATCATCTAGGGCTGTCATTCCTCTTCTCTTTTCTTGCCTTGATCTCCAGTACTGTGAAAGAACTCTTCCCAGTGAAAGAAGATGCGGAAGGATTTAAAACATCGAACTTTTATATCTATCTGCTTAGCGTGGCTGCCGGAGTCGTTTTCGCGATACTCGCTGTACGCTGTCTGCGTGGGCTTTTCGCCAAGAAGCCGCTTCCGCTTATGGGCATTTTCGCCATTATGCTGTGCGTGGCTGCTTTTGCAGTATTGACCTTCGATCTTGTCCTTACCATATTCTATGTAATTCCTGATATGATTCGTATCCTTAGTTGATGTACAATAGAGTATAAGACTAATTGGAAAGAAGGACATCACTTCGTGCTATTGAACATATTTATTCTGATCCTGGGATTTGTGATCCTCGTGAAAGGAGCCGATTTTTTTGTAGACGGAAGTGCTTCCCTGGCAAGGCTCTTTAAGGTATCCGGTTTGATCATCGGACTCACGATCGTGGCGCTGGGCACCAGTGCTCCGGAACTTGCCGTCAGTACTACTGCTGCCATATCCGGATCCAATGAGATCGCGCTGAGTAATGTCATCGGATCCAATGTATTCAATCTTCTGGTAGTCCTGGGTATATGCGCTGTCATCAGCCCGGTGCCCACCAGCAAAGATATCGTAAAGCGAGATTTTCCGATCTCGCTTTTTGCGACTGTATTGGTATTTTTCCTGGCAAGTGGCATGAAGCTTCTTTCCTCCGGGAATCCGCTCCAGATCGATCCCGCGTTGGAAGCCGGTATTTTCCGACGTCTCTTCGGTATTATTCTTCTGGTATTGTTTATCAGTTATATCGTACTTCTCATCGTGGAAGCCAGACGCCATCCTGCTGAGGAAGAAGAGGAAAAGAAGACGACTCTCGGCAAATGCATTTTCCTAATCCTGATCGGTCTGGCCATGGTCGTGGGAGGCGGGCAGGCTGTCGTATACAGCGCGAAAGCGATCGCCCGGGATGCCGGCATGTCCGAGACCCTGATCGGTCTTACAGTCGTAGCGTTGGGTACCTCTCTTCCGGAGCTGGTCACCTCTGTCGTTGCCGCCAGAAAGAAAGAGACGGAACTGGCTGTCGGTAACGTCATCGGTTCAAACATTTTCAATCTTCTGTTTATCCTGGGTGTATCGACTTCGATCCACCCGATCGGCGTGAATTATGCCTCATTAACTGACCTGGTGATCCTGTTTTTCGTCAGTATCCTGGTCTTCCTGTTCCTTCTTTTCCGTAGGAAGCTCACGCGGATCGAAGGACTGATCATGCTGCTTCTTTATGCAGCGCACGTCACTTTTGCCATTTTGCGATAGGAGGTAATACTATGGAATCTTTCGATGAAAGAATGAAGAAACTGCAGACGATCCTGGATGAAGCGAAGAATGTTGTTTTCTTCGGTGGTGCCGGTGTTTCCACGGAAAGCGGCATCCCGGATTTTCGAAGCAAAGACGGTCTTTATAACCAGCACGACGTCCAGTTCGACAAATATCCGCCGGAATACCTTCTGAGCCATAGTTGTCTTTATGACCAGCCTAAGGTCTTTTTCGAGTATTATCGTCAGAAGATGGATTGCCGCACGATCGAACCGAATATCACGCACAAGAGACTAGCCGAGATGGAAAAGGCCGGCAAACTTCTGTGTGTGATCACGCAGAATATCGACGGACTTCATCAGAAGGCCGGCAGTGAGAAAGTCTATGAAGTACATGGAACGACACAACGCGTCTACTGTGACCGTTGCGGCAAGGAGTATCCTAGTGATATTCTCTTTACTTCTACGGAAGCGGTGCCACATTGTCCATGCGGAGGTATGCTCCGGCCGGACGTGACGCTGTATGAAGAAAGCCTTCCCCATGAAGCCTGGACAAAATCCATCGAGGCTCTGGCGAAGGCTGATGTCTTCATTATCGGGGGTACTTCTCTGACCGTTTATCCGGCCAATACATTGACCCATTATTTCCGCGGCAAGCACCTGATCATCATGAACCGGGATGAGACGGCGCAAGACCGCTATGCGGAAATCGTATTCCACGAAAGTCTTGGAAAGATCTTCGAGAAGATCCGCGTTTCCTGATCGTTTTTTCTCTTACTGATCGTCTCTTCTGGCGAAAGGCGAACGTCTTACCGGTGGCTCCACCGGTGCTTCCGGCGCTTCAATCTCTTGTGCTGCATCCGAAGTGTCTTCCGCCTGCATTTCTGCGTCCGGATTATTCAATGGCTTAAAGATCTGAACCGATGCATTCTGATTCGGTGTATCGAAAGGTGCCAGAGTCGGTCCGCCTTGGGCTTGCTTCTTGATCGCCTCGTCTGCATCACGATGGACATATCTCAAGCTGATCGGCACCTGGATCACCTCTCCTGCCGCTTCTTCTGCAGCTGCATCTGCCGCTGCTTTCTCTTCTTCTCTCTGCTTACCGTATTCATTCAGTACGAATGCTCTCTCCGCAGAGACTGTTTCTGTCGGTTTCTGTGCCATAGAGGCGGCCATAATATCAATTGCATTGACCGGCTGGTTCTTCTCTCTTCTCTTCTGGATGACCAGAACGAGCATCAGTACCAGAATAACAAGTACCAGACCGACTGCACCGATGAGGATAAGTGGCATATTCAGGTAGGAGACCTTCAGCTCCATGGAACTCTGTGTACCGTTGTCAAGAGGATTGAGATACCAGAGCACCTCGTTGGACGAACCACTCAAGCTTAATTCTCCGTTATGCTCCTGCAGCGAATAAGGGGCACGGATCGTGAAAAGATCATATCCTCCATCCTGGAGTACCTGGGCGATCTCGTTCGTCTCGCCCTCTTTGAGATTCGAATTGGCTGTGATCGTTAGCTTGAATTCCTTCACGAGCAGACCGGACAAGCTGATATTGACTTTCCCGTATTTCGTGTTGGCATCGAAAAAGGCCTGCAACTCGGACAATGTGAATTGCTTCTTATATCCAAAGCCCCACCATGTAATACCGTCTCTACTCCTGGAAACATCAACAGGAGTAAATCCTTCCAATTGCGATTTGCCATACGATTCTTCGAACTTTGCCTGCATCGCCTTATAGAAATCCTGAGGCGTGCCGTACTCTTCCTTGACTGTCGCGTCAGTCATATATACGATGGTCTGGAACGTGAATGAGTCGTCGCCGTTGATCTCAATACCTCTTTCGACACTAGCAAAACAACCGGTAAGTAAGGCGCCGATCATAGCCAACATAAGCAACAGAGCGCTAAGTTTCCTTCTCATCTTTTCCTCCAATGGTGCAAATAACACGCAAAAACCAATTCGAAAGAGGAAAAGCAAAAATGGCGAGCTTATTTTCCGCATACAAGCCCACTGATCCTCTCATCCCCTTCGTACAGGTTATTATATCATAAATCCCTTATAGTAACTACACGAAGCTCGGCTTCGATCATGAAAAATACGTAGATCAATTCTGCTTCTGTTCGCGTTTTGCATCCAGATATTCGTCGTATGTGGTGCGCTTATCGATCAGTCCGGATTCATTGATCTCAAGGATGCGATTCGCGATCGAGTCTACAAACTGATGGTCATGGGACGTGAATACAAGTGCGCCCTTAAAGGCCTTCACGCCTTCATTCAACGCAGTGATTGCTTCCAGATCCAGGTGGTTTGTCGGATCATCGAGAAGCAATACATTGGATCCGGACAACATCATGCGGGAAAGCATGCAACGCACTTTCTCGCCTCCGGACAGGACCTTCGCTTCTTTGAGTGCTTCTTCTCCGGAGAAAAGCATTCTTCCGAGATAACCTCGAATGAACGTCTCATTCTGGTCTTTCGAGAACTGTCGCAGCCAGTCGACCAGAGACAGGTCACAATCATCGAAGAAAGCACTGTTATCTTTCGGCAGATACGATTGGGATGTCGTAATGCCCCACTTATACTCACCTTCATCCGGTTCCAGTTCTCCTGCAAGGATGGAAAGAAGCGTCGTATTGGCCACTTCATCCTCGCCGACCAGGGCAATGCGGTCTTCACGTTCCATCGTGAAACTGATATTGTTCAATACTTTTCTGCCGTTGACGGTTTTCGAAAGATTCTTGACGAACAGGCAATCGTTACCGATCTCCCGGTCCATCGCAAAACTGATGAACGGATATCTTCGGGAAGACTTCACCACTTCCGGAAGTTCCAGATTTTCCAGCAACTTCTTTCGTGACGTCGCCTGACGGGATTTACTTGCATTGGCCGAGAAACGGGCAATAAAGTCCTGCAGTTCTTTTCTCCTGGCCTCGATCTTCTTCGTCTGGTCCTTCAACTGACGGAGAGAAAGCTGTGTGTATTCATACCAGAAATCGTAGTTACCCTGGAAAAGAGTCACTTTCGAAAAATCGATATCTACGATATGTGTGCATACTTTGTTGAGAAAGTGTCGGTCATGGGAGACCACCAGAACGGTATTCTCATAATCCATCAGGTAGTTTTCCAGCCAGTTGACCGTCTCCAGATCCAGGTGGTTCGTCGGCTCGTCCAGAAGAAGTACGTCCGGATTTCCGAAAAGCGCTTGTGCCAGAAGGACTTTCACCTTCTGACCACCGGTCAGGTCTGCCATGGGATGCTCATACATGTCCTCGCCGAAGCCGAGTCCCTGTAGCAGGATCTCTGCATTACTTTCCGCGGACCAGCCGTCCATCTCGGCAAATTCACCTTCCAGTTCACCCAGAAGGATACCGTCTTCGTCGTTGAAATCCGTCTTGCTGTAAAGACGCTCTTTCTCGCACATGATCTCATAAAGACGTTTATGTCCCATAATGACGGTTTCACGTATAGTATACGCATCGTATTTGAAGTGGTCCTGTTCCAGCACGCTCATGCGTTCTCCCTGTCCAAGAGTCACAAAGCCTTTGTTCGATTCCACTTCTCCGGAAAGGATCTTCAGAAATGTGGATTTACCGGCGCCGTTGGCACCGATGATCCCGTAACAGTTTCCCTTCGAAAACGTGATATTCACGTCTTCGAACAATGTTCTTCCACCAAATCTCAGCGTGACTCCTGATACATCCAGCATGTTGCTTCTCGTTCTCCTTAATAAGTATTAAAATAAAATCAACTGTGACATAGTACCGAAAAACAGGCATGACCGTCAACAACCTGTCTGCTTTTTCGTCAAAAGTGACAATTCTCTAACTGTCAAAATGACTAATCTATAACTTGAGGGAAGATCGTGAAGGATATACTTAGTACAGAAACCACAGAGAAACACGAGGCAATTATGGAGCAAAGACCAGACCAGAACAACATGCAGACGATCCCTTCTTCCCATCCGCAGGAACACACAGATCCTTCACGCGCACGATCAGGCAAGAACTCGGGATACAAAGTAATCAGTATTCTTCTTGCGCTATTTCTTTTCTTCTGCGCAACCGGTGGCGGACTTTACTATCTCAACCGCAAAGGGTACGTGGACATCCCGTTTCTGACCAGTACCTCGACCCGGACAAAGAAATATCACAAGTCCCAGGATGAGAAATCCAAAATCAGAAACCTTTTCTCCGAAATCCATGATTCTAAGCCGTCTTCGCCGAGTCCGTCCGCGGAGGGCGACGATCCGGAAGACGCCGGATCAGCCGGAAGCATTGATTTCGACTTTTCTGAAACCGACGAGATAGATCCGGACGACCCGGTTTTCACAGACGATAATGCCAATCATCAGAACAGTAATCCGAGCGGGGATCTGTCCGGCAAGTTCATTATTCTGGACCCGGGACATGGCGGAAGAGATACAGGTTGTGTCTTCCCCTTCAATAACCCGAATTACTGGGAGTGCAATTTCACTTTGCATATCGTTGAGAAACTGAAAGCACAATTGGAATCCCGTGGCGCGACTGTCTATGTTACCCGAAGCGACAACAGTTGGGTCTCTCTTTATAACCGTCTTGCGCAGACACACCTGATCTGCATGGATATTGCCGAAAAGCAGGGAAAGCTTCCTTTCTCCGCCGAGCATGCGGAGGAACTTCGCCAGTCTCTTCGCGAATCGATCGAAATTAACGAGGATACCGTCGCCTCCGGCGGTATGGGCCTGATGGTCGGCAGTGGCGCCGGTCCGGAGCTTCAGGAGCTGATGGAGATGGAAAAGAGTCTGGATAATGTCCTTTTCCTGTCAGTACACCTGAACTCCAGCGAAAGCCGTACCCTGCACGGAACCCAGATCTACTATGTCACAGATGAGTCTGTCATTGAGAGTGAAAACCGTCAGATGCGTACCAACTCAGAATTCAAGCGCTCGGATTTCCCGAAGCGTGATCCATACTACGGAAGAAACAACGAGAAAAATTCTCTTCTGGCCGAGTGCCTGTACGATAACATTGTCGGGGATATTCCGGAGTTTGAGACCAATGCGCACCCGACCGTTGCCGATAACTATGCCGTTCTTCGCGAGCATGGTCTGACAGGCGCGCTGATCGAGACCGCATTCCTTTCGGATGACAATGACCGTGGCATGCTTTGTGATGAGAATATCATCCTTCAGATCGCGGATTCCATCAGCAATGGAGTCGAGATCTACTACGCGAACGTGTCCGACTAAAATTCGTCATTTTCACCATATGACCCTCTTCGCACTGAAATATGGGCATTTCCACAACTTCTTCACAAAGTTTTTGCAAAAAATATCAAATTTGTAATTTACAAGAAGCGAGAAATGCTTATACTTAAATTGCACATTAAAGAGAGGAACGATATGAAAAACAACCAACCACATTCGGTACCACACAGGAGCGGCCAAAAAACCAATACAACCCAAACCTATTCCCAAACCACCCGCTCGGTCCGAAACAAAACCAAGTATGCCCGTCGAGTCTTCATTGCAAAGTGCATCACATTTACATGTATGCTGCTCGTTCTTGGTGGCGGTGTGTATCTTCTCTACCGCACGGGTTTCTTTGGATTAACGAGCCTCTTTAAGGGAGATTCTCCCAAGAGCTCTACCTTTATAAGCAGTCTGGCAACTACGGAATCCACACTTCCGCCAGACACCACCACAACGGTGGAATCCACTACCCTCCCCGACAACCTGACCGGATATACCGTTATCCTGGATCCGGGTCACGGCGGATGGGACCGTGGAACTTCTTATCCTTATCTCAGCGACAAGAACGAAGAGCCGATCTACACATTGAAGATCGCCAATATCCTGAAACCGGAATTGGAAAGCCGCGGAGCCAAGGTTTACGTTACCCGTACGGAAGATGAATATTATTCCCTTTATTACCGTGTTGCACAAGTGCATCTGATCTGCATGGATATCGCCAAGGAGAGAGGACTTCTTACCTTCTCGGCGGAACGGGAGGCAGAACTCCGCAAGAACCTGGAGCAGGTCAAGACAGTAAACGATAACAGTTACGATAAAGGCGGCATGGGCCTGATGGCCGGTACCGGCGTAGGCGACGATCTCAAGGAGCTTTTCGAGATGGAATATAAGCTTACGGACGTGGTCTTTATTTCCATTCACCTGAACGCTGATTATGACGATAACGGCAATCCTGTTGCCCATCACGGTATTGAAGTGACCTATGTGACTGACGACTCCGTGAATACGTACGAAAGCAATCCGAAGAACAGAACCGCCGGCGCGCCGGTCCGTGGAGAATACCATGGCCGTCAGAACGAGCACAATCTGTTGTTCTGCCAGTGCCTGTACGACGGGATCGTCAAGGATAATCCGACACTGAAATCGAATATGGAGAAGCCGGTCTACACAGCGAACTGGGCCGTGACACGTAAGCAGGGCCTGGTCGGCACACTTCTTGAGTTCGGATTTGTGTCGGATGAGAATGACCGTGCTATACTAAGTAGTGACGAAGCGTTACAGAAAGTATGTGCTTCTGTAGCCGATTCGCTCGAGGAGTATTTCAAACAGATCCGATAAGGAGCACCACTTATGAATATCGCCGTGATCACCGGAGCCTCTTCCGGTATGGGAGAAGAATTCACACGACGTCTCGTTCTGGAGAAGGACGGATTCATTGGCGCCCCTTTCGATGAGATCTGGCTCATCGCCCGTTCCCGCGAGAAACTGGAAAAGCTGAAGGAAGAATTGGATCCGCAACGCATCCGCGTAGTGGATCTGGATCTGACCGCACCCGATGCGTCTTCCTCATTATCTTCCCTTCTTGCCCGCGAGAACCCTTCCGTATGTCTCCTTATAAACTGCGCAGGGATGGGAAAATCCGGCACATTCGAGACGCAGAGCGTGATCGATACCCATAATGCCATAACATTGAACTGTACGGCACTTTCGGAAACCACTTCTATCATGCTTCCCTACATGATCCCTTTAGGAGACAGATCCCCGAAAGGCAAGGGGCCTCGTATCCTGAACATGGCCTCCTCTGCAGGCTTCCTGCCCCAGCCCGGTTTTGCCGTATATGCGGCCACCAAGTCCTATGTGATCTCCTTTTCGCGCGCGCTGGATCAGGAATTGAGAAGTCATAATATCGCTGTCACATGCGTCTGTCCGGGGCCCGTCGATACCAACTTCATCAAGGTGTCCAAGAGTGATCCGAACGCCACCTTTACCGGTTTTAAAGCCAAATTCGTCACTACCGTCGACAAGCTGATCCCTGCATCGATCCAGGCAACGAAGAAAGGCCGCAGCATGCTGGTCTTCGGATTCGGGCAGAAATGTCTGCACCTGGCATCCAAGATCCTGCCGACACGACTGATCCTGTTTTTCGAAAAAGGAATGAAGTAAGTTCTTTTCGGGAGGAAGATCAGATTTTAAAAATCGTGCGTTCCTTGCCGTGGGTCACTTTCGTCCGGATAAAATCCAATACAACGCAGATCAGAATACCGACAAAATATCCCACCACGTTCATCCAGGCATCGTCAATATCACTCTCTCCCAGATGCAGGAGATATTGCACCGCCTCGATCCCGCCGGCAAGCAGGAACGGGATCAGCACCATGATCCACTTCTGTCCCCGGCCTCTCCACCAGAGCGCCAGATAGAATCCTAAAGGCGTAAAGATCAGGATATTTCCGAAGAATTGGACAAAGACTCCACCGGCAAATTTTCCGCTCTTGATCAGCGGCCAGTAGAGAGCGAATGCGCCTTTGAAAGGCTTCAGATTCAGGCTGCCGTTTCCGAAATTCAGATTTCTCTGCAGAACGAAAAGATCTGCCAACAGTACGCAGTAAAGAAGTACAAATACGATACTTGAACAAAGAAATCCCTTGCCGAATGTCTTTCGGATATGTGATGCATTCCACTTTTTGTGGGCAAGAAGGCGGATCAGGACAGTGACCGTCACGCCGCCGCACCACATTATGATGACGCGGAAACACCACTCATAATCCATATTCTTGAAGATCGAGCGCAATCCGCCGTCCAGATGGGTGAAGAAAAAGGTCAGCGTGTTTGCCAGGATCCCGCCGGCGTGCATCAACGAGCAGATCAGATGGCTCTTGGACATCAGAAACATCCCGAACGTCAATCCGACTGCCGCCGCAAGAAGAAATATCTCCTGAAGTGGCGAGAAGAAATGCTCGCTGAATTCGATCAGTACCGGATGGATCGCGATCCCAGCTATAAAAGCAAAAAGGATCAGCTGGTTCAACCGTCTGTCTCTGGGTTTCGGCCGTGAAGCCGCTCTTCCCTGTTTCCTTGTTCCCGGTGTTTTTCTCGAGGTTGCGGTCATAATTCGTTTCGGATCTCTTCCTGCCGTTCACGCGCCAGGCGCATGGTCTCTTTCATCCAGTTTTTGGCGTACTCCGCGTAAGCCGGTTCCACGGATTTCTCCGTATCGGCAAGGATCTGTGCCTCACGTCCCGGCACGAATGTAGCGGTATTGCGTTCCGCTTTCAATCGGGCAATGCGCTCGACATGCTTCATTCTCCGCTGGAAAAGGACTAGCAGCTCAGCATCGATCGTATCGATCGCATCGCGTTCTTCCGAAATCGGATCGATGTCCTCTTCCTGAACCGAAGAACCGTTCTCCGGAATATACTTCTGCACCAGCTTCTCCATGGCAAGAAGATATCCGTCTACACCCATACCGCTGATCTGCTCGGCGCAGACCGCTTCGATGACCGAGTGGCTCCGGAACTCCTCGCGGTTATGGATATCGGAAAGATGGACCTCCATGACCGGGATCGGGATCAGCTCGATGGCATCCCGGATCGCGATGCTATAGTGCGTATATGCGCCGGCGTTCAGTACGACGCCGTCGATCGTTCCGATGCAGGAGTGAAGCTTGCGGACCAGCACCGATTCGGACTCCGACTGGAAGCAGATGACCTTGACTCCCAGCTCGATTCCTTTATTGACGCATGCATTCTCCAGGTCCTGAAGTGTGCCGCTTCCATAATGTTTCGGATCACGTCTTCCCAACATAGAAAGATTCGGTCCGTTCATGATCAGAATTGTTTTCATAAGCTATACTCTCCTTTTCCCATCAGAACATCAAGCAATGCCAGCGCCAGACAGCCTTCCACCACCGGAAGAGCTCTTGGCACGATGCACGCATCGTGACGTCCGGGGATCTCAATCTTAACATTTTCTTTGGTCTCCAGGTTGACTGTCTCCTGTTCTCTGGAGATCGATGGCGTCGGCTTGAACGCCACCTGGGCCAGGATCGGCATACCATTACTGATCCCGCCTTCAAATCCGCCTCCATGATTCGTTGCCATCCGGAGTTTCTCATCCTGGAACAGCAGATGGTCATTATTCTCCGAACCACGACGGGAAGCGACCTGGAACCCGCTTCCGAAGGAAACGCCTTTGACGGCCGGAATGCCGAATGCCAACTGGGCAAAAGCACTCTCCACGGTATCCCACATCGGGGAACCGATGCCACCCGGGAAACCGGTCGCCATGACCTCCACGATGCCGCCGACCGAGTCGCGCACGGCTTTGGCATCTTCGATCTCACCGATCATACGCTGTCCAATGGAAGGATTCTCCTGAGGAAACACGCCTTCCGTCGGGATCACCGGCATCTCTTCCTCTTCCCAGCTGCTGGCTTCCACCTTGCCGATCCGGATGATATGTCCGTAGATCTCGGTTCCGCACTTGTGCTTGAGGACCTGCTTGGCGATCGCACCGGCATAGAGGATCGGCGCCGTCAGTCTTCCAGAGAAATGTCCGCTTCCGCGCGGGTCATTAAAAAGCTTATAACGCAGGCGGGAAGTATAATCCGCATGTCCCGGACGCGGTGTTGTCACAAAACCCTCATAATCCGAAGAATGCTGGTTGGTATTCAATATCTCGATCGCCAACGGCGTACCGGTCGTTTTGCCGTTATAGATCCCGGAAAGCACTGTAGGAAGATCGGCTTCCGAACGGGTCGTGGAACCGGCCTGTGAACCGGGTGCACGCCGTTGCATTTCTTTTGCCACTTTAGCCTCATCAATGGGAATGCCACTTGGCAGGCCGTCGATCACGACACCGATCGCCGGTCCGTGCGACTCCCCATATACGCTGATCTTTAAACGCTTACCCCAAGTTGATCCCATGTATAGATCCTCCCAAATGAATATACTCTTCGAAAAAAGACGGATAGGATTTCTCCACGGCTACCGGATCCTTGATACGGATCACAGAACGGGCAAGAACACCTGCCACCGCCGCCGCCATGACCAGACGGTGATCTTTATGTGTATCGATCTCTCCGCCTTCAAAAACAGCCTCACTCTCTGCTCTTTTCCGGCCATAGATGACCATTCCGTCTGATGACACGTCGACCTTGACCCCGAGCACACGAAGCAGCCCGGCCGTCGCGGCCAGACGGTCAGATTCTTTCAGCACCAGACGCTCCGCGTGCACGATATGCGTCTCGCAATCAGTCGCCGCCGCTGCGACAGAGAATACCGGCACCAGATCCGGCACATCTCTGGCATCCATCTCATAGTAATGACTGCCTACCGGAGAACCCGCACGGGAAAGTCCGTCCAGCAGTTCGACGATCTTGCGGTCGCCCTGACTCGTTCTTTGCGGAAGATTCGTCAGACAGATCTGATCTCCCAGATAGTTTCCCACCAGCCAGAATGCGGCCTGGGAATAATCGGCTTCCACATAGAAAGATTCCGCTCTTGTGTATGATTTCTCCTCCGGAAGGGAGAAGCCGTTCTTTTCCTTCTTCACATCCACGCCGAAAGCCTGCATCACTTCGATCGTCATATCGACATACGGACCGGATTCCAGTTCCGTGGAAAGAAGGATACGTGAAGCTCCCTTCGTATAGGAAAGCGCCATCAGAAGTCCGGAAATATACTGGGAACTGACATTACCCGGAAGGGTATATTCTCCGCAATGCATCTTTCCATCGATCTGAAGAGGAAGAGAGAGTTCCTCTCCGGCACAATACGTCATCGTCGCGCCACTTCCCTCGAAGACCTTCTCATATTCTTTGATCGGACGCTTCGGAAGCCGTCCTCGACCTTCAAAACGTGTCGGCACGCCCAGCACCGCCACAAGCGGGATCAGGAAACGCAATGTCGAACCGGACTCGTTACAGTCCAGGATCAGTCTTTCTCCTTCTTCGTGGGCTTTGAGATACGCCTGTATCTTCTCCAGCGCCATACGGGTCGCGATCACATCATCGGAAAGATTCTTCTCATCCAGTATGACTTTCGTAAGATCCCCGCAGAGAAAAGCCATGATCAGCGCACGATGCGCCATGCTCTTGGATTGAGGCACAGCGACATCACCCTGCAATCTGCACGGCTCGATCTCCAGTATCCCGGAAGACATCACTTCCCGGATGCGGGGTCTAAGTTCAGGTTGTTCCATGTATTTTTCCTTGTAGTAGCGCCTCCGCTACCTACCTTTCACAGCAGCTCTTTCAGTTCTTTTTCCGAGAGCGGACAAGTCTTGGCGTCTCCGATCTCCTTGAGCATAACGAAATACACTTTTCCGTTCAGCTTCTTCTTATCGGAAAGCATGGTCTGATACAGTTCGTCCATCGGAAGATCCGTGGAGGTCGGCAGATGCCACTTGTTCAGAACCGCAAGGATCCGCTCCTTCGTTCCTTCCTTCGTCACGCCTGACTTCTCACCCATCTCCGCAGCTTTGACCATGCCGATGGCCACCGCTTCCCCATGTGTGAAGCGCGTATACCCGGACACTTTCTCGATTGCATGACCGAAAGTGTGTCCGAAATTCAGGAGCATTCTCTCTCCTGTGTCAAATTCATCATTCTGGACGACGGTCGTCTTGATGCGCACGCAACGCTGCAACATCCACTCCATATCCGCCTGTCCTTTCTCAATTGCCTCGAAAAGCATGGCGTCACGGATGCATCCGTACTTGATGACCTCCGCCATTCCTTCCGCCATACGCGTCCGGGACAGAGACTTCAGCAAGCCCGGATCGATCACGACTGCCTTCGGCTGATAGAAAGCACCGACCAGATTCTTTCCGAACGGCATATCGATACCGGTCTTTCCACCGATAGACGAATCCACCTGCGCCAGAAGCGTAGTCGGCACCTGAATCAACGGGCATCCACGCATATATGTCGCCGCGGCAAATCCGGTAAGATCTCCTACCACACCGCCGCCAAGAGCGATGACCAGATCGGTCCTTGTCATACCGAAATCATGCATGGCGCCGTAAATGGCGAAAAGATTCTTCTCACATTTACTTGCTTCACCGCTCTCGACCGTATAAGACGCAACTTCAAAACCGGCGCTCTCCAGTGATCTCTTGGCCGCATCAAGGTAAAGTCCTTCCACGATCGAATCCGTCACCACAAAAACTTTCCGGCTCCGTACTGTCTTTCCGGCCACCTCACCCAGCTGTGCGATCGCACCTGTGCGGATCAGGATCGGGTATTTACCATGATTTGTATTTGCCATGATTTCCGGCATAAGATCACCTCCGTGTTCTCTTGTTCTGTTTTATATTTTACCATGTATAGGGATTTCACGTCTCGAACATATTTGTCACATTCGCGAAAATCGACTCCACGCTTCCGTCAGCCGGGATCACCACGTCTGCCGCACGCGCATAGGTCGGTTCTCTCGAGGCCAGACGCGCGCACATATTCTTATAGGCGGCATCCGCATCCTTCGCATCCAGAAGCGGACGGGAACGGTCATGCTTCACACGCTCCCAGATCGTATCCGGATCGGCCTTCAGATACAGAAGCATCGACTTACTTTCCGCCAGCAACGCTTCATTATCAGGATTGGTCAGTACTCCGCCGCCCAACGAGATCACCGCCGAACCTGGAAGATCCAGTTCTCTCTTCAGGATATCGTGCTCCATTCTCCGGAATGTCTCCTCGCCATCCTTCTCGAAGATCTCCCGGATCGGACAACCGGCCACCTCCACGATCTTATCGTCCAGATCGATAAACGGGATCTTCAGATATGCCGCTGTCATCCTTCCGATGGTCGTCTTTCCCGCGCCCATGAAACCGGTAAAAATCAGCTTGATCGGATTCTTCTCCCAGAGTTTTCTCCGGATATCCGGCAGGATCTGCGAAAGTCTTTCGTCATCGAAATGCGCATCCGGAGCCCAGATCTTCTCCGCCGCGATCGCCTGATTCAGAAGCATTTTCAGCCCCGACACAGCATTTCTTCCGTCTGCACGGTACTGAAGGCAAGTCTTCGTCGGACACGGGTTATAGATCGTATCGAAGAATGTCCCGTCAGGAGCCAATTCTCCCGCACTCGGGATCACGTCATGGACTTTCGGCCACATTCCGCACGGCGTACCGTTTAATATCGTGGCAAAAATCCCCGCCCCGTCT
>Ga0247611_10003072_pt1 | contig 25415 bp, 19 predicted proteins | sample 177DNAGHGhighgp2_FD_192422 | JGI IMG/M metagenome (GOLD analysis project Ga0247611, IMG submission 192422) | Sheep rumen microbial communities from Palmerston North, Manawatu-Wanganui, New Zealand - 1770 DNA GHGhigh gp2 | ecosystem: Host-associated > Mammals > Digestive system > Stomach > Rumen... | reverse complement strand
CATGAAAGTCAACGCCCTGCTCGCCGGCAAGTACTTCGGCATATCGCAGGACTATACCGTGCCCGGCAACGGCGCTGCGGAACTCATCAAGGCCGTTGTCGAGCGTACGCCGGGACGGCTGGGCGTCGTCTATCCCACGTTCGAAGAGTACCCGAATCGTAAAAACGCCGATGAATTGGTCGTTTTTCATCCCTCCAACGCTGATTTCGCCTACACCGCCGACGACCTCATGACGTTCTTCGCCGACAAGCGACTCTCCATGCTCCTGCTCATCAACCCCGACAACCCCAGCGGTAACTTCATCCCGCGTGCCGACGTGCTGCGCCTCGAACGCTGGTGTGAGGATCGCGGTATTCGGTTGCTCGTCGATGAGTCGTTCGTGGATTTCGCCTCCTGCTACCCCGAAGGGTCGCTGCTGCAGGACGAGACGCTCGAGGCACATCCCTCGATGATCGTCATGAAGAGTATCTCCAAGAGCTACGGCGTCCCGGGCTTGCGTCTCGGCGTGCTGGCTTCGTCCGACCGCTCCCTCATCGAGGCCGTGCGACGCGACGTCAGTATCTGGAACATCAACTCCTTCGGCGAGTACTACATGCAAATCTACGGCAAGTACGAGGACGACTACCGTCGTGCCTGCCAGCAGTTCCAGGACGAGCGTACGCGCTTCTGTCGCGAGCTTCAAACTATTCCCTTCCTGCGCGTCATCCCCTCCGAAGCCAACTACTTCCTCTGCGAAATCACCGACCGCTTCACCTCCTCCGAGCTCGCCATACTCCTCATCAAACGCGAGAACATACTCATCAAGGATTGTGGCTACAAAAAAGCCTTCGAGGGTAAGCACTACGTGCGCATCGCTGTACGCGACACGAAGGATAACGACCGACTCATCAACGCCCTGCGCGAGCTCATCTCATAGCACTATGCACATCATCCGACATACAGACATACAACAACTTCAAATCCGTCCGCGTGAATGTGTGGAATGGATTCGCGAGAGTTTCGGCATCAAGAAGCAAGCCACTCTACCCACCAAGATTAGTGTCCACCCAAGAGGCGAGGATTTCTTCAACACCATGCCATGCCTGCTCCCCCCGCAGGCCGATGGAGAGCAATTCTTCGGCGTGAAGATTGTCAATAGAATCATAGGGAACACACCGAGCCTGAGCAGCGAGATATTCCTCTACGATGCACAGTCAGGCGAATTGAAGTCAATTGTTGACGGTGACTGGATCACCACGATGCGTACAGGCGCTGTTGCCACCCTCTCGGCACAACTATTCCGTGCTCACGACGATGTCGTTTATGGATTCATAGGTCTTGGCAATACGGCACGTGCAACATTGCTTTGCCTTTTGGACGCAGAACCCGAACAACATCATGAGGTGTTGCTGTTGCGGTACAAGGATCAGGCAGAACAATTCATCGAACGGTTCCGAGACTATGACAACGTTCATTTCGGTATCATAGACGATGTAACACAACTCGTAAACCGTTCAGGGGTCGTTATCAGTTGCCTCACCGCAGCCCCCCAGTTGCTATGCCCCGACGATAACCTCTTCGGCGAAGGCATAGTAGTGATTGCTGTTCATACGCGCGGTTTCCAGAACTGCGATCTCTTCTTCGATCGTGTCGTGTGCGACGACACAGGCCACGTCAGCAACTTTCGCTATTTCGACCGTTTCCACAACCTATGTGAAATGAGCGATGTATTGAATGGCAGCTGCCCTGCCCGTCAGAGCGCACAGGAACGCATCCTCTGCTACAATATCGGTATCGGACTCCACGATGTGTTCTTTGCCAGCAGAATCCTTCATCGCATGAAAGGACAATTACCTGAGATCGTACTCCAAAAAGAGCATACAAAGTTCTGGGTATAAGTCAACAAGTCTATCAATGGGGTTGTCAATATCTCCCTTAGACTGTTCCTTGTTCTTCAGCGGCCAATGATGGCTACTATGTATTATTCAGTTAAACATCTTTGCATCCAGCAAGGAGAAAAAAGTGTATCACCCTATGCTAAACTGGACCGTTATCATCATCGAAACCATCGTCATGACCGCAGCTTTCACGGCCATGATTCTCATTCCTTTAGTGAAGAATCCCGTGTGGTGGATTCACGACTACCCTGAGGACATACAGGAAGCGTATTTCAAGACGCACGAGCGTGTGCCTTCGTCTTTTTTCTCGGCTACGGTGCTTGCGAAGAAAGGCTGTGCGTTGTTGGTGGCGTTGGCGTTGCTTCTACTCATCGTGTGGCTGGCTGGTGCGTATGACTTCTGGTCGGCCTTCGGCGTGGGGTACGGTATCTGGCTGTTCATCGATTGGTACGACTGCCTGTTCCTCGACTGGGTGCTCTTTGCCAACATGAAAGCTGTCCGGCTGCCCGGCACAGAGCACATGGATGGCGCCTACCACCAGAAGCGTTATCATTTCGTCCAATCGCTGTGGGGCGTGCTCATCGGACTCATCCCCTGCCTCATTGGTGCCGCTATCTACGCGTGGATGATCGGATGAGGTATGAAACACAGGAGGGTGACCATCCGTGAGGATTGCTGCCCGAAAAAAACTCCGCAAGCAGCGCGTTTGTCTGCTTGCGGAGTTGATGGTTTGGGTGCAAGAGTGCGTTATTTGCGGAGCACTTTTGCAGTGGTGACGCTGCCGTCGTCGTGGCGCACCTGCTTGATGAGGAGTCCCTTCTGACGAGCTGTTGCAGCACGTCCGGTGATGTCGAAGTAACGAGTCTGGCCGTCGGCCTTAACGGCGGCGACGCCGTCTTCATTGCCCCAATAGCTGAGGAGGTCAAACCACACGATGTTCGACTCGTGTGTCTCGCCGCCAGCATTGTTGATGGTCTTGACGCCGATCTTCGACCACGTCTTGATCTCCTCCATGGGCTGGTTGAGATAAACTGATGCTCCACCGCGGTAGAAATCCCAATCGTCATCAAAGAGATAAGGGATGATGGTGACATCCTCGTCCAGATTGTCGTATAGCTCACTCTTGAACACGAGAGGCATCACCTCGCCGTTTTTCTCGATGAAGAACTGATAGGCCAGCTTGTCCATCCTCAGCACTAAGCCGTCAACGCTCTTGGCGGGGATGTACAATTCAGCGTGAACATACGTCGTGCCATCTGATTCGGATTCCTCGTAGCTGAGGAATTCGGGGTCGGCAGGCACGGCAGCTATCTCCTCCAGCTCCACCATGTGGAGGCCTTGGAATACGTCGAACGCTTGCAGGGCGCTCCTGCTTTCGTTGATGACCAGAGTCTGTTCGCTTGAGATGACTTTGTTCTCGGAATCGACGTCGAGCACGACATCGATGAGGTTGTCGCTTTCATCGACAGCCGTCAGGAAGAAATCAAACTCCATCAGCCCCATCGCGGAGTAAGTGCCAATATATTGGTTGGCGGGAATGACATATTTGCCATCACTGTTCTTGGTGCCTTTGACCCAACCTTCGGGGACGAAGTCGGAGAGGCCCTGGATGTAGATATCGTCGTTGTCGAAACCGACAAACACCTGATCCTCGTATTCAACGAAGCGAGAGGCGAAGGCCTTCACGCCGTCACTCTCATCATCGTCGTCCTCCTCCAGAACCATGGACTTGAGGAGATATACGTTTGTGGCGAGGTTTGCCGGAGGCGTGACGGGAACGAGCGGTTCGGGAGCTCCGAAGGAGTACACGACGCCGACCCAATAGCCATAGGGAGAAATCTCTTCAGCGGTTTCGCCGTTTTCCAGGATGTAATTTGTCGTCTGTGTCAGCGTCTGGGCTTCGGGGTCATACGCAAAATGGATATCGCAGATGGTCTCAAAGTCCTCCGAGCCGAGCATATATTCCTTGCCGTACTCGTCCTCGCCGACGAACTGACCGCTGGGGAAGACAGCGACGCCGTCCACGATTGTACCCTTGAGCCAGGCCTCTTCGAAGTAGTAGGAGAGTCCCTGAATGTAGATCGTGTTGTCGGCATCGATAGCCACCTGAACCTCTTTTTCCACTTTATCATCAGACATGTCGTTGCAGAAGGTGCCTATCATCGTCCAGGCTTGGGGCTCAAGTCCCTCGGGCAGTTCGACGAGCTGATCATCGCCGCCGGGAGTGACCTCACCACCTTCTTCCACGACAACGTTGATGGAGTTGATCTGCGTGTTGGCAGCGATGGTGAAGACGACCTGCTGCGCCGAGCCCGTCCATTCGACGGTCTTCTCTTCGCTGTTGTATTCGCCAAGCTCGCCCGTGGAAGCGGAGTTGCCCTCGTTCCACTTGCCGGCATTGAAGACGATGCCTGTGATCGTGGCGCCTTCAGCAGCCTCGAGGGTGAGTGTACCGCTATAGACGCGGAGCTGCGGGCCGTTTATGGTAGCCCAGAAGCGGTTCGGGGTGGTGGCGCTTTCGGTCTTCGGAGACACGGTCAGCGTGACAGAGCCTTCCTCAAGCGTCAGCTCCTCGGTGATGTCACCGTCTGTGGTGGCGTTTGAGGAGGTGGCAACGCTCATGGTGTTGAAGTCGAACGTGAAGGTGCCGTCAACACCGGGCTTCTCGATTTCGTACCACTGGATCTCGGTCTCGTTGGTCGTGCCGCCGCCTGCGTAAATGCTCTTGACGCCGATGCGGTCGTAGGCGCTGAAGTCGAAGTTGAGATAGATGATTTTGCTGCCTTCATAGACCTTGAAATCGTAGTTGTCGTTGAAGGTGTAGGGGATGACGGAAACTTCCTCGTCGATGTTCTGGTAGAGCTCGGGTGTGAAGACGATGGGCTCGACCTCGCCGGCGATGTCAGCAAAGAGTTGGTAGGCGAGGAGCGATTCCTTGATGTCGTTGCCTTCGGTGTCGGTGCAAGGCACGTCGAAGAGAACGTATCCGTAGCCCTCTTCTTCATCAAAGGGCCCCACTTCTAAGATCTCGGGATCGGCGGGCATAGCAGCCACGTCGGGGATGTTGGGATAGAGGAAGGAGGAGCCGTCGGTGAGGGTGATGGTGGCGGGTTGCAAAAGGCCGTACCAATAGCCAGTAGCAGGCGCATAAATTGTCCAGTTGCAGTCGAAGGTCAGTGTGGTTTCGGTGCCCTTACCGGAAAGAGTGACCAAGTTCTCGCCTTCCTCGTCGAGGCCGTAGGTGTAGAACAGGCCGTATTCCTCACCGCCGTCTTCCACCAGCTGACTTTCGATGACGAAGGTGTGATCCTCCTTCATGGACACATTGATGGCCGTTCCCGCTCCGCCGAAGTTGAACACGGCAGCCATCTTGGGATCATCGGGGTCCTGATAGATGTACACGTCAGCCTCTTGAGCTCCGTCCTCGTCGGTCCACTTCATAGAACCGTTGGCCCGTGTTAAGAACGAGAAGTTGTAGTCAGACCACTGGTAGCCGGCATATTCGCCGTCGCCGCCGATCATCGCGCACCAGATCTGCTCGATGTCAATGGTGCCATCGTCATTGATGGTTCCTGTGATTGGGCCTTCATCGGTTGCATTCGTTAAGATGATGGGTCCGTAGTCGGTGGTCAGCAGGGTCTGTCCGTCGGCAATGGTGAGCGTGCCGGCTTCGAGATCTACGTTGGCTACGATGTCATTCTCGGCATCGCTGGTGAAGCCTGAGATGGCGATCGTGTTCGCACCCGTCTTGGTAATCGTTACGGGCGTACCGCCAGAGCTGGGCTTCTTGGTTTTCAGGTCATTGCTCTCCTCGTCCCACTCGTAGTAAACGGACGCGAGTATCCACTTGCCTTCGAGCTCGTCGATGGAAGCGATCTTGCGAGAGGCTCTGCGAGGAGCCTTCTTGAGGTTGGAGGCAGCGCTTGTGACCGTGGGCAGGGAGGCCGTGACGGCCTTCTGCTGAGGCATAAAGTGGCGCTGCGCAGGCAGCTGACGGGCGTCGAGGGACATGGCCTTGCGCATCGGCGTACCTGCGAAAGAAACTACTGCCACGAAGGCAGCAATCAGCATGAGAGTAAATTTCTTCATACGCAGTTGTTGTTAATGTTAAAAATAGAGTTGGAATAGATGATTTCATTCTAATAAATTGCAAAAGTACTTGATTATTGTCAAAAAGGGCGCATCAAGTCAGTAAAAAAACGTTAAAAGCAGCGGAAAGCCGTATCCAAGCCGCCGCAGAACACGTGGTTGTCGCAAATAATGCGTATATTTGCAGACGAAAATGGCAGTACAATCGTTCATCGGCCAGTCCCTGACGTGGGATCGTCTGCTCGGCGACCTGCGTATGAATCGTGTACCCCACGCGCTGATGCTGTGTGGGGCTGAGGGTTCTGGTAAGCTGGCCATAGCCGTGGCCTTTGCCCAGGCGCTGCTGTGCGAACATCCGCTGGACGACGGTTCGGCGTGCGGCGAGTGTGTTTCGTGCAGGATGTCTATGAAGCTCGAGCACCCCGACCTGCACTTCACCTTCCCCATCGTGAAGGATGCGAAGACGAAAGCCGAGGATGCCATCAGCGACCTTTATATCAAGGCGTGGCGCACGCGTGTGCTGAAAAGTCCCTACTTCGACCTCAACGACTGGCTCGCCGACATGGGCGCCGAGAACCAGCAGGCGAAGTATTACGTGGCAGAAGCTGATGCCATCCAGCGCAAGCTGGTGCTCAAGAGCAACCGCGGAGGGCGTAAGGTGATGGTCGTGTGGCTGCCCGAAAAGATGAATCAGGAGACGGCCAACAAGCTGCTGAAGCTGTTCGAGGAGCCGCCCGCCGGCACTCATTTCCTGATGGTCAGCGAAGAGCCCGATCTGGTGCTCGGCACCATCTTGAGCCGTACGCAGCGCATCCTTGTGCCGCCGCTGTCGCGCGAGGAATACTGCCTGGCCCATCCTCCGAAGGACGAGCGTCTGTTCCTCGACCTCTTCATGATGCTCATGCGGCTCGCCTACCAGCGCAAGGTGAAGGACCTGCGCGAGTGGTCGGAGCAGCTGGCAGGCATGGGACGCGAGACGCAGAAGAGCTTCCTCGCCTTTTCGCAGCGACAGGTGCGCGAAAACTTCGTCTTCAACTTCGGACAACCGAAGCTCAACGACCAGAGCAGCGACGAAGCGGCCTTCAGCAAGAACTTCGCACGATTCATCAACGAACGCAACGTGATTCCGATCACCGAGGAGCTGACGCAGGCCGAAATTGACATCGCCCAGAACGTCAACGCTAAGATGGTGCTCTTCGACCTGGCGCTGAAGATGATCGTGCTGCTTTTAAAATAAAAACAAGACAGGAAATCAATAGTATATGGAAGAAATAACCAATAAAGGACAAGACAACAGGCCCGCCGTCCCAGCCCCAGCACACGGCGGCCTGTCATACCTCGGCTGCCCCAAGCAGAGCTGCCAGCTGAACGTGTTCGACTACCTGGCTGACATTCCTGGCAACGCCGAAACGACGGACTTGGTGGAGGTTCAGTTCAAGAACACGCGCAAGGGGTTCTACCACAACTCCAACAACCTGCCCCTCGAGAAAGGTGACGTGGTGGCAGTCGAAGCTTCGCCCGGACACGACATAGGAACCGTGACGCTCACGGGTAAGCTCGTGTTGCTTCAGATGAAACGCACGCCCCCCAAGAACCCCGACGACATCAAACGTGTCTATCGCAAAGTGCGGCCCATCGACATGGAGAAATACGAGGAGGCGAAGGCGCGCGAGCATCAGACGATGATCCAGAGCCGACAGATTGCCAAGGACTTAGGACTGGAGATGAAGATAGGCGACGTCGAGTATCAGGGCGATGGTAACAAGGCCATCTTCTACTATATCGCTGACGGGCGCGTAGATTTCCGTCAGCTGATTAAGGTGCTTGCCGACGCTTTCCACGTGCGCATCGAGATGAAGCAGATCGGCGCTCGTCAGGAGGCAGGACGCATTGGCGGCTTCGGCCCCTGTGGCCGCGAGCTGTGCTGCACGACGTGGATGAAGAACTTCGTCAGCGTCTCGACCACTGCGGCACGCTTCCAGGACTTGAGCCTCAACCCGCAGAAGCTGGCGGGGCAGTGTGCGAAGCTCAAGTGCTGCATGAATTTTGAGGTGGATCAGTACGTCGAGGCTTCGCGACGACTGCCCAGTCGCGAAGTGTCGCTCGAGACCGCCGACGGCACGTTCCATTTCTTCAAGGCCGACATCTTGACGAACATGGTCACCTATTCCACCGACAAACGCATCGCCGCCAACCTGACGACCATTACGGCCGAGCGTGCCTTGGAGGTCATCGCGATGAACAAGGAGGGACAGAAGCCGGCGCGCCTCGACGACCGTGCACCCGTGGAGGCACCGAAGACCGTTGACCTGGCCACGCAGGAGGAGCTCACGCGATTCGACAAAGCGAAGAAAAAGAAGAAAAAGAAGAAGAAGGCGAAGAGCGAAAACGAGAACACACGCGCGAATGAGGGCGAGTAAGTTGTTATGTGGCCTCGTGCTGGCAGCCCTCATCATCGGCTGCCAGGGCGTTCGTTTGCCGTATCACCATTTCATGGCGACGAACGCCTTGGGATGGACAGTGACCGACACGCTGCGCTTTGCCCCCGTCACGGTGAACAGCGACGGGCAATACACGATCACGGCGGGCGTGCGCGTCGATGACCGCTATGCGTATCGCGACCTGTGGCTTGTCGTCGAACACCGTTGCCCCGAGGCGCTACAGCCTGCGCATCGCGACACCGTGCATCTCATCCTTGCCGACAGCCAGGGCAAATGGCTCACGCAAGGCGTTGTTCTTCACGAGACGAATGAAACGGTGACGACCAGGGCACTGACAACGAAGGACGCCCACGAGTTTCTCGTCTATCATATCATGAACGACCAGAGCCTCGTAGGCGTCAATGAGGTGGGGCTTAAGATTGAATAACCGCCGCCGCTACTTCACGGGTTGCACTTTCACCATATTGATGCGAAAGAGCGCTGCGCTGTAGCCCGGGATGACATCCTTTCCCGAAGAGCCGTAGAACAGATCCTGAGGAATATACACGTTCCAGTCGTCGCCGGCGACCATGTATTGCAGCGCCGTCTCGAAACCTTCGGAGAACGCGTTCACGACGGATTTCGTGGCGGCTGCCGTGGCGGGATCGAACGTGCCGTAGTAGGTTTGCGCGAAGATGATGTCCTTGCGATTGCCCTCGGCATCGGTGGTCGGCATCAGCCAACCGCGGAAGTTGATGTACACGGTATCGGTTGAGAGCGGCGACACGCTTCCTTCGCCGCGTGTGAGGATATGCACGCAAATGCTGTCCTCAAGATGGCCCGTCTGATAGATGGGGCTGCGCCGCAGCGACTTATACATCCTCCAATCGCAATGCTCCTCCCAACGGTCGCCATACTGGCGCTGCGCAGCCGCGATGGCTGTACGTGCCGAATCAGCCACCCCGGCATACCACGCCTCATTGCGCGTGCGCCAATGGTGGTAGGGGTCGTAGTCGGAGGAGTCGGAGGAACAAGAGGAGAAGAAGAAAATGAAAAGTGATAAGTGAAAAGTGAAAAATAAAAGTAACTTTCCAGGTTTGTATGATAAACCATGCAACTTGTTATAATCGTAAGTCTTCATCGTCTTTTGTACCTTATAAGTAAAATATATTTTTCACTTTTCACTCTTTCATTTTTCACTATTTTACAGCAGCTTCTTCAGCAGGCTGGTGATGCTGACCTTGTCCTCGATGATGGACTGGAGATCGGCGATGGGCACGCGGCGCTGCTCCATGGTGTCGCGGTCGCGCAGGGTGACGCAGTGGTCCTCGAGCGTGTCGTGGTCGATGGTAACGCAGTAGGGGCAACCGATGGCGTCCATACGACGGTAGCGCTTGCCGATGGTGTCCTTCTCGTCGTACTTGCAGTTGAAGTGGAAGCGGAGGTCGTTGACGATGTCCTGAGCAATCTCGGGCAGCCCATCCTTCTTCACGAGGGGCAGCACAGCCAGCTTGACGGGAGCCAGGGCAGCGGGCAGGCGCAGCACAACGCGCGTCTCGCCGTTCTCGAGCTGCTCTTCGCAGTAGCTATGGCACATGACGCTGAGGAACATGCGATCGACACCGATGGAGGTCTCGATGACGTAGGGCGTGTAGCTCTCGTTGGTCTCGGGGTCGAAGTACTCGATCTTCTTGCCTGAGTACTTGGCGTGCTGCGAGAGGTCGAAGTTGGTGCGTGAGTGAATACCCTCTACCTCCTTGAAGCCGAAGGGCATGCGGAACTCGATGTCGGTGGCGGCGTTGGCATAGTGGGCCAGCTTGTCGTGGTCGTGGAAGCGGTAGTTCTCAGCGCCGAAGCCGAGGGCTTGGTGCCAGGCCATACGCGTCTTCTTCCACTGCTCAAACCATCCGAGCTCGGTGCCGGGCTTGACGAAGAACTGCATCTCCATCTGCTCGAATTCGCGCATACGGAAGATGAACTGGCGTGCGACGATCTCGTTGCGGAAGGCCTTGCCGATCTGTGCGATGCCGAAGGGCAGCTTCATGCGGCCGGTCTTCTGCACGTTGAGGTAGTTGACGAAGATGCCTTGAGCGGTCTCGGGACGGAGGTAGATGGTCGATGTGCCCTCGGCGGTGGAGCCGACCTCGGTCTTGAACATGAGGTTGAACTGACGCACGTCGGTCCAGTTGCGCGTGCCACTGATGGGGCATACGATTCCCTCGTCGAGGATGATCTGCTTGAGCTCGTCGAGGTCGTTGGCGTTCATGGCCTTCTGGAAACGCTCGTGCAGGGCGTCGCGCTTGGCCTGGAGTTCCAGCACGCGGCCATTGGTGCTGCGGAACTGAGCCTCGTCGAAGGCTTCGCCGAAGCGCTTGGCAGCCTTAGCCACTTCCTTGTCGATCTTCTCGTCGTACTTCGCCATCTGATCCTCGATGAGGACGTCGGCGCGGTAGCGCTTCTTCGAGTCGCGGTTGTCGATGAGGGGATCGTTGAAAGCGTCCACGTGTCCGCTGGCCTTCCATGTGGTGGGGTGCATGAAGATGGCAGCGTCGATGCCGACGATGTTCTGGTGCAACAGTACCATCGACTGCCACCAGTACTGCTTGATATTGTTCTTCAGCTCCACGCCGTTCTGACCGTAGTCGTAAACGGCGCCGAGGCCATCATAAATATCACTTGAGGGGAACACGAAACCGTACTCCTTGCAATGCGAAACAATCTTCTTGAAAACGTCTTCTTGTTGTGCCATATAAAGTTGAGAGTTGAAAGTTGAAAAATGATAGCGGAAAGATGAACTTCTCGCGAAATCGGGTGCAAAGTTAAACCTTTTCTACGAAATAGCCGTCAAAAACGTGAAACTTTTAAGTGAGGTTAAGAATTAAATCGTCAAATCATCATTTTTAGGTACAGAAAACGCAAAAAACCGTCAATTTATTTGCGCGAATCACCAAAAGTGACTACCTTCGCGCCGTCAAAAGGCTTACTCAAGCCCGTGACACATCATCAAGAGACTAAAATCATTCATTCGTTAAATCTTTAAATCTTTAAATTGAATTATGGCTTACATTATTGGCGAAGACTGCGTAGCTTGCGGCACATGTATTGACGAATGCCCCGTTGGCGCTATCTCTGAAGGCGATATCTATAGCATTAACCCCGACGAGTGCACGGAATGCGGTACTTGCGCTGATGCTTGCCCCTCCGGCGCTATCAGCCTGCCCTAATCGCAGTTAAATTTCTGAACAAGCCGAGGCTGTGTCATCGACACAGCCTCATTTTTTATCTAGAAAGTCTAGAAAGTCTAGAATATCTAGATCATCTAGAAAATCTAGAAAGTCTAGAAAATCTAGAGCCTCTAGACCATCTAGCTCCCTTCCCGCTTAGCGGAAGCTGTCGGTGAGGAGCTTGATTTCGATGGTCGGGGAGATGCGCTCATAGAGGATGTTATAAACGGCATCGAGAATCGGCATATTCACGTGGAGAAGGCGGTTGATTTCCTTCATGCACTTGGTGCCGAAATAGCCTTCGGCAATCATCTCCATCTCGATCTGTGCACTCTTGACGCTGTAGCCCTGGCCTATCATCTGTCCGAACACGCGGTTGCGCGAGAACTGGCTGTAGCCCGTCACGATCAAATCCCCCATGTAGCAGCTCTCGAAGATGGAGCGCGGGATGGGGTGCACGCTGGCCAGGAAACGGTTCATCTCCTGCAGGGCGTTGGACATAAGCACTGCCTGGAAGTTGTCGCCGTACTTGAGCCCTTTGCAGATGCCGGCAGCGATAGCATAGACGTTCTTGAGCACGGAGGCGTATTCTATGCCGATGACGTCGCGCGACGTCTTGGTCTTCACGTAGGACGAGGCCATCATGTCGGCGAACGCCTGTGCCCGTTCCTCGTCGCTGCAGCCTACGGTGAGGTAAGTTAAGCGTCCCAGCGCTACCTCCTCGGCGTGCGAGGGACCGGCGATGACGGCCAGGTTCTCGTCAGGCACGTTATAGACCTGATGGAAGAACTCCGAGACGCAGAGGTTCTCGTCGGGCACTATACCTTTGATGGCCGTCACGTTGAATTTATCGCGCAGGCGTACCTTAAGCTTCTTCAAATGTCCCTTCAGATAAGGTGAAGGGGTAACCCAGACAAGCGTGTTGCAGTTCTCGATGACCTCGTTGATGTCGGACGAGAAATGGATGCGGTTCACGTCGAAGTGTACGCTGGTGAGGTATGCGGGGTTATGGCTGAGGCGTTTGAAATCCTCGATACGGTCGTCGCGACGAAGGTACCACCATATCTCATCGTTCTTCTCCAGCATCATTTTGGCTATGGCCGTGGCCCACGAGCCGCCGCCCATGATGGCGATGGGAGAAGACTCACCCCCCGCCCTCCCTGTAAGGGAGGGAGCGGTATCCTTTGACTGCTTGTTACCGAATCCTAACACGGGCTAAAGAGTGAAAAGTGAAAGAGTGAAAAGTGAAAAAAAATATTTCCTTGAACTCTTGTAAGTGAAGTCAGCGAAGTGAAAAAGTAATTTTCCTGAGAAGGGTAGTGCCTCACGCCTTGATTGGTAATCACTCCCCTCCCTCACAGGGAGGGGCAGGGGGGAGCATCTGTTCCAACTCCTGCACGCTCGGCTTCTCGATGTCCAGCTTGTACTTCTTGATCACCTCGCCGATGAGCTGCTGCACCTTCTGTGCCTTCTCGCCTGCGAGGTCGCTGACCAAGTTGTACCCGCACTTGTAGAGGATGGGTACGAGCTCTTCCTTGAAACCGAGGGCCATGAAGGCTTCGGGCTTATCCTTGGGGATGCGCTTCTCGGGCTTCATCTGCGGGAACAGCATCACCTCGCCGATGACGAACTTACCCGTGAGGAGCATCACCAGGCGGTCGATGCCAATGCCTATGCCGAAGGTGGGAGGCATGCCGTACTGCAGGGCACGCAGGAAGTCCTGGTCGATGATCATGGCCTCGTCGTCGCCCTTCGCTGCTAAGCGCATCTGTTCCTTGAAGCGCTCCTCCTGATCAATGGGGTCGTTGAGCTCGCTGTAGGCGTTGGCCAGTTCCTTGCCGTTCACCATCAGTTCGAAGCGCTCGGTGAGGCCGGGCTTCGAGCGGTGCATCTTCGTCAGCGGCGACATCTCAACGGGGTATTCCGTGATGAACGTGGGCTGGATGAAAGTGCCCTCGCAGAACTCGCCGAAGAGTTCGTCGATGAGCTTGCCCTTGCCCATGGTCTCGTCCACGTCCAAGCCCTTTTCCTTGCAGAAGGCGCGGATCTCCTCCTCGCTCTTGCCATTGCAGTCGAAGCCTGTCTTCTCCTGAATGGCCTCGAGGATGGGCAGACGGCGGTAGGGCGCCTTGAACGAGATGACGTTGCCGTCGATCTCCACTTCGGGCTTACCGTTCACGGCCGTGCAGATTTCCTCCAGCATACGCTCGGTGAAGCCCATGCCCCAGTTGAGATCCTTGTAGCTGACGTAGAGCTCCATGCAGGTGAACTCGGGGTTGTGGGTTTTGTCCATACCCTCGTTGCGGAAGTTCTTGCCCATCTCATAGACACCCTCGAAGCCGCCTACAATGAGGCGCTTCAGGTAGAGCTCCGTGGCAATACGCATGTACATATCTTGGTTCAGGGCATTGAAGTGTGTCATGAACGGACGCGCCGTGGCGCCGCCGGGGATATTCTGAAGGATAGGCGTATCGACCTCTGTATAGCCTGCCTCGTCGAGGATGCGACGCATCGTGCGGATGATGGTGGCGCGCTTGAGGAACGTCTCCTTGACGCCTGCGTTCACGATCAGGTCCACGTAGCGCTGGCGGTAGCGCAGCTCGGGGTCGTCGAACGAGTCGTAAACGTTGCCGTCGGCATCGGTCTTGACGATGGGCAGCGGCTTCAGCGACTTCGAGAGGACGGTCATCTCCATGACGTGAACGCTGATCTCGCCCGTCTTCGTCCGGAAGACATAACCTTTCACGCCGATGAAGTCGCCCAAATCGAGGAGCTTCTTGAACACGACGTTATAGAGGTCCTTGTTCTCGTCGGGACAGATGGCATCGCGCTGCACATAGACCTGAATCCTGCCCTTCGAGTCCTGCAGCTCGGCGAAGGCAGCCTTTCCCATGATGCGCTTGCTCATGATGCGTCCAGCGACGCTCACGACGGGGCTGTTCTCGGGCGTCGCCGTTTCGCGCACGTCGTTGCCCTCCTCGTCCTTTCCGATGACGGGTAGGTCCACGAAATCCTTCACGATATCAGTGCTCCAGGCGGTTACGGGGAACTCGGCGGCGGGATAAGGCTCAATGCCCATATCACGCAGCGCCTGCATATTTTGGCGGCGAACGATCTCCTGTTCGCTCAACTCAAGTACTTTCAAATCCATGATAATATATGTCTATTTTTAATTCCGCTGCAAAGATACAACAATTTTTTGATTCATAGGCTCTCTGCGCATCGTTTTTTGCTATCTTTCACAAAAACGAATGACGAAAGCGAAAACGAAAGCTAAAACGATGAAGGAGTATTCGTCGTTCGCTCGCTTGTTCACTCACAATGATTATCGAATGAAGAAGCGGCTGCGCGCTACACGATGAGCGGTTGCGCGCTACAGGAATAGCGGCTGTTCGCTACAGGATGAGCGGTTGCGCGCTACACGATTAACGAATATTCGTTAAGGCTGTAACGAACATTCGTTAAGGCGTTAAGGAACATTCGTTAAGACGCTAAGGAACGTTCGTGTGAGGGGGCGTGTGCGTATGTGTTTGCGCTCACGTCTGCTTAAAATCCAAGGGCGTCATGCCAGTGAGGCGACGGAAATACTTCGAGAAGAAGGAGGGGTTGGCGAAGTGGAACTCCTCGGCGATTTGCGAAGCCGATTTGTCGCTGTGGCGCAACTCGATCTTGATGCGTGTGATGAGAGCGCGGTCGATCCAATCCTTGGCGGTCGTGCCGCTGGCCTGGCGAACGACGGTGCTGAGATAGCGCTCGGTGAGGCACATGCGGGCGGCGTAATAGCTGATCTGGTGCTGCTCGCGGCAATGCTGGTTGACGAGTTGGATGAAACGGTCGAAGATGGTCTGCTCGCGCGAGCGGGACAAGGACTGCCGGTCCGTCTGGCGGCGGAACAGATGGTCGTAGTGCTGCATCAAGGCGCCAACGAGGGCCGACACGGTGGGCAGGTTGTAGTCGGGCTGATGTGCGAGATTCCAAATACATTTGAGGATATCGTGAGTTACGTTCAGTTCGGCGCTGCTCACCGGGAGCTGGAAATCGCGCACCTGCCCGTTGAAGGCCGACGGCCATTGGCCTGAGGCAAAGGGCATAGGGAAAGCGGCGAAGAGTCCTATGCCGTAGATTTCCAGGTCTTCGCTGAAACGGAGGGGACTGATGATAGTGCCGGGGCCAAGATAGACCAGCGCCGGCGCGCTGATGTGATGGTCTACCAGATTGAAATTGATGTCACCTTCGCCGCGGACAATAACGCCGAAGCGGTGGTCATTGATGATGAACGGCGGCTCCTGCTGCATGATGAAGCGGAAGGGCTTCGGCGCACCATAGAGCATTCCGAACGCCGGACAGAGGTAGATATGCTCGCGCAAGTGCTCAAGATGAGGGCCCAGGATGTCCTTGATGCCGGACAAATCCATTAGTCGTGGTTGTTTGCTCATACTTTTTATTGCTTTTCGAACGCAAAGGTAATACTTTTTTGGCTAAAAATATCCTTTTCAGAGATATTTCTTACAAAAAGGACATTTCCTTCGAGGATAAGATAACCAATAATCTGAATTTTCGCCGTACCTTTGCAACGTAAAAAGAAAACATTGAAAATATGATCAAACAAACGCTATTGTTATTACTGCTTCTCGTTTGTGCGCCTACGTTCGTTGCCGCGCAGACGCTCGAGGAGTGTCAGGCGGCTGCCGAACGCAACTACCCGTTGATCGCGCAGTACGACCTCATTCAGAAGACAACGGACTTGACGGTGGCCAATATCCAGAAGGGGTGGCTGCCGCAGGTGTCGGCTTCGGCGCAGGCCACCTACCAGAGCGACGTGACCGCCTGGCCCGACGCCATGAAGAACATGATGCAGCAGATGGGCCTGAACATGCAGGGCCTGAAGAAAGACCAGTATCGCGTAGGCATCGATGTGCAGCAGACCGTGTTCGACGGCTTTGCCATCAAGACACAGAAGGCCGTAGCTCGCGAGCAGGGAAAGGTGCAAGCGGCACAGAATGAGGTGAATATATATAATGTACGCCAGCGCGTGAACGAGATGTACTTCTCGCTCCTGCTGCTCGACAAACAGATTCAGCTCAACCGCGACCTGCAGCAACAGCTCAGCGGCAACGAGCAGAAGCTGGCCTCGATGGTGAAAAACGGAACGGCAGCAGAGAGCGACTTGCAAAACGAGAAAGCCGAACGGCTGAACGTGGAACAGCAGCTCGTCAGCCTGACGTCGCAGCAACGAATGCTCCAGGTCATGCTTTCGACGTTCTGCGGCATCGAAGTGAAAGCGGTGCAGACGCCGGCCTTGTCCAATGCCAGGTCGCAACAAACAGGAAACCAGCGCCCCGAACTGAAGGCTTTGGATGCGCAGTTGGGACTGCTCAACGCGCAGGAAAAGGCGCTCGATGCGGCGCTGCTGCCCAAGCTGGGCGTATTCGCCCAGGGCTTCTACGGCTACCCGGGCTACAATATGTTCGAGGATATGATGAGCCATCGGTGGAGCCTCAACGGAATGATAGGGGCGCGGCTGACGTGGAATATCGGAAGTCTTTACACCCGCAAGAACGACAAGGCAAAGCTGCGCGTGCAGCGCGAAATGACGGAAACGAACCGCAACGTGTTCCTCTTCAACAACAATCTGGAACAGATTCAGCAGAACGAGGACATCAACCGCTACCGCCAGCTGATGGCGAACGACGAGGAAATCATAGCGTTGCGCGCATCGGTCAGGAAGGCAGCCGAGTCAAAACTCTCACACGGCATCATCGATGTCAACGACCTCGTGCGCGAAATCAATGCCGAAAACGCGGCCCGCGTGCAGCAGTCGATACATGAGATAGAGATGCTGAAGGAAATCTACGACAACAAATTCACGACAAACAATTAAGGTTATGCGAAAGATATATCTACTGGCAGGCATAGCACTGCTGATGGCCGCTTGCGGCAACAACGAGAAAACGTACGACGCCACGGGCGTGTTCGAGGCCACGGAGACGACGGTGTTTGCCGAGCAAAACGGCTCGCTGCTGACATTCAGCGTCGAAGAAGGCGACAACGTCAAAGCCAACGCCGAGGTCGGACTCATCGATACGACCCAGACGTGGCTGAAAATCCAACAGCTTGGAGCCACAAAACAGGTCTATCGAAGCCAGAAGCCCGATATGGAGCGCCAGATAGCAGCCACACGCCAGCAGCTGGCCAAGGCACGGCAGGACGAGCAGCGCTATCGCGAGCTGGTGGCCGACGGCGCTGCGCCGTCGAAGTTGCTCGATGATGCCGCCAATCAGGTGAAGGTGCTGCAGAAGCAGTTGGACGCACAGGTCAGCACGCTGAACACACAGCTCTCGACGCTCAACTCGCAGCTCACGACGGCTGACGTGCAGATCGACCAGCTGCGCGACCAGTTGCGCAAGTGCCACGTCGTAGCACCGACGAAGGGAACGGTGCTGGAGAAATACGTGGAGCGAGGCGAGTTTGTAGCCATCGGCAAGCCGCTGTTCAAGATCGCTGATATCGATGAGATGTACCTGCGCGCTTACGTCACTTCGGCACAGCTACAACAGATCAAGCTCGGACAGCAAGTGAAGCTGTTTGCCGACTACGGCGACGGCCAGCGGAAGGCTTACGACGGCACCATCTCATGGATCTCCTCGCGCTCGGAATTCACGCCGAAGACGATTCTTACCGATGACGAGCGTGCCGACCTGGTCTATGCCGTGAAGATTGCCTTCAAGAACGACGGCTGCGTGAAGATAGGGATGTACGGCGAGGTCGTGTTCAGTGAAAAGTAAGAAAGCTGCTCCGATATGTATGCGATTGAGGTAAAGAACGTTAGCAAACGCTATGGCGCGGTGCAGGCTCTCGACGGCGTGTCGTTCAGCGTCAACAAGGGCGAGGTCTTCGGACTGATAGGCCCTGACGGCGCCGGCAAGACGACGTTGTATCGCATCCTCTGTACGCTGCTGCTGCCCGATGCCGGTTCGGCCTTCGTCGATGGTTTCGATGTGGTGAGTCAGATGCGCGAGGTGCGAAAGCGCGTGGGCTATATGCCGGGTAAGTTCTCGCTGTACCAGGACCTCACGGTGGAGGAGAACCTGAAGTTCTTTGCCACGCTCTTCGGCACTACCATCGACGAGGGTTACGACTCCATCCGCGCCATCTATTCGCAGATTGAACGCTTCAAGGACCGCCGCGCCGGTGCGCTGTCGGGCGGCATGAAACAGAAGCTGGCGCTGTCGTGTGCTTTGGTGCACTCGCCCAGCGTCCTCTTCCTCGACGAGCCTACGACGGGCGTGGACCCCGTGAGCCGCAAGGAACTCTGGGACATGCTTCTGATGCTGCGGGAACGAGGAATAACCATCATGGCCTCCACCCCTTATCTCGATGAGGTCCGCCTTTGCGACCGCATCGCATTCCTCAATCAAGGTAAGATGGAAGGGATTGGAAAGCCGAATGTTGTTTTAGAACATTTCAGGGATATATTCATGCCGGAGGCTCTCCCACTCCACGGGAGTGCGGAGGGTGGATCTCCCATCATCTCCGTCTCCCACCTCGTCAAGGCCTTCGGCTCGTTCCGCGCTGTTGACGACATCTCGTTTACGGTGCAGAAGGGTGAGATCTTCGGATTCTTAGGGGCTAATGGCGCAGGCAAGACCACCGCGATGCACATGCTGACGGGTTTGAACCAGCCGACAAGCGGTACAGGCAAGGTCGTGGGCTATGACATCAGCACGGAGTACGAGCAGATTAAGAAACACATCGGATACATGAGCCAGAAGTTCTCGCTGTACGAGGACCTGACCGTAGCCGAGAACATCCGCCTGTTTGCCGGCATCTATGGCATGAAGAAGAAAGAGGTGGAAAGGAAGATGGACGATCTGCTGCACCAGCTGAAGTTCGAGGACCATAAGAACGACCTCGTGGGAAGCCTGCCCCTGGGTTGGAAGCAGAAGCTGGCGTTCTCCGTGTCTATCTTCCACGAGCCGGGCGTCGTGTTCCTCGACGAGCCCACGGGAGGCGTGGACCCCGCCACGCGTCACCAGTTCTGGGAGCTGATTTACGAAGCAGCCCAGCGTGGCATAACGGTTTTTGTGACCACCCACTATATGGACGAGGCCGAGTACTGCGACCGCATCTCCATCATGGTCGATGGTAAGATCAAGGCGATAGGCACGCCCGAAGAACTGAAGAAAGAATACCACCAGCCTGACATCGACGGCGTCTTTACGCTGCTCGCCCGACAGGCCACACGTTCAAGCGACTGACTATGAAAACGTTTCTATCCTTTGTCCTCAAAGAGACCAAGCATATCCTGCGCGACAAACGCACGATGCTCATCCTCTTTGGTATGCCTGTGATGCTGATGCTCCTCTTTGGCTTCGCCATCACTACGGACGTGAAAAACGTCAGGACGATGGTAGTGACTTCCTACCAAAGCCCTCAGACCCAGGCGGCCATCGAACGGTTGGCACAGTCGGAATACTTCACCATCACGCAGACCGTGGCCACGCCTCAGGAAGCGGAACGGCTGATACGCAACCAAAAGGCAGACATGGGACTCATCCCCTCTCCGCAGGGCGGCGGGGGTAATAGTCTTCAGTGGCAAATCATGGTTGACGGCTGCGACCCCAATATGGCACAGCAATGGACCACCTATGCCCAGAGCATACTGTCTCAGCCCATCGACGCCAAGCACTATTCACTCGCTTCTCCTGCGGGAGAGGGGTTAGGGGTGAGGGCGGAGTCTGGGGTGAAGCCGGGGCTGAACGTGAGGCTTTTGTACAACCCCCAAATGCGCTCGGCCTACAACTTCGTGCCGGCCATCATGGGTATGCTCCTGATGCTCATCTGTGCCATGATGACCTCCATCTCCATCGTTCGCGAGAAGGAGCGCGGTAATATGGAGGTGCTACTCGTCTCGCCCGTGCGACCGCTCATGGTGATCATCGCCAAGGCAGTGCCCTATCTCGTGCTGGCCTTTGCCATCCTCATCACCATCCTGCTGATGGCCCACTACGTGTTGGCTGTGCCGTTGGCCGGTTCGCTGTTCTGGATTCTTGTCGTCTCCACCATCTACATCATCCTTGCCCTGTCGCTTGGCCTGCTCATCTCCAACATCGCCAAGACACAGTTGGTGGCGTTGCTGCTTTCGGCTATGGTGCTGCTGATGCCCGTGGTGATGCTCAGCGGCATGATGTTTCCTGTGGAATCGATGCCCGTCGTGCTGCAATGGATTTCCGCCGTGGTGCCGCCGCGCTACTACATCGAGGCGATGCGCAAGCTGATGATTATGGGCGTGGGCATCGGCGAAGTGGCCAAGGAGGTCATCATCCTGACAGTCATGACGTTGCTGCTGCTTGCGGTAGCGCTCAAGAAGTTTAATGTGCGATTGGAATAATTACTATGATAAGTCATCTCATTCATAAAGAGTTTCTGCAGATACGACGCAACGCATTCCTGCCACGTCTCATCGTGCTGTTTCCCATTGTCATCATGTGTGTGATGCCATGGGTGATGCAGATGGAGGTGAAGAACGTCGTGGTGGAGGTCGTGGACATCGACCACACGGTAGCTTCGCAACGGCTCATCCAACAGATTGCCGCCAGCAACTACTTCATCTTCGGCGGTCAGCGAGCCTCTTACACCGAGGCCATGAAGGACATCGAAAAGGGCAAGGCCGACATCATCCTTGAGATTCGCGATGGTCGTTACCTTATCGCAGCTAACGCCGTCAACGGCACCAAAGGAAGCCTCGGCAGCGCCTACCTCAGCCAAATCCTAGCCCAGGGGTTAGGGGTGGGCCCTGCCTCCTCCTCCTCCTCCCTCTTCCTTTACAACAAGCACCAGAACTACAAGCTCTTCATGATTCCTGCCCTCTTCGCCATCGTGATGATGCTGATGACAGGGTTCCTGCCCACGCTGAACATCGTTGGCGAGAAGGAGGCCGGCACGATCGAGCAAATCAACGTGACACCCGTTGCCAAATGGGCTTTCATCCTGGCTAAGCTGATTCCCTACTGGCTGATAGCGCTGTTCATCATCACCGTCTGCCTCCTCTTGGCGTGGCTGGTCTATGGCATCACGCCCGCCGGTCCCGTGGCGCTCATCTATCTGCTGGCGATGCTGCTGGCGCTGTTCTTCTCGTCGCTGGGCCTCATCATTTCCAACTACAGCGATACGATGCAGCAGGCCATCTTCGTCATGTGGTTCTTCGTCGTATGCCTGCTGCTGCTCAGCGGACTGTTCACACCGACGCGCTCGATGCCCGACTGGGCTTATGCGACCACCTACGTCAATCCCATGCATTATTTCATCGAGGCCATACGTACGGTGTTCATTCGCGGCGGCGGCTTCACTGCCATCGCTCATCAGACCTTCGCCCTCGCCGCCATCGGGCTCGTGATGAGCGGTTGGGCGGTGGTGAGTTACAAAAAGAACAGCTGAGAACGGCGGCCGAAATAGAAATATTTATTAAATCCCGAGGCAGATACACGCTACTTCGGGATTTTTTTGTATTTTTGTGGCGGAAAACGAAATCATAATAACTTATAAACAAAAAATCATCATGAAAGAAGAACTGATTCGCAAGTCTTACGAGATTGCACGTGAGCGTTATGCCGCCATCGGCGTTGACACTGACAAGGCGATTGAACAACTGGAAAAGACACCCATCAGCCTGCATTGCTGGCAGGCCGACGACGTGGTAGGTTTCGAGCGCAACGAAGCGCTCAGCGGTGGTATTCAGACCACGGGCAATTACCCCGGTCGTGCACGCAATATTGAAGAGGTGCGGGCCGACGTAGCCTTCGCCAAGAGCCTCCTTGCCGGTAACCACCGTCTGAACCTCCACGAGATATACGGCGACTTCGGCGGACAGTTCGTGGACCGCGACCAGGTGGAGCCCAAGCACTTCGACAGCTGGATTGAGTGGGCCAAGGAACAGGGCCTGAAGCTGGACTTCAACTCGACGAGTTTCTCGCACCCCAAGAGCGGCGAGCTCACCTTGTCGAACCCCGACCCCGCCATCCGCGAGTTCTGGATTGAGCACACCAAGCGCTGCCGCCGCATCGCCGATTATATGGGCAAGGCTCAGGGCGACCCCGCCATCATGAACATCTGGGTACACGACGGCTCGAAGGACCTCACTGTTGAGCGCAAGCGCTACCGCGAGATCTTCGCCGAGAGCCTCGACGAGATACTGAAGGAGGACCTGCCGGGCATGAAGACCTGCCTCGAAGCCAAGCTCTTCGGTATTGGATTAGAGTCATATACTGTTGGTTCACACGACTTTGTCGCCGGCTACTGCGCCACCCGCAAGCTGATGTACACGCTCGACACAGGTCACTACGAGCAGACCGAGAACGTATCGGATATGGTGGCCTCGCTGCTGTTGTTCGTTCCCGAACTGATGCTCCACGTTTCGCGTCCCGTGCGTTGGGACAGCGACCACGTCACCATCATGAACGACCAGACGCTCGACCTGTTCAAGGAGCTCGTCCGTGCCGACGCTCTCAACCGCGCACACATCGGCCTCGACTACTTCGACGCCAGCATCAACCGCATCGGAGCATATATAATAGGTACCCGCGCGACGCAGAAGTGCCTGCTCCAAGCCCTCCTCGAGCCCCTCGCCAAGCTGCGTGAATACGAGGACCGCGGCCAGCACTTCGAGCGCCTCGCCCTGCTCGAGGAAGCCAAGTCGCTTCCCTTCGGCGCCGTCTTCGACTACTTCAATCTCAAGAACAGCGTTCCCGTCGGCGAGGAATTCATCCCTGCCATTCAGGACTACGAGAAGAACGTGACATCAAAGAGATAAAAGACCCACCCCCTTCCGTCAAGGAGGGGGGTGCTTCCAAGAATGTCATACACAACTTCATACCTTGATTTAGTTCTCCATGCGCAGTGAGGTCTGCGCATGGGGGATATGTTCTCAGCTCTCTCCTTATGAACTTTGAATCACTCGTAGGACACATCAATCAAGTGCAGGACGTGCTGCAGTCGCAAGCCGCCTCCAGCTTCCAACTGAAGAAGAGATACGTCAATATCTCATCGACAACATCTCGGAGGAAGACTTTAGGGCGCTAAAAGAAGAAATATCAAAGTAAGAATATCAACACAAATAAACTTCCTACAAATGAGTAAAAAATCCTCTCTGAAGAGTACCATTGCGGTCTCTTTGAACAACTACCTCGACGCAGGAGCCATCGTGGCAGGTGCCAGTGGCATCACGCTGTGGCAGAACTACCTCGGACTGAGCGAAATTCACCTGGGATGGCTCAATGCCATCAGTGCCAACGCCTTGGGCGCAGCCATCGGCGCCATCATCGGCGGCTTCTTGGCCGACAAGTTCGGACGTAAGTTCATCTTTACGTATAACCTGCTGGTGTATATGCTGGGCGTGCTCATCGTCATGCTCTCCATGAACTACCCTATGCTGCTCTGCGGCTTCCTCATCACGGGTATCTCCGTGGGCGTCGGCGTGCCGGCTTCCTGGACGTATATCTCAGAAAGCTCAGAGGTTAACAATCGTGGTCGCAATATATGTATTTCGCAGATGTCTTGGGGCTTGGGTCCTATGATTATCCTGTTGTTCGGTATGCTGTTCGCTCCTGGCGGCTACCTCTATGGCCTTGTGGAAGCGATCGCTCACGCCGTCATTGGTGCTGACGCAGCCGAAGCAGCGGTGCAGGTGTTTTCCTCGCGCGTGGTTTTCTTCACCCTTTTCGTGGTGGCCTTCATCGCCTGGACGCTTCAACGTCAGTTGGAGGAGAGCCAGGAGTTTACGGCAAGCAAGGAGAAGAAGAGTGGCATTGTGGACAACATCAAGCTATTGTTCACGAATAAGATTGCGGTGAAAACCGTAGTTTTCCTGGCCTCCATCTATCTGACATGGAACCTCGTGGCCTCCGTCATGGGTTTCTTCCAGCCGCACATCTACGAGACGGCTGGCGGCTTGAGCAACGAATACGCCAACATGTTGAGTTGCGTGGGATGGCTCGTCGTCGTTGTCGTGACATTCTGCCTCTCGTTCTTCATTGACCGCCTGCCGCACAAGCTATTCTACGTCTTAGGCCTTGTGGCTGCGTTGGCCACCTGGGTGGTCATCATCAAAGGCGTCACGGGCGTCGGTAGCCTGTGGGCATTCTCTATCCTGTGGGGTGTCAACGGCGGTCTGAGTGTGCAGATCTTCTACGCCCTTTGGGGCAGCGAGCTCTTCCCCGCCAAGTTCCGTGCCGGAGCTCAAGGCCTGATGTTCTTCATCGTCCGCGGCCTCTCGGCTGCATGGGGCCTCATATTCACCTATATCTACGGTGAGAACGGCGAAGGCTTCACCCTCGCCGCCTGGTGCATGATCATCCTCCTGCTCATCTCCCTCATCGTTGGTGTCATCGGAGCCCCCAACACCCGCGGCAAGTCGCTCGCCCAGATTACGAAGGAACGCTACGGCGAAATGGTATAACGGATAACAAATGAACAGATTAACATATTAAACATTATCAATTATGGAAAGTATACTTGAAAAGAGAAATGAACTGAAGAAGGTGGTGAACGACGTGGCCGAAGTGGCCGGATACCTCTGGCAGAAGGGGTGGGCTGAGCGCAACGGCGGAAACATCACCGTGAACATCACCGACTACGTGGACGATGCTATGCGACTGATGCCTGCCATCTCCCCCGTCTATCAGATCGGTACGACACTGCCTCACCTGAAGGGCTGTTATTTCTACTGCAAAGGTACGAACATGCGAATGCGCGACCTGGCTCGCTGGCCGATGGACAACGGCTCGGTGATCCGCATCCTGCCCGACTGC
>Ga0247611_10003071_pt1 | contig 25421 bp, 18 predicted proteins | sample 177DNAGHGhighgp2_FD_192422 | JGI IMG/M metagenome (GOLD analysis project Ga0247611, IMG submission 192422) | Sheep rumen microbial communities from Palmerston North, Manawatu-Wanganui, New Zealand - 1770 DNA GHGhigh gp2 | ecosystem: Host-associated > Mammals > Digestive system > Stomach > Rumen... | reverse complement strand
CAGATACCGGCAGAGAGCATAGAGCGCAGTGAGGTGATAGACAATCCCTCGGCAAAGTTCTCGGCAGAGGGTTCTGCAGGTATCATCAATATAATATTGAAGAAAGACCGCAAGGCCGGCTATTACGGTTCGGTACAGGTGGGAGCCGACACGCGCGGCGGCGCTAACACATCGTTCAACTTTAGTTACAGCTCCACCAAACTTGATGCCTTCATAGACCTTGGCTATCGTCACCGCGAGAACAGTGGCAAGAACGAGAGCGAGCAGGACAACCTTACAGACGGTGTGGCTACGTCATACGAGCGCCACGTGACGGAGAACAGCCAGCGCGGCAACAATTTCTTCTCACGTGCCGGTTTCACGTGGCACGTCACAGAGCATGACGACCTCGGACTGACGGGTATGCTCATGGCTGGAAAGAACCACTCCAACTCCTCTACACCTTATTATTATGGTGAATATACACCCCTCGGCGAACAGCTTACCCGCACACAGCTGCGTAATAGCAGCTCGTCAGGTCCTATGCGTTTCTACTTCCTTGAGTTCAACTACCGTCATAACTTCACCGACAAACACTTTATAGACTTCACAGCGTCACACGTGAACTGGAAGGCGGATAATGAGAATATCTACCAGGACAACGTATGGTATGAGGATGAAAACATAGTAGGTTACAGCAGATACCAGAGCCGTCCGCTCGACATACGCAACCGCCATACTGATGTGAAACTGCAATATGAGAATCAGGTGACAGACCGTTTCAAGGTGGAGGCGGGATATAACGGCTCGTTCTCATATGAGAACACACCGCAGCGCTCTTTTGAGGCCGACAACTGGGAGGGCACGGACCTTGTGGAGGATCCTCTCTATTTCAACCGTTTCATATATGACAACGATATTCACGCGCTCTATGCCACGCTGTCATACAAGATAGGCAAGTTCGGTGTGATGGGTGGACTGCGCGGTGAGTTCTGGCGTATCAACACCGAGTCATTGTCATGGGAGCAGGAGTATGGCTCAAAGGAGAAAGGCGCTCCATTCAAGAAAGACTACTTCCAGTTGTTCCCCTCTGTGTTCATGACATACCAGATAACCGAGTCACAACAGTTGCAGCTTAACTACACACGTCGCTTGCGTCGTCCGTGGGGAGGCGAGCTGAACAGCTTCCGTAACACCAGCGATGCCTCCATGGTATCATTTGGTAACCCTCTGCTTACCCCAGAGTACTCCAACTCATTCGCGCTCAACTATCTGAAGACGTGGGAACAGCACTCCCTCCTCGTCTCGGCATACTATCGTCCCACTACCGACGTGATACAGCGCCTTAACTACCGTAACACCGGTGACGGACTGATGTACAGCACTCCGATGAACGTGGCGAAGTCACAGGCCACAGGTATAGAGCTGACGGGTAAGAACAAACTCTTCAAAATACTTGACCTTACCACCAATATCAATGCGTATTATTATAAGATAAACGACTTCAACTATGAGATAGACGGTCAGACCGTCAGCGGCAAGGGACAGGACAAGTTCTCATGGAACGCGCGCCTCATTGCCACGCTGAAGCTGCCGTATGATATCAGTGTGCAGGCACGTGCACGTTATGACTCACGTCAGCAGCTGGCACAGGGCTACCGTCCTGCGAGCTACGGGCTTGACATGGGTGTGAGGAAGAACTTCTTTGACCGTATGTTCACCCTCTCCATCAACTGCCGCGACGTGTTTGACAGCCGTAAGTGGGAGTCATACACCGAGGGCGACACCTTCTCACGCCACCAGATAAACCGCCGTCGCAGCCGCACCGTGCGCTTCACTCTGACATGGAACTTCGGCAGCAGCAAGGGCAAGAAGAAGCCGCAGCAGCAGGAGCAGGAGGACGAGGAAAATGCCGGCTCAATGAACGGATATGATGATATGTAGTCCCCGATTATAAATTTTGGCAAGCAGGAAACAGACATCATGACCACAGACGAGCAATATATGCGCAAGGCGATAGCCGAGGCAGAGCAGGCCGCCGCCGAGGGTGAGATACCCATCGGAGCGGTGGTGGTGTGTCGCGGCAGGATACTGGCGCGCACGCACAACCTCACGGAGACGCTGCATGATGTCACTGCTCACGCCGAGATGCAAGCCATCACTGCCGCGGCGAATGCCCTCGGAGGGAAATACCTGCAAGACTGCACTCTGTATGTAACGGTGGAGCCGTGTCCCATGTGCGCAGGAGCTTTGGGATGGTCGCAGATGCAGCGTGTGGTGTATGGTGCGCCTGATGACAAACGCGGCTACCGCAAGATAGCCCCCACGGCGCTGCACCCTAAGACAGAGGTGGTGGCAGGAGTATGTGAGGACGAGTGCAGGGAACTGATGCAGAGTTTCTTTAAGGAGAGAAGGTAATGGGATAAAGATATATATGAGTGTTTGTCAAAACACCAGGAAATTCTCTTCAACAACGGATTTCACCGATTATACGGATTTTCGTCATTGCTGAATATCAGTAAGTTATTAATCCGTATAATCGGTGAAATCCGTTGTTCGTTTAATTTGGCACGTTCTCTTTTTTTTTGATTGGTTGACTAGAGAATTAAATGTGGTAAAACGGAAAAGCGTCAATCTTACATACATTTTTCTGTCAAAGTGAGTTTTTTGGTGTCGCGAGGGTTGTCAGATAATAAATTATTGTGTATCTTTGCTATTGGAAAAACTTAAACAAAGATGAACAGGAAAACTATATTTATGATGGCGCTGGGTGTTGCTGCAGGAGTGATGACGACATCAGCCCAGCAAGTGGTGAATGATAATAACACACCGCTGCACTTGATGAAACCTGCCTACAAGGTGGGGTATGGCATACCTGCCGTGGAGAGCGTAAAGCAGACAATGGACCGTGTGCTGAACTATATTGACGCAGAGACGCCTGCCGTGTTGGTGGATAAAGAGACCGGTAAGGAGGTACAGCTGAAGAATGCCAATGCCGGCACACAGTTGAAACAGGGAGGCTTCAGGTTGACGAGTTATGAGTGGGGCGTGACCTACTCAGGTGTATTGGCTGCCTATGAGGCTACGGGCGATGCAGCCTATCGTGACTATGTGGTGAAGCGACATAAGCTCTTGTCAGACATAGCACCGCGCTTTAGCAAGATATATAAGGAGAAGAAAAACATAGACACCAATATCAGGCGCGTCATAGACCCTCATGCCCTTGACGATGCGGGAGCAGTGTGCTGCTCTATGATAAAGGCAGAACTGTCTGGGGTAAGTGCAAAGGGAGCGCTCCGTCCGCTGATAGACAACTATACAGACTATATTATAAATAAGGAGTATCGTCTTGCTGACGGTACCTTCGCTCGCCTGCGTCCGCAAAAGAATACGGTATGGCTTGATGATATGTTCATGGGTGTCCCTACTGTGGCTTACATGGGAAAATATACGGGTGACAAGCGTTACTATGACGAGGCAGCCCGACAGGTGATGCAGTTTGCCAGCCGTATGTGGGTAGAGGAGCAAGGACTCTTCCGCCACGGATGGGTGGAGGATATGAATCCGCATCCTGCCTACTTCTGGGGCCGCGCCAACGGCTGGGCTATACTGACAATGTGTGAGGTGCTCGACGTGCTGCCTGAGGACCACCCGCAGCGAGGCGCTATCCTTGACTTGCTGAGAAAGCATGCCACAGGTCTTGCCAGGTACCAGCACCAGGACGGCTTCTGGCATCAGTTGCTTGACCGCAACGACACCTACCTTGAGACCTCTGCCACGGCTATATATACATACTGCCTTGCACACGCCATAAACAAGGGATGGCTTGACGCCAAAGCCTTCGGACCAGTTGCACTGCTTGCATGGCATGCCGTTGAGTCACAGGTAAATGAGAAAGGACAGGTGGAGAATGTGTGTGTAGGTACAGGCATGGGCTTTGACGCTGCCTTCTATGCCTACAGACCGGTGCATGTGATGGCAGCCCACGGCTATGGCCCTGTTATCTGGGCTGGTGCAGAGATTATACGTCTGTTACGTCAGCAACATCCTAAGTCTAACGACTCCGCAGTGCATTTCTATGACCAAGAGGTGCCGACAGACCAACCTATATTCAATTATGACGGCAAGATAAGGTTCTAACATTTTCGTAATTATACTAACTGACAATAGATATGAGAAGGATTGTATTCTTCAGCCTCGCTATGCTTTGCTGTGCGTCGCTGTGGGCGCAGATGGGACAACGCTTCCCGTCGGAGCGTAAAGTGATAAAGGACCCCAAGACAGGGGTGGAGTTGGTGTTTCTTACAAGTAAGAGTGGCACGGGCGACTCAAAGATATACCAGACGCATAACCAGTGGACATCTGACGGCAAGTGGGTAATCTTCCGTTCAGACCGTGTGAAAGGTGAGGCAATGGCAGTGAACGAGGAGACTGGAGATATTGTTCAGGTGACGGAAGGCGGCTTCACTGGTATGCTCTGCGTAGCACGCAAGTCTATGAACCTCTACCACATGCGTGAGGCAAAGGACAAGAGCGGCAAGCGCACAGGCATGGAGGTCGTGGAGGTAAACCTTGAACGCCTCTTCGCAGACTCTGAGGCTGGCAAGCTGAAGAAAAAGTCTGCCTATGAGCGCATTTGCGGTGTGATACCTGCAGAGATGTGTAGCGAGGGCGATATGGCTCTTGACGGCAGCGAGGAGTTTGTGTATTTCCGTCTTGACAAGGAGTTTGCAAGGAAATACCCTATCGCAGAGCAGATAGCCCCGGACTTTGGTCCGCGCCACATGGGTGCGGGTCCCGGCGGTATAGGCAAGATGGATTTGCAGACGGGAAAGGCAGAGCCAGTAGTGTCTGTGCATTTCAAGGTAGGACACATACAGGGTAACCCATGGCATCCGGGAGAGTGCATCTTCTGTTGGGAGACGGGTGGCAAGGCTCCGCAGCGCACATGGATGGTGAACGCTGACGGCACCAGACTTCGTCCTATATACCGTGAGACGGAGCATGACTGGGTTACCCATGAGGCGGTAATCAGCGAGGACGAACTTGTTATCGCCTTAGTGGGACATCGCCCTATAGATAACGGCGACAAGAAAAACATTGACGGACTGGAGAACTTCGCCCTGTCAAATGACTGGGGACCGGCGGGTACGAAGGAGTACCCTACAGGTATGGCGGTGGTTAATATGCGCACACGCGAGTTTACTATGGAGGGACAGGTTGACGGAGACAACTTCTGGCACGTGGCAGGTTCGCAGGACGGTAACTGGCTGGCAGGTGACGACTTCGCCCGTGAGCTGTGGCTTGTAGATCGCCACACCAAGGAGCGCATACTGCTGACTGCCGGACATAAGACAACGGCGCGTGACCATGTGCATCCTACGTTCAAGCCCGACGGTACGGAGATAGAGATACAGTCGGCCATGCTCTCTGAGGACGGCAGGTCAATGAATATCTGTGTTGTGAGGCTGCCGCAGCATCTGATTGACAGGTATAAGAAATAATTTGTTTGCAGACAGGTTGCGTTGCGTCTCTTCTGAGATGTAAAAAAGATAGCAAAGTGACAAAAAGAAAGCAAACGGACTTATTTCGTGTTATTGTGTTATTTTGTAGTGTTCAACTGTAAAAGATAAAATAGAAGCCGCGGAGCATGAAAGTGCCCTGCGGCTTCTTCTGTTTTGTGCGTTTTTATGCGTTCGAGGAGTAAAGTGATAGCTTTCACGTCGTCATTCGATAGCTTTTACACTGTGAAAGCATAGCTTTTACAAGGTGAAATGATAGCTTTCACAGCGTCATTCGATAGCTTTTGGAACGCATATTGTGATGTATGAGTATCGGGTGTGGCTGTAAAATGCTGAATGATAAGGTTTTCTGAAGATTTGAAAATTTTGCGTATTTCGGAAGATAATTGAGGTTCGTGAGTAATATCGCAAGGAAATGAGGGTTGCGAAAATCAAAGTGTTATGAAAAAGTGAGAAAAAGTGACGATGTGATATCCGATGCTCAAAGAAAAGTTTGGCAGATTGCGAAAAAATAAGTAATTTTGCGCTTCGTGGGGAATAGGGCCCTGCTGGAAATTCTTATAAAGTAGTCAAACTATAGATAATGGATGATTTTGAATTGATATTGCAGAATGGTATAAACTTTGGCAGGGGAGGCGAGCGCCCTAAGCAAGATGACAAAGTGAAGACCAAGGCAAAGAAAAAGAAGTATATCACCGGAGCGCACGGTTCTGGCTCTGCAAGGCAGAAAGCCAAGTATCGTGAGCAACGTGCCAACAGACACAAGTGAACTTATTCAAGAAGCTTGACATATTCATGCTGCGGCAGTTTCTGATGCTGTTCGCCGGAACGTTCTTCATCAGCCTCTTTGTGCTGATGATGCAGTTCCTATGGCGCTATGTGGACGAACTGATAGGCAAGGGACTCTCAATAGAAGTATTGGGACAGTTCTTCTGGTACATGGGGCTGATGATGGTACCCCAGGCATTGCCGTTGGCTATACTGCTGGCGTCGCTCATAACGATGGGTAACCTGGGCGAGAGTTCGGAGCTGACAGCCATAAAGGCATCGGGAATATCACTGCTCAAGAGCCTGCGCGGACTTATCATCTTCTCGTGCTTCATAGCAGGCTGCTCCTTCGTGTTCCAAAACAACATAGGACCGATGGCAAACATGCAGTTGCGTCAGCTGCTGCTGTCAATGAAGCAGAAGAGTCCGGAGCTGGAGATACCAGAGGAGGTGTTCTATGGTGGAATACCTAACTGTAACCTGTATGTGCAGCATAAGGATCTGGAGACGGGTATGCTCTATGGCGTCATGATATACCGCATGACAGAGAGCTTTGAGGATGCAGCGATAATACTTGCGGACTCCGGACGTTTGCAGTCCACTGCCGACAAGATGCACCTGAAGCTGACGCTGTATAGCGGAGAGTGGTTTGAGAATATGCGCTCGCAAGAGATGGCGGGCAATGCCAATGTGCCTTACCGTAGGGAGTCGTTTATAAGTAAGGTGATACTGCTTGACTTTGACAACGGCTTCAACCTGGCGGAGGCGTCGGGCATAGCACAGATGGCGGCAGCGCAGAGTCTGCCGCAGCTCATAGAGCATATTGACTCTGTAAAGCACGTAGGTGACAGTCTGGGACGTTTGATGGCGGCAGACATGAAACGCTCAGCCTTCGAGACTCCGAAGATGAGCAAGGGCGACTCCGTGAAGGCTGTGGCTATGGCAGACAAGGAGACAGCTATGCTTGACACCGTATATAACCGCTTGTCGCCGGAACAGCAGAGAAGTGTTATGCAGAGGGCTGCCAGCAGGGTGCAGATGGCAACCATGGATACGGAGTTCCGCGGCATGGTGGCAAATGACGTGGGCAGCAGGGAACGAGACTACAGGCTGGAAGTGATAAACAAATTCACGCTGTCGCTTACCTGTCTTATATTCTTCTTTATTGGGGCGTCGCTCGGTGCCATAATAAGAAAAGGTGGTCTGGGTGTGCCGGTGATTATATCGGTGCTGGTGTTCATTGTGTTCTATATCCTTGACAACACTGGTACGCGTATGGCAAAGCAGGCATCGTGGACCATAGCCTTTGGTAAGGGATTGGCTCCGGCGGTGCTCATACCGATAGCGGTGTTCGTGACATATAAGGCGAACAAGGACTCTGTAGTGTTCAACATGGATGCATACCGTATGTTCTTCATGCGCCTGTTCGGACTGAGACTGAAACGCAACGTGGCATCAAAGGAGGTTATAATCAATGACCCAGACTACGTGGGCGACGCAAGGAGGCTGAAGGCGCTGAGCGCTACGCTGGAACAGTATTCGCAGGAGCACAAGCTGGTAAGGCTGCCTAATCCGGTCAATGTGTTCTTCAAGTATAAGAGGGATACCGTGATAGAACAGATGGCGGCAGAACTGGAAGATATAATAGAAGACCTGGGGAATACCAGGGACAGATATGTGCTGTCATACCTTAACCAGTATCCTGTGGTGTCAGAGAAAGCCCACACAAGGCCTTTCGACACTCCGTGGATGAACAAGGCGGCGGCGGTGATATTCCCCGTGGGTATTATATTATATATAAGGATGTGTCGCTTCCGCTTGAGACTGTATAAGGACCTGAGGCAGATAATGAAGACAAATGCCTTGATGACGGAACGTATAGAAGTGATAACGCAAGAAGGCGGACGTTAGGAGCTGTGTGCTGCGGCTTGTCCTTGGCACAGGAGGACGGTGTAGGTAGTCGTAAAGGGCGAGCTCGTAACATTTTGTAAACAAAAAACGCAAAAAGACTGACAAAAGTTTTTTGGAATAAAATAAATTTAGTAATTTTGCACCCAAATTTATTAAAATCATTAAACGATGGGAAAACTATCAAGCAGACTTAACAGGCTGGCTCCTTCTGCTACACTCGCAATGTCGCAGAAGAGCAGCGAGATGAAGGCACAGGGCATAGACGTGATTAACCTCAGCGTAGGTGAACCAGACTTCAATACCCCTGACCACATCAAAACAGCTGCCAAGCAGGCAGTTGACGACAACTGGTCACGTTACTCACCAGTGCCGGGCTATGCAGATCTCCGCGAGGCGGTCGTGGCAAAGCTGAAGAAAGAGAACGGACTTGACTACAAAACCAGTGAGATACTCGTCAGCAACGGTGCCAAGCAGGCTGTGTGCAACGCTATAATGGCGCTGGTAGATGACGGTGAGGAGGTTATCGTACCTACACCTTACTGGGTGTCTTATCCACAGATGGTACTCCTCGCAGGTGGTACACCAGTGCATATTCCTGCAGGCTTTGACCAGAACTTCAAGATTACACCAGAGCAGCTCGAGGCAGCTATCACTCCAAAGACTCGTATGCTGATTCTCTGCTCTCCAAGCAACCCTACAGGTTCTGTATATTCTAAGGCAGAGCTCGAGGGACTTGCTAATGTGATAAAGAAACATCCTGATATGTATGTGCTCGCAGATGAGATATACGAGCATATCAACTACGTAGGCAAGCATGAGTCTATAGCACAGTTCCCTGGAATGAAGGAGCAGTCTATCATTATCAATGGCGTCAGCAAGGCTTACGCTATGACAGGATGGCGTATAGGATACATGGCAGCTCCTGAATGGATAGTTAAGGGCTGTAACAAGCTTCAGGGACAGTACACTTCTGGTCCTTGCTCTGTATCACAGAAGGCAGCTATGGTTGCATACAACGCTTCACAGGAGTGCGTGGAGGATATGCGTAAGGCGTTTGAGCGTCGTCGTGACCTCATCGTCTCTCTCGTGAAAGAGATACCGGGACTGGAGGTCAATGTTCCAGACGGAGCGTTCTATGTGTTCCCTAAGTGCAAGAGCTACCTCGGCAAGACCGACGGTGAGCGCGTGATAAAGGATACCAACGACTTCGCTATGTACCTGCTTGAGGTAGGACACGTAGCAACGGTTGGCGGTGATGCCTTCGGTGATCCTGAGTGCTTCCGCATGAGCTACGCTACAAGCGATGACAACATCCGCGAGGCGATGCGTCGCATCAAGGAGTGCTGCGCGAAGCTGAAGTGATGGAATCCGAGAGTGCCTGAGGGGACTGTAGAGTTTATAGCCCATGGCAGGTATGAAAATGAGAAATAACAAAAGGGAGACCCTCAAAGTCTCCCTTTTGACGGTGAAATAGGGTTTGGCAAAGAAAAAAAATGTTAAAAGCGTGAAAAACATTTTTAGATTAAATATTAATTACTACCTTTGTTATTAGAAACCCTGTAAAGGGGGGCAAAAGCCCGACCTTAAACCACCCAAATATAGAAAAACAACTATTCTAAAACAATTATTTTACTAAATTTAATAATCACAAAACCAAACTAAAAACTATGGCAACTAAAAAAACAGCCGGCGCTAAGAAGTCTCAGGGCTTCCAGGGCGTAAGACACGCAATTATCATCATTGCATTCGCATTCGCAGTTGGTATCTGCTTCTATCTGTTCTTCTTGGGTAATCCTTCAAACTTCGCTAATGGCGACGCTGCAAACGGACACCCACTTAACATGCTCGGTACCGTGTATAAAGGTGGTTGGGTTGTGCCTATCATCCTCGGCCTTCTCTGCACAGTTATCGCAATGTCAGTAGAGCGTATCTTCGCTATCTCTGCTTGCTCAGGTAAGGGTAATGTTACAAAGTTCACAGAGAACGTGAAGAAGGCTCTTAAGGATGGCGACATCGACAAGGCAGTAGAGCTCTGCAACAAGCAGGGTGGTTCTGTAGCTAACGTGGTTCTCGCTGACCTGAAGTCTTACAAGGAGATGGAGTCTGCACCTATCAAACTGAAGGAGAAGGTAGCTACTATCCAGAATGCACACGAGGAGGCTACAGCACTTGAGATGCCTACCATGACAATGAACCTCCCAATCATCGCTACCATCGTTACACTGGGTACTCTTACCGCTCTGTTCGGAACCGTGCTTGGTATGATACGTTCATTCGCCGCTCTTGCTGCTGGTGGTGGTGCTGACTCTATGGCACTGTCAACCGGTATCTCTGAGGCCCTTGTGAACACAGCCTCTGGTATCGCAACATCTTGGGTATCAGTAGTTGCTTATAACTACTTTACCAACAAGATTGATAAGCTCACATTCGCTATGGACGAGATTGGTTACACCATCGCACACACCTACGAAGACAAGCACCCAGAAGCTTAATCTTTTACTAACCCTTTAAAATTTTATTCAGAATATGGGTAAGTTAAAAGTTAAGAAAAGCGACGTCTGGATAGACATGACCCCGATGTCTGACGTGATGGTGCTTTTGCTGACCTTCTTCATGCTTACATCTACGTTCGTGAAGAATGAGCCGGTAAAGGTTAACCAGCCACAGTCTGTGTCGGAGATCAAGATTCCAGAGAAAAACGTCTTGAACATCGTTGTCGGCAAGGACGGCAAGGTGTTTATGAGCATGGACAATCAGAATGATGTGATGACTGTCATTCAGACTATGAACGATAACTTCAACCTCAATCTGACTGCCCAGGATATGAAGAAGTTCCAGACTGACCCTATGTGGGGTATGGGCCTGAGCAAACTGCAGAACTATCTCCGTCTGCCTTCTGAGAAGATGACAGAGGCTATCCAAGGCCCTGAAGCCGGTGTTCCTCTTGACTCTATCAACGGCGGAAAGAGCGAGTTCCAGGAGTGGGTTACAGCTGCTGTTGACGCGGTGGATGACCTGAAGATTGCTATCAAGGCTGACTCTGACACACCTTACAAGAGTGTGAAGAAGATTATGTCTGAGCTTCAGGATATGGATGAGAACCGTTACTACCTTATCACATCATTAAAGACAGGGGAGGAATAAAGAATGGCAAAGAAATCAACAAGTAAACAGAAAAAGGCGAATACCCGTGTGGACTTTACGCCTATGGTTGATATGATGATGCTTCTTATCACCTTCTTCATGCTCTGTACATCGTTGGCAAAGCCTCAGTCAATGGAGCTCTCAATGCCATCTAACGATAAGAACCTGGATAAGGAGGATAAGACAGTAACGAAAGAGTCTTACACTATTACTATCTATGTGGGCGCTGATGACAAGATCTATTATATCGAGGGTATTCCAAAGTATGATGATCCTTCTTGTATGAAAGAGACCACATGGGGTAAGAATGGCATACGTAAAGTCCTGATGACTCACGTCACTGAGGACAATACTCAGCCGGTTCTGCAGGTAATGAAAGCTAAGCGTGAGTTGGACGAGCGCAAGGAAAAAGAGAACATGGCTGACTCTGTTTACTCTAAGGAACTTTCTAAGTTGAAGGCTGGTGAGTTGCCTACGGGTAAGATTCAGACAATGACCATCATCATTAAGGCTACTGACAACGCAAGCTATAAAAACGTAGTTGACGCTCTTGACGAGATGCAGTTATGCAGCATTGGCAAGTATGTGATTGATAAGATTTCCGATCAGGATATGAAGCTTCTCACAGAGAAGGGTATCAAGTAAGTCCTGTAAAACGTAAGTCTGACTATTAGTCACAAAAAGTATTAACACTTAAAAAGATAATCAAAATGGCAAAAATTGATCTTATATCTGGTGCGTGGACAGACCTCGTGTTTGAAAACCGTAACCAGGCATACGGCGCCTACGTACTCCGTAAGGGTACTGGTAAGCGTAATGTCATTGCTATCCTTGCTGTTATCTTGCTTGCCATTGCTTGTCAGATAGGTCTCACCCTGAAGAATATCGCGGATGAGGCTGCTGCTAAGAGACAGGCTATGCAAGAGGCCGTAGAGCTCTCTGCCCTCGAGCAGAAGAAAGAGGCTAAGGTCGAGCGTAAGGAAGTAGTGAAGCAGGAAAATGTGGAGAAAGTGGTGGAGAAGGTTAAGAGCTCCGTTAAGTTCACCGCTCCTGAAATCAAGAAGGATAATGAGGTTCGTCCTGAGGATGAGATGAAGTCTCAGGAGGAAATCATGAGTTCTAAGCTCTCTGTCGGCTCATTCGACGTGAAGGGTAATGATGAAGGTGGTGAGGTGCTCAAGGCTAAGGAAGTAATTGCCACTGAGCCTGTGAAGCCTAAGGAGGAAGAGAACAAGGTGTTCGACGTAGTTGAGCAGATGCCTTCTTTCCCTGGCGGTAACGCAGCACTGATGAACTATCTGAGCCAGAATATCAAGTATCCTGTAATCGCAGAGGAGAACGGTATCCAGGGTCGTGTGATAGTACAGTTCGTGGTTGGCAAGGACGGACATATCTCTGACGTCAGAGTGGCTAAGTCGGTTGACCCGTCACTTGACAAGGAGGCCGTACGTGTGGTTAAGGGTATGCCTAGGTGGATACCTGGTAAGCAGAACGGTCAGGCCGTTACAGTGCGTTACACTCTGCCTGTTACATTCCGCCTGAACTAATCACTTGTTCTTAATACTGAACAGCACATTTTTATGAAAAGAACGATATCTTACATTTTCGTAGGATTAATGCTAATGACCGGCTTTTGTTCTTGCGTAAGCGAGAATAAAAGCGGTCGTACAGACACTTTTTCGTCAGGGGCGATTTCTTTCGCCTCTGACGAAAGTTTTAGTCCTATTATTGAAGAGATACGTGAGCTCTTCGAGTATAAGTACCCTGATGCCAAACTGACTCCTATATATACTAATGAGTCAGAAGCGGTGGACCTCTTGATGAAAGACTCCGTATGGCTGATAGTAACCTCACGTGATTATAAACCAAAGGAACTCGAGTACCTTAAGGCACAGAAGCAGTTCCCACAGAGCATCAAGATGGCATATGATGGTCTGGCTATTGTACAGCATGAACAGAACACTGATTCTTGTATCAGTGTGAAAGATATACGTCGCATACTCTCTGGTGAGGTAAAGCGTTGGGATGAGATATTCCCTAACTCAAAGTTGGGTGAGATAAGCGTTGTGTTTGATAACAAGCGCTCTTCTACCGTACATTTTGTGGAGGACAGCATACTTGGAGGTAAGCCTATCACTGCTCCAGGAGCTTTCGCTGTCGATTCTACGGCTGAGGTGGTGGAGTATGTGGAGAAGCATAAGGAGGCTATCGGTCTCATTGGAAGTAACTGGCTTAATGACAAGCGTGACTCTACCAATCTGACATTTAAGAGAGGTATTCGTCCTATGGCTATATCTACGCTTGATGTGGCAACACCGGCAAACTCATATAAGCCGTATCAGTATTATTTCTATAACGACAGCTATCCATTTACACGTACACTTTATATATTGCTGAATGATACTAACTCTCACGGCCTGCCTACAGGTTTCAAGAATTTTATCATCTCGCAGAATGAAGGACAGATGGTGATACTGAAGTCGGGATTACTTCCTGCATACGGCAATATCACGTTCCGCAGTGTGCATGTAACCGATGAGTAATTATCACAGAGGGTAACCTGATAAGTAATTATCATAGAGTGTAACTTGATAAGTAATTATCACAGAAGGATAATTATCGGAATAGAAGAATGCTTTTGATGGATGAAAGAATTTTGTGACGAAAACTTAAACTTTGTGTTTGGGTTTTCGTCATATAGACAAAGAATACTAACAAATAGGAACATAAATAAGGAAAAAGAGAAACTAATTAACTGGTAACACAAACTAAAAACTTAAATGACTATGAAAGTACGTAATATTATACTTGGAGCCCTGGTAACAGTTGTATCAGCTCCAGCAATGGCTCAGCAGACTGATGAAATACAGCAGCAGGTAGCTGCTATCATCAAGAGCGGTGCACCTGACGCTAATAAGCAGGTTGCAGCTATCGCTAAGCAGAATAAGAAGAATGTGGATGCGCTTGTCGGCATAGGCAAGGCTTATCTCACAGAGAAAGACTATGCCAATGCAAAGCTGTACGCTCAACAGGCAGCGGATCTCGTGGCAAACAAAAAGGCTCAGGCTACGGCAAGTCCGTTTGTGTTGTTAGGTAATATCGCTGTTAGCGAGGATGATGGTGGTACAGCGGCAGCCCAGTTCCAGCAGGCAATCTACTTCGACCCGAAGAACCCTGATGGTTATCGTCGTTATGCCCAGATAATGAGCAAAACAGACCCCGTGGGTGCTGTTCAGACATTGGAGGCATTACGCAGTGAGCGTCCAGACTATCCTGTTGACCTTATCGCAGCAGAGATTTATTCTGGTGCAGGTAAGATGTCAAAGGCCATAGAGTACTATGATAAGGTTAACCTCAGCGAGATGAAGGACTATCAGATTTCAGACTATGCGACAAACCTCTTCCTCTCGAAGGATTATGACAAGTCACTCAAGGTTGCGACAGAGGGTCACAATAAATTCCCTCGCAATGCATCGTTCAACCGTTTGATGATGTTCAACTACACAGACAAGAAGGACTATGACAATGCTCTTCTTGCAGCAGACAAGCTTTTCAATGCTTCAGACTCTCTCAAGGCATCAGTATATGACTATACCTATTATGCAAAGGCTTTGAAGTCTGCAGGAAAGTATCAGGAAGCTATCGCTGCCTATCAGAATCTGCAGGGCGTGAAGGACTGTGATGCTGCTACAAGTATGGAGGCAGACAAGAGCATCTCTGACTGCTATAAGTCTCTCTCTGACTATGAGAAGGCAGGTCAGTATCTTGACAAGTATCTCAAGGCTCAGCCACAGTCTTCTTTCTCTATCGATGAGATGCTCGCACAGCTTTATGTTGACCAGCTTGCGGACGATAACTCTGCGGCGGATGTTAAGAAGGCTGCGTATGACAAGGCAGATGCGTTGTATGAGGCTCTCGGCGACAAATATCCAGACAATGCAGCTTATGTTGCCATGAAGCGTGCACGTATGCCATTCTCTCTTGCAATCCCACAGATGGAGCAGTTGAAGCTGGCTGGTCCTCACTTTGCTACTCTTGGTGACATTCTTTATGCAAAGAGTGACCGCTCTGTTGGTGAGACAAAGATGCTTGTTGATGCGTACAACACCCTTATTGCTTACTATGTTCATGCAACCAATGATATGGACAAGGCAAAAGAGGTAGCTGCGAAGCTCGTAGAACTTGATCCAAACAATGGTAATGCTAAGGCAGTGCTGGGAATTAAGTAAAGACTGGAAAAGAAATTAGACTAAATAGTAAATAAAAGACAGTGGATATGTGTATCCGCTGTCTTTTTTGTTTGTGGTAGCTTGTTGCGTTTCCTGGTTGTTATATGGGTCTTATGGAGAAATGGGGTAATTGTTTTTGTTGGTTTTTATGGGCTTTGGGGCTTATAGGGTTAATGTGCTTTGCGGGTTAGTGGGTCTTTTATGGGGGCTTGTAGGGTTAATGTGCTTTGCGGGCTTGTGGGTCTTTTATGGGGTTTGTAGGGCTATGTTTTTTGGGGGAATGGTCTTTGTGGGTGTCCTTTATTAGTTGTGATGTGTGGAGTTAGGGTAGGGGAAGGTCATTTAAGTTTAATGACCTTCTCCTTTCCGTTATACTTCACTGTGATGCCTTTAGCATCAGGGTTGAACTTCTGCGCGTTGTTCTTTGAACAATATACTATGGTGAAAGTGCGCTTTGTCAGCATGCCAGGGAAAGAACCATGACGCTGGCCTATTGTAAGCGTCTTTGCTGCATCATCGTAGCATAACTGTATGTTGGCATATCTGCCTGCCTCATATCCATAATTGGTGCCCTCGTCCTCATACAGGTTGAACTCTCCGTCTGCACCCTCATATACAAACAGTCGGATGTTGTCAGCCTTCTTCTCCTGAGTATATTCCATCTTCGGTCCTACAGGAATGATGCTGCCACCCCTTACGAGCAGAGGTATGTTCTCATACGGAGCGTCAAGAGTCTTTGTCTCGCCGCCAGTACTGCTCACTACGCTGCCAGAGAAAAGGTCATACCATGTCTGTCCCTTCGGCATATATACCTTGCGACTGCGCTCTCCATACTTATATACGGGGTTGACCATAATAGCCGGTCCGAACATAAACTGATAAGCCACGTTAAGAGCCTCTGGGTCGTTGTTGAAATCCATGACGAGTGGTCTCATTATGGTATAGTCATTAAAGTGAACCTCTGCAGCCAATGAGTATATGTATGGCATCAGCCTGTAACGCAACTCCAGGCATGCCTTGATAGCCTCATACGCCTTGTGACCTTCTGGTGCGATGTTCCAAGGCTCACGCAGCGGGAACTGTCCGTGCGACCTGTACATTGGTGCGAACATACCCATCTCATGCCACCTTACGTTAAGCTCGCGCCATTCCTTCAAGTCCTCATTCTCTATGCCCTCCTTGTCAAACAGGCTTTGCGCCTTGGCATAACGGTTCTCCACAGAGAAGCCGCCAATATCCTGACTCCAGTAAGGCACTCCTGATATAGAGAAGTTAAGTCCAGCGGTTATCTGCGCCTTCATGTCCTCCCAACGTGTGCCTATATCTCCAGACCATGTGGCAGTAGAGTAGCGCTGTTCCGATGCGAAACCGTTGCGTGTAAGCAGGAACACACGCTTGTTCTCAGAAGAGAAAGAGTTGTTATACCCATACTCATTCCATGATGTAGCCTCCTGCAGTCTCCTACTGTCATTGGCGGCTATGCCCTGTTTCTCTATGGCAGTCTCATACGCACGCTGCCCGTCATATATAGCCTCGGCGTTCACTATAGAGTAAGCATTGAAATACTCATCGCTTGAGCCGTATGCCGTAGGTCCGCACAACAGTTTGCGATACTCCATATCCGTGCAGTCCCTCACGTTAGGCTCCGAGGCATCCATCCACCATGCATCCATGCCGATGGTGCCCAGTTTCTCATACAGCTGTCTCCAGAATATGCGCCTTGCCTCCTTGTCATACGCATCATAGAAAGCATACTTATATCCTAACCAGTCATACAGGCTGTCCTTCACGCTCTGTTGGTAGATATACCCTTTGTCGTTCAGCTCCTTGTAGTTGTCCACCGTAAGGTAATACTTTGGCCAGCAAGAAATCATAATCTTGCCGTTCATGCCATGTATGGAGTCAATCATAGCCTTAGGGTCAGAGAAGCGCTCAGGGTCAAAGGTAAATGCTCCCCAAGAGTCAGGCACCCAGTAGTTCCAGTCCATTACGATGTTGTCGATAGGCAGATGTCTCTTCCTGAATCCCCTGAGAGCATCAAGAATCTCATCCTGAGTCTTATATCTCTCGCGGCTCTGCCAGTAGCCCAACAGCCACTCCGGCATTATCTGCGCCTTGCCTGTCAGTTTCCTGTAGCCGGCTATCACCTGGTCAACGGGACTGCCGCCAGCCAGTGTCTCCGTCACCTTTGGTGTGGTTGTGGCAGTAATTACATAGTAATCCAATTGCTGCGCCATCTCGCTAAACATAGATATGCGCTGCTGCTCCTCGTCGCTTACCGGCTCTAACGCACGCAGACCGCAGTAAGCCTCGCCGCCGTCAGGCTTCCATTCTATCCTTATCTTATACTCCTGTCCGGCATTCAGTGTCACGGCAAACTTACGCGCATTAGGATTCCATGCCGTGCGCCATATCTCCTGTGCGTCGCTTCCGCTGCCTGTAAGGTCCTCTGTATATACAGACTTACCGTCAATAAAAATCTTTTGATATCCGCTGTAGTAATGAGAGAAACGGTATTCGCCGGTCATCTTAGGCGTGATGGTACCTTCGTATATCACCGTAGCCTTTGCCAGGTCATACTTAGGCAGGAACTTGGCAGACTTCAGGTTCTCAAAGTATATGCTGTCCTCACGTCTTACCAGCGTCTCCAGTTGCGGCGCGCTGTACGTTCCCGTCAAGGCTCCCTCCACGCCGTCCTTGTCCTTCAGCGTGAACACCCTGCCCAACTGTGAGTAGTCATCAGGGTTGCCAAAACGGCTCAACGAATAATTGTCGAACAGCACTCCGTAGCCCTCAGAACTGACGAAAAAAGGTATGCTCACCTTTGTGTTATATTGAAACAGTTCCTCGTTGCGTCCCTTATAGTTCCACTCGTCCGCCTGATGCTGTCCCAGTCCATACAGAGCCTCGTCATGGTGCAGGTTTTCAAACACCGTGCGTGTGCTCCATCCGTAGTATGTCTCAGGTCTGCCGTCAGCGTGTGTCTGAGTGCAGGTATAGCGGCGGAACCCTTTCCCGCCTCCCTGCACCTCTTTTATTATAGCCTTACCCTCATGGTCGGTAAACCATACCTCACCCGTGGCCTTCAGCACATGTGCGTTGATAGCCGGTGTAGTGATGGTCACCATCCCCTTGTCCTCCTTCACCTTGTAGTCTGTATAGGTCTTCTGTGGTGTCACTATAAGGCTGGGGCGGTCAGCAAACTGCTCCTCAGCCGTGGCAGACACATGTATGATGTTGGCGTCAATCACCTCAAGACGCACCAATTTAGGAGCCGTGTCAAAGCCCCTCACCGCCGTAGTGCCGTTATTAACTTTAACGGTTATGCCTTTCGTGGTCTGTGTGTATTCGGCATTGATGTCTGCCGTTGCTAAGGTTACGAGTAACAGGGATAGGAAAATCTTTTTCATATTGATTAGCTTAGTTTACTTTCACTACGGCAAAGTTATAACTTTTTTGTAGTTTCCAGTCCCTTAATTGTTTCAAAGAGTATAAAGTAATGTTTCCTGATGTCCGTCAGCGTGGCAACAAAAGTGTAGGGTTCAGGTCGTCGGTGACACTGCTCAGCCCGTTTTCGTCAGCCTGGTTGACATCAGAGAGGATTCCCCTCAGCATAGGCTCCAGATACATATTGTAAGCTATTGACAGCAGAAGCATTTTTGTGTCAGTCTCCTTCTCCGTCATGCCGATGTCAGTCAGTCGCTGGCGCAACATCTCCAGTGTCCCGCTTCTCAGTTCTTTCAACAGCTCTGCGGAACGTGGGTTCTTCCCCTCGTTGCCCTCGCAGTGTATGAGGTAAGCCTCCATAAGCTCATCGCCGATATACTTCTCCATCAGTGCTATCAGTTCTTGGGCATTGTCGGGCAGCAACTCAGGTGGCAGATTGTATTTTGACAACATTCCGCGGTAACTTTCCACTCTGTCCCATACCTCGTATACAGATTGTTCCAGTCCGCCGAACATATTGTCATTCAGCAGTTGCTTGCTCTTTTGCTGTATGTTGTCGGTGCTCTCCGTGCGTGTCACATACTCCGTCTCTGTTCTCCACTTAGTGAAGTTGTTGCTTGCCGTTATCATCCTGTAGGCATTGGGGTATGCTACGGCAGAGCTTGTGGCTATATCCACCAGACTGTCAATCCTCCCGTCGTGTCTCATGCGCAGCTGTGCCACGTCGTGCAGGTGCAGGTGCCCCGTCAGTGCAAGGTGTATGCCGTGAGCCATCAGTTTCTCAGCCACCTCCTTGTAGTCTTCTATCAGGTAGTTACTCTGTATCGTCGGCTCTGCATCGTGATGCGGCACCATGTTGTGGTGTTGCACCACCACCACCTGCTTGCCTTTCTCGCGAGCCTTGTCAGCCTGCTCGCACAACCATTCCAGCGTACTCTGGCGTATGCGTCCGGCTGTCTGGTTCTTGTCATGCTCGTCGCCTTTTTCCTTATACAGGTTCTCATCATACCTGTTGGTGTCTATGCATAGTAATACCAGACCATCTAACGGTTCGGTGACGTAAGACAGAGATGTCTCGTCGCGCTCTATGGCACTGCCATAGCCGTAGTTACGGTAAATAGAGGTGAACGTCTCAGGCGAGGTGCGCTCAGCCGGAGATGTCTCGCTGCCGTCAAAATACTTGCCGTTAGGATTCTCTATGTCGTGGTTTCCCGGCACCACCACCACGGGTATTCCCTCGTCGTATAACGGAGCCAGTAGGCTTGCCACCTTCTGGTGACTCAACAGCTCGCCGTCCTTTGTCAGGTCTCCCGGTATTATTATCAGGTCGGGCCTTGCCTCCAGAGCCCTGTCCACCAGCGTCTGCAGCACCTCCTCGCTATACTCCAACAGTTTAGGGTCTCTCTTTTTATAGTTGTCATAGGCCTCACCCCCTGATATCAGCAGCTCCTTCGCCATCACGTGGATGTCAGTTGCCAGCATTATGCGTTTCGCCCCCTCTTCTCTTTCCGGGTTAGGGTAGTCGGCTCCCGGCCATTTCTGTGTTTCTGCGGTATCTTCCTTTGTACATGCCGTCATCATCATCAGGCATGCCATAGCAGGAAGTAAAAATCTGGTTATATGCATAGGTCTTAAAGAAAAAAAGGTATAGAGCATATCCCTATGCTCCATACCTATAGTGATAAACAAATAATTAAACTAAGTCAAATTCTTTTTAGAACTGGTAGTTGAAACCGAGTGACAGGTCGTCGCCGTCAACCTCAAGACCGAAACGGTTGAGAGATGGCTTGAAGCCCATACCCATGTCAAGCTTTGCGTTCTGGTAACCCAGAGCACCGATCTTAGCTACAACCTGAGCGTGCTGGTTGATGTTGAATGTGATACCTGGACGAACAGCAATCTCGAAAGCGTTGATTGTTGGGTCATCAGGAATACGGTTAATCAGCTTAGACACGTTCTTAGCCTTGATGTTAGTGTAAGCGATGCCACCCTCAAGGAAGAAGTCGAAGTTACCAGCCTTCAGGAATGTGTAGCGTACATAAGGAGCTACACGGAAAGCATTCAACTTGATGTTTGGAGCCTTTGATTCCTCAACTCCATCAACGACCTGGCTGCTGCTGCCGAGAACGTCAAATACAGCGCTGCCTACGTTCTTCTCAAGAGAACGGAAGTCGTTAACGTCGAATGTACCGAAAGCACTGAGACCCTGTGAGTAACCAACCTGGATACCTACAGCCCACTTATCGTTGATCTTATAACCAACCTCAGGCAAAATCTTGAAAGATGTGCCGCTGACACTGTTTGTTCCTTCGATATCGGCATTAACACTGCTGGTAGAGAAACCAATCTGGCCACCAACGTAAACCTGTGCTGATGCAGTCATTGCGAACACTGCCATTACAGCTGCTAATAATGTTTTTTTCATGTTTTTAATAATGTATTAATTAGTACTGAATGTTTATCAAGTCAAAGGTAATTCTTTTTTTTTATTTTTTCAGTAGCTATTAACAAAAATTCAGTATTAGGGTAAAAAAACGTAAAAAACCTTGCATATATGAATAAAAAGTAATACCTTTGCACGGAAATTTAATTATGAATGACAAAACCGCCTATTTGCGGCGGCATAAAAACAAGACAACAATGAAAAAAGACCTTCATCCAGAAAACTACCGTGCAGTGGTTTTCAAAGACATGTCAAACGGCGACATGTTCCTCTCAAAGTCAACATGCAAGACTAACGACACAGTAGAATTCGAGGGCGAGACCTATCCTGTAGTGAAGATAGAAATCTCTAACACCTCTCACCCATTCTACACAGGTAAGAGCAAGCTTGTCGATACCGCAGGTCGCGTGGATCGCTTCCAGCAGCGTTACGGCAACATCAAGAAGTAAGCAACATCTTTTTACCGATATCGTGTTCAACGATAATAACAGGCACTGGCTTTATTGTCAGTGCCTGTTTTTTAATATTAGGTTATTAGGTCATAAGGTCGTAAGGTTAAAGGTGAGATATGCTGTAGTCTGTGCTTTGATATACACATCTCACCTTAAGACCTTATGACCTGAAACCTTGTCACCTAAGAAGTGGAGCACATGCGAAACTTTATATATATATAATGTGAAAAAGTTTTGCTATCTCAAAAAAACTTAGTACTTTTGTGGTGGAAAAAATAACTAATTAACAATATAATCATAAAGATGAAAAGTATATCACTTGACATTACAAAGGCGCAGCAGTTCCTTCCCGCAGGAGCCGTGATGGCGCTTAAGGACAAGGCAATGGCTGCACGTAAGGGACTTGAGGACGGCACTGTGCCGGGTAACGACTTTCTGGGCTGGCTCCACCTGCCTTCATCCATCACCCCAGAGTTCCTTGCAGAGGTAAAGGCTGTGGCTGCTGACCTGCGCAGCCAGGCAGAGGTTATAGTAGTGGCAGGCATCGGCGGTTCATACCTCGGTGCAAAGTGTGTCATTGAGGGCCTCTCTAACAGCTTCCAGTGGCTGGTTAAGGATGCCAAGACTCCTGCCGTGGTGTTCGCCGGTAACAACATCGGCGAGGATTACCTCTTTGAGCTTACCTCATACCTCAAGGGCAAGACCTTCGCTATCATCAATATCTCTAAGTCAGGTACTACCACCGAGACCGCTCTTACCTTCCGTCTGCTCAAGACTCAGCTGGAGGCACAGGTGGGCAAGGAGAAGGCCAAGAGCCTTATTGTGGCAGTGACCGACGCCAAGAAGGGCGCTGCCCGCACTTGCGCTGACAAGGAGGGCTACCGTTCATTCATCATTCCTGATAATGTGGGTGGCCGTTTCTCTGTGCTCACACCGGTAGGCCTGTTGCCTATCGCTTGCGCAGGCATCGACATCGACGCTCTCGTGGCTGGTGCACAGGCTATGGAGAAGGAATGCGCCGCCAGCGTACCTTTCGAGCAGAACCCTGCAGCTATCTATGCTGCAACGCGAAATGCCCTCTACCAGAACGGCAAGAAGATAGAGATACTCATCAACTACCAGCCTAAGCTGCACTACTATGCAGAGTGGTGGAAGCAACTCTACGGCGAGTCTGAGGGTAAGGACGGCAAGGGCATCTTCCCTGCATCATGCGACTTCACTACAGACCTGCACTCTATGGGTCAGTGGATTCAGGACGGCGAGCGCACCATCTTTGAGACATGCATCTCTGTTGAGAATCCAGACAACAAACTGCTCTTCCCCGAGGACAAGGAGAACCTTGACGGTTTGAACTTCCTCGCTGGCAAGCGCATCGACGAGGTGAACAAGAACGCTGAGCTCGGTACCCGCCTTGCTCACGTTGACGGTGGTGTGCCAAACATTCTCATCTCTATTGAGAAACTCGACGCCTACAACTACGGTCAGCTCATCTACTTCTTCGAGCTGGGTTGTGGCATCTCTGGCAACATCCTCGGTGTCAATGCCTTCAACCAGCCAGGCGTGGAGGCATACAAGAAGAATATGTTTGCCCTGCTTGAGAAACCAGGCTATGAGGAGGAGACAAAGGCCATCCGTGCCAAGCTCGCACAGGAGTAATAGTCTCTTTCTGATATGACACCTCCCTCTTTTTCAGGGCATAAATCGATTTTGTCCTGTTCTATGTAGTCGTTTAACGCCTCATGCTTGCGATATTCCAAAATTATTTCCCGCTGGTTTGCTACAGCGAAATCTGCGGAAGGTTGTAACTTGCTGATAATCAGCGAAGGCATTTGCGGATACATAAAAAAACGATAGTTTTTGCGTCGCAAAAGCTATCGTTTTACGTTGTGAAAGCTATCGAATGACACCATGAAAGCTATGCTTTCTCATAGTAAAAGCTATGGTTTCACGAAAAAAAGGGTGCGAAATCATTGATTTTCGCATCCTTTTTCTGTTTTTTGCCTCTTATTCTCTCCTATTTTGAGTTTTTTCGTTGACATGATTTTAATCAAGCAATGACAAAAATATCCTATTCTATGTAGTTTGTTTTCTCTAAGGATTTGGGGGTTATAGGATAGTTATTCTTTCCCCTTTCTATAACTTAAAATCCTTAAATCCTTGAATCCTTAGAATGATTTTCCAAAGACAGATTTGTCTAAGGATTTAGGGATTTTAGGATTATTTTCTTTTTCATCACTTTCTGTCAACCTTATTCCTCGAATCCTTGAATCCTTAGAGTGTTTATCAGTCAGAAAATGTTTTCCTGTTGATTTGTGGATTTCAGGATTGCAGTTTGTTTCCCTTTGCAAATAAAATCCCTTAGATAAAGTTGAAAGATGTTTGAAAAGTTAAAATTGGCTTAATTTTATTAGTTTGTCGATGTTTGGGCATCAACACTGTAGTCTTCACGTATGTATATCACGCTCTGCACTATGCCACGGAAAAGCAGGTAGGCGTTGAACGCCAGCCATAGGGAATGGTTGTGTAGGGTAGGGTAGAGCAGGAAATATATAAGGAAGAAAGCGATGGCACCGCCCATCGTTCCCCATAGCATCCCCATCGTCTTGGTGATGCCCACGAACACACCGTCCCACACGAAGGCCGCCACGCCGCATACGGGGATGGCGATGGCCCATGGCAGGTAGTCGATGGCAGCCGAGCGCACCGCCGCGTCGTCGGTGAGCAGGCGTAGGAATGTCTCGCCGCCAACGGCGTAGAGCAGGGTGTAGGCCAGCGTGAGCATGGCAGACCACAGCCACACGCCACGCAGGGCAGCGGAGAAATTCTGCTTGTCGGCGGCGCCGTGGTAACGGCCGCAGAGAGCCTCGGCGGCAAAGGCGAAGCCGTCCATCACATAGGTGTAGAGAATGAACATCTGCATCAATACGGAGTTGACAGCCAGTATCACGCTGCCGCCACGTGCGCCGGCCTCGATGAAGTAGAGGTTCACGGCAATGAGAAACAGCGTGCGTATGAAGATGGTGATGTTTACGTTACTGGCTCCCTGCAGCGGCACCTTGTGCCTGATGCAGTGGAGGAAGTCAAGGCGGTGCAGCACGTCCCTGTATCTCGTGGCTATGACGGCACAGGCTATGAGCGCTCCGCTCCACTGTGCTATGAGGGTGCCCAGTGCCACGCCCTCAATCTTCATGCCGAGGGCATAGACGAAGAAGCATGACAGACAGATGTTTACTATGTTCTGCGTGATGGAGATGAGCATGGGCAGCCGCGTGTTCTGCATACCCACGAACCAGCCCGTGAAGACGTATAGCAGCAGCGAGGGGACGGTGCCCCACACGCATATATTATAATAGGTGTGAATGGTGCTGATGATGTCCGGCTCAGGGGCTATGAACCACATGGCGAGACGGAACAGCGGCACCTGCAGCAGCAGTATGGTGGCAGCCACCGTGAGAGCCGTGGCGGAGGAGCGCACCAGCGTGTGGCCCACCTCGCCGCCGGCACCGTAGAGCTGCGCCGTCATGCC
>Ga0247611_10003070_pt1 | contig 25431 bp, 21 predicted proteins | sample 177DNAGHGhighgp2_FD_192422 | JGI IMG/M metagenome (GOLD analysis project Ga0247611, IMG submission 192422) | Sheep rumen microbial communities from Palmerston North, Manawatu-Wanganui, New Zealand - 1770 DNA GHGhigh gp2 | ecosystem: Host-associated > Mammals > Digestive system > Stomach > Rumen... | reverse complement strand
GGAGGTCGAAACGACCTCGTCATAGATAAGCGGGTACTTTTTCTTCAGCTCCGTGCTGCTGACCCGCCTGGAGGATTTCGTCACAAAGTCTATGAGGAGCTTGTCCGTTGTGGTCTCGAGGACCCCATGCTCATGCTCCTTCATAAGCTCCGCGATGCGTACCGTGTGCGCCTTCATCTGCTCCTCATAGCGCTTGATTTCCGCCTGACAGGCGTCGATATCCTTCTGCAGGGACAGAATCTTGCGCAGCGAGGGCTCGCATTTCTTCGGCAGCTCCACCGTCGGCAGCGTCGGATCGCTCGCCTGATAGATACGGGCGAGGGATTCCAGCGCCAGCTTGGAGGGGATGCCTGACATGGTGGGAGGCTTGTCATGCTTGAGGCTCCAGATCCACTGATCCAGCTTCTCGAAGATCATGTCCTCCTTGGCCATATCCCGTGTGATCTCCGGGGTGGCGATATCGTTGTCCGGGTTATTGCCCCAGACAGCCGAAAACGCCCCGATATTCACATCGGCGACGGAGAGATAGAAGCGAAGCTGCATCTCGTAGTAGAGAGGAAAGCCGCCGTCGTCCCAGTCTGAGGCATGGCGGTAGGTGGTGCTTTTGCATTCCAGGATGCCGGGCTCACCATCGGAGGCACGCTCAAAGCGCCGGTCGAAGTCTGCAAGCGCGTAAGGGTGATCCGCGTGCTGATACATATAGGTATCGTCATAGACACGGTTTCCGGATTTCACCGCATAGAAATGCGCGGCGATGGGTTCCAGAAGATGCCCCATCTCCAGCTGCAGAGCGTTTGCCTTGACGGTAGGCTTCATGCGGCCCTTTTTGATCATCCAGAGCTCCAGCGGCGTCGTCCAGGGCGAGATGCCGAAGATCGTGGCGACATCGCTGCCGCCGACGGTGTACTCGATATCTCCCTTGGGGCCGTGGGCGCGGCACTCGAGCCAGCGCTCGTTGCTCATGCCCGCGGTGTCGCAGAGGACAATAGGGGAGGCCATCAGTATTCCACCGCCTTTGCCAGATCGTATTCGTTCCAGTTGAGCGTCAAAGCTCTGGCCATGTTCTCCTCGAGGGCTAAAAGCTTGCTCTCGGGGGCTCCGGAGGTCTTCATGATGAAGGGAATCTCCTGCATGGCGAGAAACACGTCATGGGCTGTGGTAGCACCGCCTCCATAGGTCATCTCATACATGGCGATGGCCTCAACAGCAGCCTTCTTCGGCATACTGAGCTTCTTGCAGACGCGGGTCATGGCGTTGACGGGGTAATCCAGTTCCACCTCCAGCAGGTGCTGGAGTCTGGACATGGACTCCCCAAACTGGGCGAAGAGCTGATCCAGCGCCGCGTCGAAATCTGCGATGCTGGACTTGTGCCGGTGATCCACCGCGACGCAGCTGCCGATATGGATCGGGTGCTGACTGCCAATGAGCAGGGCCGAGACCTTTGCGGACGCGATGCCGGTATCCGAGGTGAGAAACCGGATGCCGGGCGTCAGGCGAGAGGCCATGGTGCTTTTGCCCTTGGCGTCCAGGAGCTTCGTATAGGTGCCGATGAGATCGTCCTTCTGATCCGGCAGCTCCCAGGAGGCGCTTGTGATGGCATGATCGCTGTATCCGGCGTCAAAGACGTTGCCGGGGAAGCGTACATCCAGCTTGGCCTGGAGGGTACCGAGAAGCAGGTCGATGGGGAGAATGGCGTAATCTGATTCGTCGCCGGAATGGACTGCGGAGATCTTTTCGTCCCGAACCAGGACAAGGGCTTCAGAACGGAAATGGCTGAGGAAAGTGTTGAGGACCTGGGCAAGCTCAGTTTTTGTGAGCTTGTTGAGACCCGAGCCGCTGACCTTCGCACGGTCGAGCAGGCTCTTGTAGGCGGTTTCACGCACGGGGTAAAGCTTCTGGTCAAAGCGGATGGCGAGACCGAGTTTGTTGAAGCTGTCCTCCACGGCCTCCGAGCTGACGCCCGGGGCAAACTCCTTGAGCGCGGGGTAGCAGGAGGAATTGTGATTCAGCGGCTCCACGTGGAGCTGATTGACTGCGCAATGGCTCCATTGGCTGCGGGAACTGACCTGCTGCTGGTAACCGAAGAGCTCGTTGTAGCTGGTGAAGGTGGCGGAGAAGGTGTCCTGACAATTCTGCATGATGAATGCTCCTTTCTGAATTCCGGCGGCTCAGCCGTCTGAGTGTGAATAACTAAAGCCGGCAATCTGAGAGACTGTCGGCTTCATGTCCGGTATGACGGGAAACAAAAAAGTGCCATTTACCCATAAAGGCAAATGACACTATGAGACGAGAGACTGATGTTTGCTCACGGCAAACCGGAAACTGTACAGCTTGAGTTTACCAGAAAGAGGCAGGAGAGTCAAATTTCAGGGCTGATAGGATATTTCAACAATCATAAAAGATCGGAGTTTGAATGATTTCATGTGCAAGAACCGATCTTTTTACGCTGAAGTTCAGCTGGTTGCGTTACTTTGTTCAGCACATGTCCGCTTTCAAGCCGTCGGTGGCGAAGAGTAAAGCGACTTGAATAATTTGGTCAGGGATAACCAAATCCTATGTTATCCATGACTTTTTGCAACTCAGCTCACGGTATTCCGAAAGCTTCTTATTCAGACGCTATTCCTTCGATCATATACCAGCACGCGACAAAGTGGTCTTGATTAGTTCATTTCCTACTAGCCTAACTAACCTGTTACACTTCAATTATTCATAAAACCCGTTTTCATCATGGTCGCCAAAACAACTATGGCAAACATAGTGCTCTGGTATCTCTACGACTCCATTATTTGTCAGTTTTATCTCCCGTGTAATAAACGGGAATATCCGGCAGTGACTGATCATCAGGAGACTTGTTTTCTGATGGTCGCGCAAAACTTTGTTGATAACATTGCTGATGTTCCGCGCATTTACAAAGTCCAAGTTGTTGAGCGGCTCATCAATAATCATCAGATCTGCGGTTGAGCGAGTGGCTACCACCGACAACACAGAAAGAAGACGCTGTTCCCCACCGCTGAACTTGGCGGGCTTGGATTTTGCGTCAAATACACGTGCATTGTCTCTCCGGCGAGGAATCCATTCGTCGATCAGATCATTTACTTCAGCGTTAGTCAATGACCGGCCTGAAAACGCTTCTCTACTGTCACTGAGAATGTCTCGCACTTGCACATTGCCCATTTCAGCGAATTCGTCTTTCTGCTGGACATAAGCGATGCTTGAGCGGAGCTTTTGTATTTTGGAATTGTCTAGAGCGAGGATGTTGCCAAAGCCGGAATACTCGATCGAGCCTTTGATTACCTTGTTTTCAGTCTCTAACCGCATGATGCTCTTGAGCAAAGAGCTCTTTCCGATGCCGTTTGGACCCGAAAGTAGTACGGCTTCTCCAGAAGTAATGGTGAATGAAGCGTGCTGGAATATAGTCCGCTCTTTTATTTGGATCGACAGATTGTTTACCGACAGAGTGGAATTTATCATGCTCTCCTCCATAGCCGTTTTCTTCTTTCATTCAATGTAAATGCAAGCGTTAAGAGATCGCCAAGGACCATAACACCCATATAAATAGTGCTCATTACGGGGATGCCTATAATGCATAGAATGAATGCCGAGATAACAAGAGCGACAAAGATAGTGGAGAATCCAACGCCATAAATTGCCCTGTTATAAGCACGGTTCAGTTCTTTCTCTTCAGCGCCAAGTCGGACTAACCGTTTAAAATTATAGGCAACAGACTTTGCACAGAAGAAAACCAGTCCCGCTGTAAGCAAGATGGAGAGTATGAAGAAAATGAGTAGATATGGCGTAGCTCTCTTTAACACAGAGGAGATCTCATCGTCACGGTATAATAGGCTGTCGGGCATCTCGGAAATGGACTGCGCAAGTTCGTCGATTGGAGTCTTTGAGAACATAATAATCGTGTGGGAAATATTTTCCTCATACCGCGAATCATAGCCCATCACGATGACGCCGTCCTTATATGCAGTCCGGTCGACAAAGCGAACACATAGCAGCTCGGGCAGCAACTGCCGGACGATGTATTCGCAATTCTCACCGTCAACAAGGTGCCTTGAAAACAAGCTGTCCCCGACACGCAATCCATAAGCTCGTGCAAGTTCCTTGGATATAGCAAGCTCTCTTGGACCGAGTGGGTCGGCGTTCCAGCAGATATTTTCCGTGTATTGCGATCTTTTTAATTGCATCACGATGTCCGCATTGATGCCCGTTGCTGAGTCTTTGGCCAGAGCAAAGCTGATGCCGGCATTATATTGGATGTAGTCATCCTCTCCAACAGGATTTCGTGTGGTCGCTGAATACACATAATCTGAGCGTATCAGGCTGTTAAGCTGGCCGAGTAAGGGTCTCGTCGAATAAACTGCGGCAATAATAGTCATTGTCAGAAGCAGGGAAAAGGACGCTGCCAGAAGCAGCGTCTTTTTCCGATCCATATAAAGATTGATATATGGATTCTTCAAAATAACATCACCTTTGTCTGTTATCCGTGCTCTGTATCCGAGTGCTCTGCAGTGGACTGCAAGTTCTCTTCACCTTCCAGCCTAGCATCCTCGTTAACCTGTCCCTGGGAATCTGCGTTAGCAGAAGTATTTGCCTGGAAAGGCGTCTGTACAGATGACGCAGATTTTGCTTGTTTGCTGATCGTGGAAACCATAGAGTAGTTCAAGGCCAAGCTAATCAGACCAGTAACCAGAATGGCTAACGGAATCACGGCCGTTTTCATGCCGAGAGCGGCTTCGGGGATGTAGACAGGGGCGCTCTTTACACGCAACGTCAAAATGAAAGCATAAGCGGTAATACTCCAGAATACTTCGACTATAAACGAGATAGCATAATAGGGACGAACGTCTTGGCCTTTCGGGATACAATGCTTCAGGAAGTAGCCCTCCTCGCAGCCACGCTTTGCCATGACCAGATTGAAAGCGAACAAAATGACAGCCGACAATGCAGAACCAATCCAAATCATCGTGGTACTCCCGGCGCTGTCAAGTGAGCTTTCCCTTACGCGGAAATCTGTGATCTCATTTGCATATCCCGCGGACATGATAGCATCATAATGTACCTGATACTGCGCTTCATTCTCGAACTGTTCGGCACTTTTCAGACGGCCGAGGGGCCTGTATTCCGTAGTCAGATAAGTCTGACAGGCTGCATAGTCGATCGCTTTGACATACATGCCGGAATAGCCGCTGTTGCTCGACTGTTCCATAATGGCGTTCAACAGCTCATCGCCCAACGGTGCAAGGATCGCTCCGCCGTCATAGATGTTATTGGTTTCATAGATAGCGGTAATCGTATAATCCACAGGGGTGGCGCCTATCATGATAGATACGATGTCTCCGATTCGCGCAGACATATCATGGCAAAACTGCCAATCTACGAGGATCGGTCTGTTGATGCTCGCGGAGGACTGTTTTATGAGCCTTGCCGGACTGTACATTGTCATATCAACGTTCTGGAACAGATCGCTGAGCAAAACAGTCGTTGTGCGGGATCTGCCGTTAACGAAGACTTCAGTCTTCGTCATCAGGAATGGAAAGACTCTATCTATTCCGTGCGTCCCCGGGAGATCCCGGACTTGTTCAAACGAAGGCTCGGGTACAATGAAATCTATTTCAGAGTTTTTATAGACACTCTGAGAATTGTATCTTTCAGCTTGACCGAGGATGCAGGGATAGGCAAAGAGTAGCCCCGCAATGATGGCCAAGACAAGACCCAGAACAAGAGTTTGAGCAAGCCTGTGCCTAAACCAGTAGCCTGCCATACTTAACCCTCCGTCTCAGGCTCGACAAACACCAGCGTACTCTGAATATCATACGAAGGATCCAGATTGTCGTCATAAACAAGCTTCATTGTGATCGTGCCCGGCGCATTCGGGACGAACTGAATCACACAGTCGTACTCGCTCGCATTCTTTGAGGCATTTGCGGTGAACTCGTAAGTAGTCACGTTCTTAACCGCATCGTAGTTCGGCGTGATCACCTGACCGTCCATGTATTTCGCGTCAACATTTTTGATGTTCGGGATAGTCAGAACAACTTTGACCTGAGAAGTCTTTCTTTGATTAGAGGTTACCAGGAATCGAACCTTCATGTAAACCGTCTTCCCGATCTCATACTCCTTCGTGCCATCTCCGTACGAATGACCTTTATCTCCGCTGAACAGGAAGCTGGACGTGGCAGAGTATTTTGCTTTCCAAAGCCCGCATCCGGACAGCGAAGACACGACCAGGATAAGGGCAAGAACCAAGGCAAGACTTCTGTAAACTCTCTTCATTTTGAATCTCCTTCGTATATTTCATATTATTATCTAACTTTGCGAGGGCTTTTGCTCAAATGATGATGTCCTGACTTCCTATAGTTGTGGAGCCGTCGGCGTTGAATACCACTGCCAGACCGTGTTCCGGATCATAGCGGTATTTGCACATCAACGCAGTCCTCGGACTGCCTTTGTCATGCTTCACAAACAACCGTTCAGGCTTGATGTAGCTGAAGATGTTGTCCTTCTTCTGGTTCTCCGCATCTTCCATTACTGCCTCTTTGCAGTATTGTTCGACCTTGTTTTTGGCCGCTTCAATGCGGCCTGGGTGCGACGCGAATGTCTCAGCGGCCTTTCGCTGCTCAGCTGTGACGGTCTCGCTATCATAGCATTCGTATGCGATCGGGATGGTAAAATCCCTTCCCCAGATCATCAGGTTGATCTTGTCAATCAAAACCCGCATCTCCTTTCTTTCCAATCATGGCATTGTACTCGGCAACCCCACCGTAGTGCAAGAAGGTGTCGTTGACATCAAATGGGATTAGCTGCATGGATTCCATGTTGCTCATCTCATGCCATGTCAGTTGACATTTTTCGCGGAAATCTCGTACTTCTGCGCTGCTCCAGCTTCTCCCGTTGTATCTCATTTTCGTCCATAGCTTGGCCAATCCTTCGTCTGCTTGCTTAAAATTACCATATCTCTCATTGGTCATGTTCGGAATCTTGACTTCGGCGATGGAATAAGGGGAAAAGTCAGGAATAGCGTTTTGATATGTAATTTTTGTTATCTCCGTACCGTCAGCTAGCACAATAGGCTTGCTCAACACGAAGTCGGACTCGCCCCTGTCGCCTGTCCAGCGGCCCCTGTCTCCGTCCTTTGGCACATGGTTCAGGCGTTCCTTGTACTGCGTGTACGGCGTACAATATTTGTAGTAGTAGTCTTCGATCGTCCCATTGACTGCTCCGTAGATAGCGCCCCACATATAGCCATCTGCACCGTTTTGAATGGCTTTTTGCGCGGCGGAGACGCCAATCTTGTCCCAGTCGATATTATTCCAGTCTATTTCAGCTGCATCTGTTGTGGTGAACGCCTTGACGGTGTCCCGAGCTGCAAAGGCAGTTCCCCCAGTCATCATTAAAAGTTTGACTCCAGCCCATGCCAAATGCACTCCCTCGGCTATGCCGAAACTCGATGTCCCAGCGGATGGGATCGCTCCAACAAAAGAAACTACTGTTACAATCAAGCCTACTGTAGCCAAAGCGAAAGCAGCAACGGCTGTTGCCCTACCCGATGGGTCTATTTCATTTACAGCGCCGGTAAAAGCGCCAAATACTGTGCCGACGACTGCGCCGGTCTTTGCAAACTGCAGAGATTCCTTTGCGGCCGCCGCCACAATTGTCGCTATCGGCTTGGGAACGCCAACCTTCTTCACGATGGCGATCGTAAGAATAACACCGGTTCCTACAGCCACCTTTTTGAGTACAGGCTTCAGGTCCATGCCTTCGCCAAACAGTCGAGACGCTTGGCTGTGCTCTGAAAACTCGTCTATGTTTGCTTGCGGCACATAAATCGTTCTGCAGAGTCTCACTTCGTCGATGATGTCTTCAGCAAGTAGCAATTCCGTTATCTTGTTCTCGACTTCGACGAACTCTTCCAGATAAACCTCTTCCGAAATAAACTCGGTGTAGATATTTTCTGTTTCAAGGTTTTCGGTCTCGACGTTCTCGATCTCGATATTCTCAACCTCAATGCTCTCGGTTTCGATGTTCTCAGTCAAAATCGTCGGCTTGGGATCAGAAAGCACGGGTTTCGGCGGCTCGGCACCGCAAGCAGTTACTGAAAACGACATTGAAAGAACCAAGATTATTGATAGAACTCTCCTAACCACGGTGCTGCAGGTCAAACCATAATCCCCCTTTCTTAGAAGAGTGGCATATCTACGTGGCCGCCAGTCGACCGATCACAACGACAACGACAGCAATGACCAAGAGCGGGATGGCGATGTATTTCAGACCGATGTATAACAGGCCAAGGATAAGCAGTGGCAGAAACCCCACCAAACATATAATCTTCGCTATCCCCCAAGCAGCTCTAATCCCCAGAAGGAGCAGTTTGGGTGCAAGCCACAAGAGAGCAATCACTGTGATGATAGTCAGCATCTGATCAACCTCCTCACTGAATGAGCTCTACATAGTCGCCCTGGCTGCGCAACCACATGTTGATCCCAGTGCCAAAGACTTCTGCACTGATGATATAAGCTCCGTCCTCCTCGCTCATAATCCGGGCTGTGGGCAGACGATCCATAATAGCGTCTACATCAGGCCCGGTATATCTGAATTGTACTTTCTGTAGCTTGCCGCCGTACATGAATTGAATGCGCTTTCTGAATTCGCCTTCCTCAAAACGATCGGTGTATGGGATACTGAATCGTTCGCCGGATATTTTCAAAGAGCGGATGCGGTCGATCCTATAAATAGTCGGAAAGGCATCGTCCAAAACACTAAAGTCTTTCTTGATGTTCTCGTCGTCAATAAATGCGGCAAGATAGAAATAGTACTCCGAGAACATGATCGCGGCTGGCCTCAGTTTTCTGTGGACAACGGATTTGTCTTTTGTCCTGACGTAGTCTATTTCGATGTACTTGGATTCGCTGATGGCCTGGCCAAGCTCCCACATTGTTTCGATGAACCGGGTCTTGTGCCTCGGCTCGACATAGTGAAATTCCTCGTTACGAATAAGTTCCTTAACCTGCTTCTGGTCTATTTGCGGAACGCAACACGACACAAGCTTGTCGAGCATTTCGACCATCTCATCTTTGGTGAAAGCCCTGCTGTCCAAAAGGATCTTGCATAGCGCTAGCACCTCGCTGTTCTGAAGCCGCATTTTATAGATTGTCTCGAGACGGTAACCTTTTTCGTTCCGATCGTAAACGATCGTATTGACGATCCCTGTGCGCTCTGAGTCTTCATCCAAAAAATTGCGGATGCTGTCGATATCCCTCTGAATGCTGCGTTCATTAACACCGCAACGGGCAGCTTCTTGTGCCTTGTTCACGATATACCCGTCCAGCAGTCTGGAATAAATCTGTAAAACACGGCCAATCTGATCGCTTTTCATTTCTTCTTTCATCGCTACCTCCTTGTTATAGTCACAGTATAGCAAACGAGATAGACATGTCGTGTCACTCTAATACAATTTCTTAATTTCTTAATTTTCAAAATGCCTTGATAGTGAGATGAGAGGTCATTCAAAAGAAAAGAGAACAAACCTTCATTGTATTTTTAATAATAACACATTTTTACCATATATGCCAGCCCCCAAAATAGGAAGCAAATTGTGCTATAAGGATGAATACAGGGATACATTGTTTTTGCCTGGAAAATATGATATGATTTGCTAAGGCAACACCGCACAATTGACCAAACGTGAGTCACAGTCTCAGTATAACGGTAAGTTGTCGATGATAGCCCTTCATTTTTATTTGCGAAGGCGCACTAAATCAGACTGCCAGGCAAGGCCTGTCAGCCAGAATTAGATTTGCCAGCGCAAACATGATGTTATATTTTGCCTCTTGCTTTTGTAAGCCTCGGTATCGAGTCTTCTTGAATTTAAGAAGGCCTTTTACGACACCAAAGACATGCTCAACTTTTGCGCGAACAGAGGATTTCTTATGTTCCCGTTTCTTCGCTTTGTATTGTCCGCTTCTGCTGAGTTTTCGGATTTGGCTGGGACGACGGTTAATCTCATAACGAATCTTCTTGCCGGACTTGTTGCGTATTTTGGCGTCCTCTCGTTTCTCCGCACCAATGTATCCGCTGTCACCGTTTACTGTGCTTTCCTCTCCGTGCAGCAGTTCAGATGTCATGGTCACATCGGAGACATTCGCTGCCGTTGTCTTGAGTGTGTGAACGATTCCGCTGTCTCTGTCTACGCCAATGTGCGCCTTATATCCGAAATGCCAGGTGTTGCCCTTCTTCGTCTGATGGGCGTCTGGATCGCGCTTCTTTTCCCGATTCTTTGTGGATGAGGGCGCCGAGATGATCGTGGAATCGACGATCGTTCCCTTTTTCAAAATGAGTCCGCGCTCTGTCAACATACTGACCACTTGGCTAAACAATTGCTGCTGAAGTCCATTCTTCATCAGCATATTGCGAAACCGTCCCAAGGTATCTCCGTCGGGCACCTGGTTGCTGGAATCCACTCCGCAAAACTCTGAAAAAGCGCGGCTGTCTATTACCTCTGCAACCGTTCCTTCATCTGACAGATCGTAGAGATTTTGCAGTATGTACAGACGCAGCATCAGCTCCAGTTCATAAGGCTTGTTGCCGCGCTCTCCTTTATAATAGTACGGCTGTATGAGTGCTTTCCACTCGCCCCATGGAATGATGCTTTCCATCTGTGCCAGAAACTCTTTTTTCTTTGTCCGTACCTTTGCCAACTCATCGTTGAACGCGGACAGTGTTATTTGCTTATTCATACTGCTATTGTACCAGATTTCCCACAATTACTCACTTCTTAATTTCTGTGCGGTATTGCCCTAAACCAAATGAGCAGTGGAAAAGGAGAAAAGAGATGCGAGAGCTTTATTTTGTGCGGCACGGGGAGTCACTTTGGAATCTTGAAGATAAGATCTGTGGTGCGACTGACGCGCCGCTGACAGAGAAAGGCCATGAACAGGCGGTCAAAACAGGGAAAGTCATTGCAGATTCTGGAATCCAAGCGGATATGATCCTCTTTTCGCCTTTGCAGCGAGCGGCGGACACTGCGCGGCATATCTCGGAAATTACGGGGATCCCCGCAAGGATGGAGCCCAGGTTGATCGAGCAGAATTTCGGTATCTGGGAGGGAACCAGCCCAAGAAAAAGCGAGGCGTTCCAGCTGGCAAAGCAGAACTTTATCTGCTCTTACGGGACTGGCGAGTCCATGTTCCGTGTTGCCCAGCGTATCTATAATCTGCTGGATGAACTGAAAGACGATGAACATACCTATATTCTGGTCGCCCACAACGGGATAGCCAGGTTTATCAAGTCTTATTTTCAGGACATGGGAAACGAAGAGTTTGCAGCTTTTGGTGTAAACAACTGCGAAGTATGCCGTTTCTCTTTTGAATGAGGCGTATATTTCGCCAGTGCTTGAATCGTTGAAGGAAGCTATGAACTATGACAAATAATGAAAGAAAGAATCCCCTGGATCGCCACAACTTTTATAAACCATGCAGGAAGCTCATTTTGCAGGAATGCGGGATATTGAAAGGCTGTCGGATTTGGGAAGAAGCCGGAGAAGAGCTGCGCCGAATGGTGACACTAAATCCAAAGCTTGAAGAGCACAACGGAGCCATGGTCGTGCCCGCAGTGGCGCTATATAAGACGCTGGAGGCAAACGGACAGGACGCGGAGCGCATTATGAACAGCTTCGGTGATCAGATGGGGGAGCGCTTTGCAAAGATCGTCCACGGCATTACCACGCTCCCCGGCGCGGACAAACTGATCTGGAACAACGTAGACAGAATTATGCATTTCATGTCGGGTCCGGGTTTCGGCTATGAGCGGCGGATCGTGAGCGAGCCGCCGAAAATGTTCGGGGTTGATATTCTGTCGTGCCCATACCATGAACTTGCAAAAGAGCTTGGAACGGAGAAAGCAGTCCTGTGTATCTGCCATATGGACAAGAGATATATGCAGGGCTTTCATCATATAAGGTATGAGCGGACTACGACTGTGTCAGAGGGGGCTGCATGCTGTGACTATCGCCTGCAATATGATGAGAGCAAGAATTGAATACAACGAAGGGGCGCCGGCAAAAAGCTGACGTCCCCAGTTTATACCTATATGTGTCGCTTTTGCGTTACTATTGGGCTGATGTCCGGATATCCCAACATAAACCGACTTCATATGATGCAGATCGATCTTCAACGCAAATTCACATTGTACGCAAAGCATGAATATGGTATACTTAAAGACAATAATGGAAAAAACTGTCCGCCGAAAAACAGGCGTAAAATACAGATATACAAGAGGTCAACACTATGCCTAACGATAAATTTACCGTAGTCGGAACCAATATTGCCGAGAAGGCCACGATGATCTGGAACGTGGCGGATATGCTGCGCGGGCCGTTCAAGCCTCACGAGTACGGCCTCGTGATCCTGCCCATGACGGTAGTCAAGCGCTTCCACGACTGTCTGCTGCCCACCCATGACGCGGTGCTGGAGACCTATGAGAAGGTCAGGCACTTCGCCGTAAAGGACGGATTTCTCACCAAGGCCAGCGGCTACCAGTTTTATAATACCAGCAAGTTCACCTTTGACTCCCTGCTCACCGACCCGGAGAATATCGAGGCAAACTTCCGGGACTATCTGGCGGGCTTCTCCGCCAACGTGCAGGACGTGCTTTCCAAGTTTGACTTCGACACCGTCATCCGCCGCATGGTGGAGAGCAACACCCTGTACCTGGTGATCCGCGAGTTCAACTCCCCCAAGGGTTACCTGGGGCCGGACCGGATCACGGCGGTGGACTGCGGCTATATCTTCGAGGATCTGGTACGCCGCTTCTCCGAGTCCTTCGGCGAGGAAGCGGGAGCCCACTTCACCAGCCGGGACGTGGTCTATCTCATGACTGACCTGCTGCTGAGCGACGCGGATTTGAGCCACGGCGGCAACGTGACCGTGTACGACATGGCCATGGGCACCAGCCAGATGCTCTCCTGCATGGAGGAGCGCATCCATGAGCTGAACGCGGAGATCGGCGTCACCTGTTTCGGGCAGGAGTTCAACCCCTCCACCTTCGCCATTGCCAAGGCGGACATGATGATCCGCGGCGGTGATCCCAACAACATGCGCTTCGGCGACACCCTGTCCGAGGATCAGTTCCCCGGCTATACCTTCCAGTACATCATTTCCAACCCGCCCTTCGGCATCGACTGGAAGCGGGAGCAGAAGGCCGTGGAGGCTGAGAACAAAAAGGGTGAGCTGGGCCGCTTTGCACCCGGCCTGCCCAAGATCTCCGACGGGCAGCAGCTCTTTGTGCTCAACGGGCTTGCGAAGCTGACCCGCGGCGGCAAAATGGCGATCATTCAAAACGGCTCGCCCCTGTTCTCCGGCGACGCCGGCAGCGGCCCCAGCGAGATCCGCCGCTACATTCTGGAAAATGACTGGCTGGACGCCATCGTGCAGATGAGCACCGACATGTTTATGAATACCGGCATCAGCACTTATATCTGGGTGCTGAACAAGGACAAGCCTGTCCACCGCGCCGGGAAGGTGCAGCTCATCGACGCCTCCCACTGCTGCGAGGCGCGGCGCAAATCCATCGGCACCAAGCGCAACGACATCACCGACGCCTGCCGGGAGCTGATCGTCAAAGCCTACGGGGAGTTCAGGGACGGCGCAATCTACGGCGACAAGGCGGGCGTATACTGCCAGAGCAAGATTTTTGAAAACGAGGCCTTCGGCTACTGCAAGATCACCGTAGAGCGACCGGAGCGGGACGCGGAGGGCAAGCCCGTTTTGAAGCGCGGCAAGCCGGTTCCCGACGCGGATCTCCGCGACACGGAAAACGTCCCCCTGACGGAGGACGTGGAGAGCTATTTCAAACGCGAGGTGCTGCCCTACGCGCCCGACGCATGGATCGACGAGAAGAAAACCAGGATCGGCTATGAGATCCCCATGACCCGGTATTTCTACGAGTACCAGGCACCGGAGAAGACCGAGGACATTATGTCGCGCATCACCGCCCTGGAGGAGGAAATCTCCACAAGCTTAAGGAGTCTGTTTGGAAAGGAAAACGGTGTTGTATAAAATCATTTCAATCGTAAGTATAATCATTCGCCAATTCTATCTGCCGAACCCGTTTGAGCCGCTTGGCGTGATAGTCTTGACTCCATATTTTGTTCTGACACCTTTCATGCTGAATCTTCTGGCAGGAATTGTGCTTGGTCCCATCACATATGAAATTGTCGGCATTTGTTATAATGGTGAATTCCCGGCTTGGGGCAGTGGCCTGTACCTGTTCTTTTACTGTGTTCATACCGGCGTAGTGTATCTCATTGTGAGGCTTTACTTGCTTACAGGCATATTGTGGCTGTCTATACTCTTAATTCTTTTGGCTTATTTTTCTGTACTTGTTCTGTTCAACCGTTTAGTATTCCGGGCGGAGGAAATATGATAATGATACGTAAGATGAAAAATTCCGGGATCGAATGGATTGGGGATATTCCGGAGGCGTGGAGAATAAGCAGAATTAAATACGTTGCAGATTTTGATCCGAGTTGTGATTTTTCAATGCTTTCTCCTGATTCGGTGATTACATATACGCCAATGGAAAACATCAAAAACGGTTATTACATTCCCAACACTGCTGTTCTCGGCTCATTATCGACATCATTGACTGCGTATAGAGACAACGATATTGTGATGGCGAAAGTCACTCCGTGTTTTGAGAACGGCAATATTGCGGTAATGAGCAGTCTTTCTTCGGGAGTTGGTCTTGGCAGCTCGGAATTGTTCGTATTTCGGGTGAAAGGAATGCAGACCAGATATCTTTTCTATTGGCTACAAAACCATGCCTTTGTTGAACAGGCTAAAGCAACTATGACCGGAACTGGTGGACTGAAACGCGTGTCCCCGCAGTTTGTGAGAGATTGCGCAATACACTGTCCGCCAGTCGATGAGCAGTCGCGTATAGCCGACTTTCTCGACATCGAATGCGCTCAAATCGACGCGGTGATCGAGCAAACCCGTGCGTCTATTGAGGAATACAAGAAGCTGAAACAGTCCGTCATCACCGAAGCCGTCACCAAAGGCATCCGCCCGAGCCGGAAGATGAAAGCCAGCGGGGTGGAATGGATTGGGGAGATACCGGAAGAATGGTCTGTGTTCCGTGTCGCCAACCTTTATGACGAACGCAACGAGAGAGGAGCAGATGATCTTCCCATCCTTACTGTTTCAATCAATACCGGGATTTCTGACCACGAGATCCCAGACGAAGAAAAAGACCGTGTCGTTGTTCGCTCCGAGGATCGCACGCTTTATAAACGGGTTTGCCCCGGTGATCTTGCCTATAACATGATGCGTGCGTGGCAAGGCGCTTTCGGGGCTGTCCGAGTTGAAGGTATGGTCAGTCCCGCCTATGTTGTCGCCAAGCCAAAGACGCCGGGTGTATTGGACAGCCGCTATGTGGAAGCATTGCTGCGGACACCTTCTGCTATAGAGGAAATGCACCGTTATTCCCGTGGCATCACAGATTTTCGCCTTCGCCTTTATTGGCCGGAGTTTAAGAACATTCGCATCTGTGTTCCGCCTATTGAGGAACAGATAGAAATTGCCGACTGTATTGACACAAAGGCGGCAGAAATTGAAACACTGATTGTAAAGAAGCAGAGATTTCTTGATGAACTGGAAGATTACAAGAAGTCTATGATTTTTGAATATGTGACTGGGAAGAAGGAGGTCGTGTAAATGCTTCCGAGAATCAACGGGAAAGAAATAATAGATTGTGATTTGAGCGATCTTCAAAGCATCATTGATAACCCGAGCTTTGCAGAAAACGAGTATCTTGACTATAAAAAAGCGTTTGCTGTCGATATCGCACCAAAAGAACAGAAAGCCAAGGAACAGGTAGAATTTCGAAATGATGTTTGCTCTTTTGCAAATGCGCAGGGTGGATATCTGATATATGGTATCGAAGAGAAAAAAGGTATACCAACGCAAATTATCGGCATCACTTTAAAAGGAAATAATCGGGACGTATTTGAACGTGATATAAGGAATTGTTTGCAGCCTATTAAGCCGCGTGTTCCATATTATCGAATCAAGTTTGTTGATCTTCCTGAAAATAAATTTGTTGTTATTCTTTATATTCAGCACGATTATTTTGCCCCATATATTCATATAGAAGAACAATCAAATTACAAAATCTATAAACGCATAGGGAATTCAAAAAGCTATATTGAATATCAGGAACTCAGAGCAATGTTTACACAATCACTATCTCTTGAGCGGGAAGTTGAGAGATTTAGAAAAGAACGCATTTCATACTTCTGGAATCAAGAAGATGATGAAAATAGTACATATAGCCAGTTCCTTCTACTGCACATTATTCCTGATACGTTTTTAGATGCAAACTATAGTAAGCCAGTATTTGCTATGCATCAAGCAGGGCGTTATATATCAATCGCATTTAGTGCCTTTGACTGTCATTCACGCCCTTATCCCACTCCAGATGGTTTCCGCTATTTAGATCGAGAGGATGGCGGAAAAGCTGAGTGTCGACTGTATAACAGCGGAATTACTGAGTATTTTTGCCCGCTACGAGAAAGAAGCTTTCTTTACGATCGGAAGGGATCATCTCATATATATACAGATGATCTATGGAATAAAATATATGAGGCAGTTGATAAATATATAAAAATCATTAATCAAGTAATTGAAGCAAAAAGAGTCTTTGTTTGCATTTCAATTATTGGATGCAAAGATGCAATTACGAGCGAGAGCAATTATCTGGATATCACATGCAGAATAGACCGGAATCAGTTAATATGTGAACCTGTGGCGTTTGAAAGTATTGAAAATAAAAACATAGATGATTTGGAGATGGCTCGTCTGCATTTGACTTTTTTATCTTCTTTGGGAGTGAACAACGATCCAGTGTTAATAGGTCTCATAAAAGAAGTGTTTGGGGACGTTGACACACAAATAAAGGTTACACTTTGATCCTGGCTATATTTAGTTCTTATAAAGGATGATAAGCAAATGACGGATGTAGTATTGGTCGCCATTATCGGTGTAGTGGGAACCTTCGTAGGTTCGTTGACTGGAATAATCAGTGCTAAAATTGCAGATTCAAGCCGAGCAAAGAACGATAACAGGTTATATATTAGCAAAACCCAATATGACCTTGAATATGGAATATACAGAGAACTATCCAAGAAAGCTTTTGCTCTGATAGTAGATTTGTCAATCATATATACAAATAATCATTTTAGAACGAACGATACGGAAAAGAACCCTGAGGAAGAAATCAGGAGATTTACGAATGTAACAAACGATATCTGCGATGTTCAGGATATTCTTCATGAGAATGCTCCGTTTATTCCTGAAAGTATTTTTGACAAGTATGATGAACTATACTCCTTAGCTAAAGAACAGTTCTGGATCTATTTAGAAGACTTGAAAAAATGCCTTCAAACTGGGCAACAACTCGTTATTACGGATGACTCAAAAAACAGGGTAGAAAAAATAGACGAGTTGTACAAAAATCTCAACAAAGAATTGAGGAAATATCTGTTTTCACTATCCATTATTTCCTGAAAAAGCAGTACTAAATACTTTGCGAAAACACATTACAGGGAGGGCACCCACCATGCCTGACACCACTGAGAAACGCTTTGAAATGGATATCGCGGATTTCCTGCTGTCGCCCGCGGGCGGGTACACGGGAAATCATGACGTTTACGATCCCAGGCTTGGGCTGTTCCCGGCAACGCTGTGCCGCTTCGTGCATAAGACGCAGCCGAAGGAGTGGGCGCGCTTCGTCATGCAGAATCAGACGGAGCCGGAGCGGAAATTCTGCCTCGCCTTCAACAATGCCTGCGATGCGGAAGGGCTGCTCTCGGTGCTGCGCCATGGCTTCAAGCACCGGGGCGTGAGCTTTCGCGTGTGCTATTTCCGCCCGGAGTCCGGTCTGAACCAGACTGCGGCGGCTCTCTATGCGAAAAACGAGATCACCTGCAACCGCCAGTGGTTCTACTCCGCGGAAAACCACAACAGTGTGGACATGGTGTTGGCTGTCAACGGCATCCCGGCGTTTGCCTTCGAGCTGAAAAACCAGTACACTGGCCAGAATGTGGAGAACGCCAAGCGCCAGTGGATGTATGACCGCGACCCGCGCGAGATCTGCTTCCAGTTCAACAAGCGCATCCTGGGCTTTTTCTGCGTGGATCAGCTTGAGGTCTGGATGACCACAAAGCTTGCCGGGAAGGACACTTTCTTCCTGCCCTTCAATCAGGGCTCCAACGGCGCGGGCAACGACGGCGGCAAGGGCAACCCCGCAAATCCTGACGGTTATCCCACCGCCTACCTCTGGGAGCGAGTCTTCCAGAAGGACAGCATGATGGACATTCTGCAGAAGTTCATCCATCTGAAAAACGGCAAGACCCTGATCTTCCCGCGCTATCATCAGCTGGACGTGGTGCGAAAACTCCTTGCCGACGTGCGCGCAAACGGCGCGGGGCACAACTACCTCATTCAGCACTCCGCCGGTTCCGGCAAGTCCAATTCCATCGCCTGGACGGCCTACCGTCTGGCTTCTCTGCATGACGATGAAAACCGGCCCGTGTTCTCCAGCGTCATCGTGGTCACTGACCGCACGGTGCTGGACGCTCAGCTACAGGAAACCATCTCCGGCTTTGATCATACCCTCGGCGCGGTGGAGACCATCGGCGAGGACAAGAGCTCCAGGGATCTGCGGGACGCCATCAACGAGGGCAGGCGCATCATCGTCACCACGTTACAGAAGTTTCCAGTGATCTATCAGGAGGTGGACAAGGCCGCGGGCCGCAATTACGCCGTGATCGTTGATGAGGCCCATTCGTCCCAGACCGGTTCATCGGCGCTCAAGCTCAAGGCCGCGCTTGCCGATACCGAAGAAGCCCTGCGGGAATACGCGGAGCTGGAAGGCAAAGCAGAGGAAGAGCTGGACCTGAACAACAAGCTCCTGCAGGAGATGCTGGTGCAGGGCAAGCATCAGAACCTGTCCTTCTTTGCCTTTACCGCCACGCCCAAGGCGCAGACGCTGGAGATCTTCGGCACGGAATGGGAGGACGGCAGCTTCCATCCCTTTCATGTGTACAGTATGCGGCAGGCCATCGAGGAGGGCTTCATTCTGGACGTGCTCCAGAACTACATGACCTATGCCACTTGCTTCAAGATTGCCAAGAACACCCCGGAAAACCCGGAGTTGCCGGAGAGCCGCGCCACCAAGATTATCCGCAGATATGAAAAGCTGCATCCCTACAACATCAGCCAGAAGGCGCAGATCATTGTGGAGACCTTCCGCGAGACCACCCGCCACAAAATCGGCGGGCGCGGCAAGATGATGGTGGTGACGGATTCCCGTCTCGCCGCCGTGCGCTATTTCCACGCGGTGAAGCAGTACATAGCCGAGCAGGGCTATTTCACCATGGATGTGCTGGTAGCCTTCTCCGGCTCTGTCAAGGACGGGGATGAGGAATATACCGAGGCCGGGCTGAACGTGCGCCGGGATGGTTCGCATATCTCCGAAACGCAGACCAAAGCGGAGTTCCATGGGGATAATTTCAATATCCTGATCGTGGCCGAAAAGTACCAGACCGGCTTTGACGAGCCGCTGCTGCACACCATGATTGTGAACAAGAAGCTCAAGGGCGTGAAGGCCGTGCAGACGCTTTCCCGCCTCAACCGTACCTGCCCCGGCAAGGTGGATACCTTCGTGCTGGACTTTGCCAACAAACAGGAAGACATTCTCGAGGCCTTCCAGCCCTTCTATCAGGAGACGAGTCTGGAGCAGGAGGTCAACGCGGACCTGATCTACCAGACGCAGAAGGAGCTGCGGGGCTATGCCATATACAGCGACAATGATATAGACGCTTTTATCAACGTGTGGAAGCAGCTTGATAAAAAGGACGGCATGGGCCGTATGACTAGTACGCTGATGCCGGTGGCGGAGCGCTACAACCTGAAAAATACGGAGGAACGCTATCAGTTCCGCCGCCTTGTCCGCTCTTTCCTGCGCTGGTACAGCTACGTGACGCAGGTCGTGCGCATGTTCGACGAGGAGACACAGAAGGAATACCTGTTCCTCGGCTACCTGCTGGGCCTGCTGCCTACCGATCCGGTAGACCCGATCGATCTTGACGGTAAGCTTCGGCTTGAATACTACAAGCTGCAGAAGACCTTCGAGGGCGCGATTCAACTCCAGAAGCTTGACGGCCAGTATGTTCCTGCCAAGGAGCGCGGCGGCGCCGCGCAGTACCCTCGGAGCACGTTGGACGAGATCCTGGATAAGATCAACGAGAAGTATAAGGGCAACTTTACCGATGCCGATAGGGTGGTGATCCAAACGCTGCACGATAAGCTGATCACCGACCAGAAGCTGAAAGACTCCGCCCGCACCACCGATCCGCGCATTTTCACCGAGAGCATTTTCCCGAACGCTTTCGGCAACGTGGCCATGGAGAGCTACATGGAGTCTCAGGAGAGCTATTCGTCCCTGTTCGAGGATCAGGCCAAGTACAACGCCGTAATGTCCGCCCTGGCCGGGATGGTCTACCGCGAGATGCGAAGCGGAAATGGGCAGTGATTACGATAGAATACACAAAACCATTTTTCCTTGATGAGGTGATAACATATGCAGTATCGTATTTTTGTTTCGGACCCGGGAAATTACAACACTCCTGATAAATGCGTGTTCGTGGCTGCGTTTCCGGAGAGAAAGGCAGCAGTCAATTATGTTCAATATATGTTCGGCAAGAAACGCTATGCCGGGAAAGATGTCGTAGTAAGGAAAGCCGCGGACTATGAGGTGGATCCCGGAGAAGGAATCATTGACGGTGTAGTAACAGCCTTGGGTGAAGAATTGATCTTCGAAAATGGCGTGTTAGTTGACTGAGTTCCTTGATAGATCATCTTCCATTTATGACGAAGGGGCGCCAGCAGTAGCTGACGCCCCAAAATTATACCCGTATATGCCGCTTGACCAGGGTGGTCAGCTTGACGGACAATTGATTCAGATCGGTGATATCCAGGAAGGAATCACCGTATATGCGCTCGATACTTGGCTTGTCGTCGCCGATGGCGGCGGCTGCGAAGAGAATCTTTTTGCGGGTGTACTCCCGCTTGATGCCGCGAAGGTCTTCCTCGGCCGCGGTGCCGTAGTATCCGGTGTCTGCGGGCTGACCGTCGGACACCAGAATCAGAAGCTTAACCGTCTCCGGCCGCCTTGAAAGCTGCTCCGCAACATAGCGCAGAGCGGCGCCGTCGCGGTTGCTGTCGCGGGCGGTAATATCCATGAGCCGGTATTTATCATCTCGGTCTATGCTGTCAAACTCAGCGTAGGAGTAGAGCTCAACAGTTCCGCCTCCGTCCCTGTATCCCGTGGAATGACCGTAGACCATCACCGGGATGTCCAGACTCTGACAGAAATCATAGAGGATGATCGCTGCGGCTCTGGCGTAGGTGCAGCGGTCGCGAGACCACATGGAGCCGGATTCGTCCAGAAGCAGACCCACTGCAAGCTCTGGGATCTCGTTGGGAAGATTGTTCTTGCAGAAGACCTTGCCGTCAGTACGGTGCAGCGCGTGGGAATCAAGCCGACGGCCCATAAGAAGCCCGGTCTGCTTTCCGCCGCGCCGGCTGTCCTTGAGCTGTCGAATGATGCTCTTCTGGAGCTGTCGGGATATCGTAAGCAGGGGAGCGGAGATCTCATCGTACTGCTCAACCAGCGTTTCATCCACGTTCGCAATACGATTGACCCGGATCTGAACCCCGCTGTGGATATCCCCATAGGAGATACTCTGCGCAGCTTCGTTGAGTTCGGTCAGGCGTTCGTTCTCCAGCTCCGCGCAGGCCGCGCGTTCTGCCATCTTGTCCAGAATACGTTCAATATCGCTGGCGGCCTTCTCGTTTTTGGGATGCTCATAGTCCTCATTGAGCTCTAAAGAGCCGTCGAGCGGGTTGGAGCAGCGATCAGTCTGTTCGAGCGGGATACGCCCGATTTCCTCCTCACTGGCACCCTGGCTTGGATCGTTGCCGGAAGCACCGCCTCCTGCGTAACTCGCAAAGGGCGACTGTTCAGATGCACCCGTGCCGTCGGATTCTCCAGACTGAGATTCGTCCTCAGACTCAGATTCTCCGGAAGCGCTTTCCATCTCAGACTCACTTTTTTCAGGGGGTGAAGGAGTTTCATCTTCATCTCCCACCTTCTTTACGCCAGACCCGGAATCTTCTTCGGATCCGGAGCTCTCCTCGGCCTCCTGCCTGGTCCTGGCGCGGGAGGCGGAGGTTGCGCTTGCTTCCTCTGCGGCGCCAGCTTCGGGAACTGGGGAGGAATCACCGCTTGCAAGACCGGAGGAACCGGCAATCGCCCCCAGAACCTCGGAGATCATCTCGGAGGCCGAGGCGGAACCGCCGGATGCGGCGCTGTCCTCCTGACGCTGCTTGCAGATTTCAAGGAAGTCTTTGATGGTATCCCAGCAACGGATCAGGATCAGGCTGACGACCTGGCAGCGTTCCTTTGCAGAGTGTGTGATCAGGGCGTGGTCGATCTGATCCATCAGACCAAAAACAGTCTGCACACGCTCATCGGAAAGTGGTTCATCGCCGTACTTGATCACGCCAAATTTGGCATAGGAGTGGATGAGCTGCAGGATGCTCTCAAACTTGTGGCAGCTCCCGGATTCCTCATATTCAATGAGTTGGGTCACGGAAGCCATGTCCTTCTGCTGGAGACTGCGAAGCTCCTCAAGCCCATAGCCCAGTGTGCCGGGGAAGGCGTTGAGCATGCGGTTTTCAATATAGCCGTCCTCCAGCACATTGGAGATGTGATGGGCTGCCGTCTGCACCATGTCCAGATTTTTCGGATCAGCCTTGACATAGGCCCAAAAATCTGTCTCCCGGCGCAGATCCGAGGAATTGAGCGTGGGGCGCACCGGATACCAGCGCCCGGCAGCAAGGTTATTGTGGTAAGTCTGGAAGGTAAGAAAGTCCGTGAAGAGAACATGCCCCAGTTCGTGGGCGAACATCCCGGTCACGATCTGATAGCGGTTTTCACGCCCGCGCACCTTCGTTACGGTGGGATGCCCGGCATCGATGAGGATGCTGTTGTTGTCCGTACAGGCGGCGGAGGGGTTCTTCGCGTTCCAGAACAGATTGACCCGGATGCGCCTGTTGTAGTGATAGCGTCTTGTCTGCGCCGCGGCAAGATCCTCATAGTGTCCGGCGAGGATGCGAGAAGTGAAAAACTGCCGGTCAGTGATCTTGCTGCGCTTCTCGTTGAGAAGCTGCTTGACGCGCTTGTGATTTACCCTGCTCAAGGGTCAAACCTCCTTTATTATCTTATGCCGTGACGCAATCTTATGCCGTAGCGCGGCGAACTTTGGGAGCGAAGATCGGCTCCAGAATACTGCTGATCAGGGCCTCGCGGTCGGCTTCATCGGCGGTGGCTTTGCTGATGACGGTGTACAGGGCAGACTGATACGGATCACCTGTGATCTGCGTGCTCACGATCCAGTCGAGCAGACTGCGCATGCCGACGGCACCATCTGTGATACTGTTCTTGCGGCAGTAATCGGACATGTCGTTGACGACCTGCACCATCTGAGAGACCTGGTATTCGTCGGTGGCGCCGGTGACGCTCATCGCGCGCTGCACCATGACCTCGGGCGCGGGCAGCTCAATGTCCTGCACCAGACTCATTCTGTCGATGATGGACTGGTTGAGGCCGCGGCAGCCCTCGTAGGAGATGTTCGTCGTGACGATCACCACCGCGTCGGGATGGCGCTCGATGATCTCGCCGGTGGGCAGCGTGATGGAGCCGCCCTGCTCGAGAAGCGAGTTGAGGCCGACCATTACACCGGGCTGGGCGATCGTCGTCGGCTCCTGGAGCTCAATGACATAGCCCTTCTTCAGCGCCTCCAGAAAGTCCGTCTGGGTATAGGTAAAGGTCTGACCGCCGGTGACGCGGCTGCTCTCTTCGCGCTTGCTGAGTGCCTGAACCTTTTCGGTCACACGCTCCAGAATGAGCGCCATGCAGTCCTGCGCACTGGCGTCTTCCTTTTCCACACCGGTAAGCGCCTGATATACGCCGGAAGGATCGTAGTCCATGTCGTCGAGATCCGGCAGCTTCATGAGCTTTGCCACATTGGCGTAGTTGATCCCGCCCATGGCCTTGAGCTCCTCGCGCTCCTGATCCAGCTGCTTGTCGCCGGTCGAGGATGCGGCAGAGTCAGGGAAGAGCTGGCCGATCAGGTCATAGATCTCCGTATTGGCATTGCAGGTGTATTTCTTGTACGGCAGACCGAGTCCGGCGGCGACTGCTTTGGCACCCATAGTCTTGCCGGTGCCAGCAGGGCCGCGCAGCAGAAAGTTTCGCATCTGCGTGGGCTGACCGGTGGTATCTCTGGCGTGGCGGCAGATCTGCACGATCTCCTCCGGGATGATGTACCAGGAGGGGAGTACCGGTACCTGCATCTGCTCCAAAGGGCTGAGCGTTCTCGGATGCAGCTGATACTTTCCCACAAAGTCTCCGGGATCGACAAGGGAAGGAGCCTTCTTGTACGTCACGGAACCTGTCTTGGCGAAGATGGTGAACTCACCTGCCACAACACGATTCGGCGTAAGAGCGCCGGAGTCGAGCTGGGCCTGGCCGACGCGCATGATGTTCCCCGAGCGATCGAGCGTTACCTTGATGTGCGCCGGGCAGGCGTCATCCTTGATGCGGCGGTAAGCGTTATCGCAGAGGATGGCCATGTACTGGGCGGCGAGGTTCACGTCCGGGAACCCGGCAGTATACTGATCGTGGTATTTGCTGCAGGTGTCCGAGAACTCCTCATCCATTGTGAGAACAGGGAAGAGGGCCATCATGATCGCGGCGCCGTCGCGGGCGGTCTTGTGAACCGTATAGGTCTCCAGAACCTCGGTGGCCTTGTCATAGACGCTTGCCATCAGGGAACCGGAGTTGCTGTCGTAGACGACCAGGTGATAGGCGTCGGGGCCCATGGAGGACTTGTACTCGGCGACTGTGCGGTGGTCGATCACACCGACTGCGCCTTCGCCGCCGTCCATGCAGCGGAAAACCGCATGGATGCCCTTGATTACGGAGGCACAGAGCGTGGAGGCGGTGCCGTCGCCATACTTGGAGGAGACGGAGAGCCGCTTGCTCTTCAAGGTATCAAACGGGGAGGGGAGTGCGCGGTCAAACGCGAAGAGATTGGAGGCATTGGTGCTCATTCTTTATTCCTTTCCGCAGGGCATGCCTGCTTAAAAAGTACTTTGATGCCGTCGGCATCAATCTTTACATTCTGTAAGCCGTTTCGCTGAAGCTCCTTGCAGACGCAGCTCCAGCTTTCCGGTTTGGGGAGGTCGTTGCGGTCAATATGCAGCCCGGTCTCACCGGAGCCTATGGCGTCGTTGATCC
>Ga0247611_10003069_pt1 | contig 25463 bp, 14 predicted proteins | sample 177DNAGHGhighgp2_FD_192422 | JGI IMG/M metagenome (GOLD analysis project Ga0247611, IMG submission 192422) | Sheep rumen microbial communities from Palmerston North, Manawatu-Wanganui, New Zealand - 1770 DNA GHGhigh gp2 | ecosystem: Host-associated > Mammals > Digestive system > Stomach > Rumen... | reverse complement strand
TTCCAGCTCTCGGCCTGATGCTTGAAGGGAACAAACGGTCTGAAAGGTTTGCCTGCCTCATTTGCGGCTCTCTCCCTGACAGCCTCAATCTTGTTGAAAACGTCCTGGTCGAGATAATTCCTCCATCCGGTATCCTTGGTAATCTCCCAGCCGAAAGAACTTTGGAATACAGGTTCTGCAAGCAGCGGTTCCCTGTCAAACAGCTCCTCCAGTGCGGGGCGCAGGGGATGATTGCCAGGTGCCCATAGGGAAAGCAGGGCAAGGCGCATGTTCTCATCAACCTCTCTGTATATGTTCTCGAATTTCATACTTATTTTTTTATATTTGTCAGTTTGTTGTTTAGTTCAATAATAAAGCGCTTGTTGCAAGACTTGCAGCAGTAGATGATACTTCTACGGATCTCATCGCTTTGTTGGAAGAGGTTGACGTCCTTGTTCAAGTGTGCCATTACCGCATTGACCCGTTTGTAGAACCACCTCTCGTTGCCAAGGCTTCCCTTTTCGTAAAAGGGTTTAAAGAATTCGTCAGTCTCTTCACTTAGATTGTTCTGGCTCACCTCTATATAGACTGTGGATTTCATATCCGTCTTACAGAGCGAATGGGGATTATTGATAATGGCCTTGGCAAGTGAGATACAGCTTTTATCCGTCTCATCATATGATTCAGTCAAGGACTTGACCATCAGTGGGGACATCCATTCAGTGAGACCTGTTAGAACCTCGCCCATACATTGGCCAAAATATAATTCGTAGACGGCATCGTCTTTAAGTCCCACCAAAAGTCTCAACATGTCTTCGTGTTCTTTGCCAGTAGCCCAGTTGCAGTAGATGTCCCTCATTACTGGATTGTTTATGTCTTGTATGAAGTTCTCAAGAATCATAACCAGACTATCCATATATGGAGCCAGCCAATACCACTGGAAGCCGATGTCGCTGCTGAAGGATGTCAGTTGCTCTGCAAGGTCGCTTCTCTCATCATCATTGTCGCATAGAGCATACAGCGTGAATATCAGACAAAGTAGAGATTCCGCTTTGCCTGCAGTACAATCAAGGTCGATTAGTGTCTTCGCTGGAATATCATTTTCTTGCGTGGTGTGAAACCAGGCGATGATTCGATTCCACAGAGGACTGCCAAGGACGGAAGATTCCAATTCATGGGATATGGCAGCCTTGGTTTCTATATAGTTATCATATCGTTCCTTACCAAGCCATATCTTTGACCTGTCAACCATTCCTGGGCAAATCCTGCCTCTTGTATATCCGTAGAGAAGGGTCTTTCCCCATGATTGGATTTCTTCAGGCAATATATATCCCCTCTCCGGGTCCGGACTTACGATGATAGGCTCTGCTTTTGGGTTATCCAAAGGCAGTAACTTGACCCTGCCCTTGTATTTGATCGGTTTCTTGTTGTTTCCTGTGAAAACAACCTGTTCCAAATCATTTTGCTTGATGCGGTATGGAGAGTCCTTGATGTAAAATCTAAGGTTTTTAGACCGATTGACTTGGAAGGAAACCATAAGCTCGGCATCCAACATGTTCTGGGAGGTGTGGTCCAGGAGTGACCTCAAAGTCTCACGGGAATCGAAAAGTGTCAGCAAGCTGCCCTCGTAGGGAATCCGCTTGATTAATTTACCTTTTTGCTTGATGAAAAGCATATCTTCGTGCCACTCCAGTTTCCGGACTACATTTCCGAATCTGTATTCCCAGATGTCCTGTCCAACCAAATGGTATTGGTATTTGTCTACGTCGGAGAAGGGTATCCATCCGTCATTCACAATGTCTTCACCATCTTGGTCGAGGATAGAGAAATCCTTAAATGGAGCCCTAACTGTCAAGGTAAACTGGTTATGACTATTATCCTTGGGAATGAAAGTGAAACGGATTTTGGTAGGATCCTGGCAGTCAGCTTTCTTTATTTCCCATACATCGTTAGTTTTCAATAAACCTTCCGTGGTGCTCACCCGCCCATGTTCCCATGACACCTTTATCTGGCAAGTATCCTTGTCCGCATGTATTGGGCTTATGACAAGACCGTCACCAACGTTGATAATGCGAGTCGGGGTAACATAGTTGCCTGAGTTGTCTATCGCCCTTACAAAAATATCTCCATAGTTGGGCGTGGTAGACCACTGGTCACTCCATTTGTTCCTGAACTGGACTTTGGGATTGAAATGTGATTTCGTGCCATATTCAGAGTCGTAGCATAGAACGAACTTGCATTTCTCAGCATGATACAGAGGTTCCACGACATCAGGCTGGTATAGTGGACGTGATAGTAGTTCTGTCCAATAGAACTGAGTGTCCTTCCCGAAAGTAATGGTTCCATCAGGACCTGAAACCACAATGCTCTCATTGAATTTTTCATCAAGTTCAATACCCTTGAAAGAGCACCCATCCCATGAATAGTCATAAATGACGAACTGTTCGCTATCTTTCACCTCCCAATTCTGTGGAACCAACAAGAGGGAGTCCACCTGTCCGATTCTGTTACCCAACTCATAGAAGTCATCCCTAGAACGATAGAGAATATGCGGAACGCCCATGTCTAGATCTCCTCCCATGTGAGGTTCTACCTTATCATCAACGTATAATGATATGTAGTCATCCTGACGATATGGATGTCTGCTTATCACTGGATATCGACAGAAACTATTTCTGAAATCGAAAGTATCCCTTGCACGTCCGTTCTCCCTCACCTGAATGGAGAAAAACGGTTTCCCCTCCAGACCTTGTTCTTCAAGGAATTGGGAAGACAACCGTTGTGGACCTTTCAGCACATAGAAAGGAACGAAACTCTTTGCGACACGGTCCACCTCCAGCTCGAACAAAAGGGAGAAAGGCTGGCTCAGTCGCTGTTTCCGTATTTCCTGTTTGTAGAGTTTGATTAAATAGACGAACCAGCTATCATATTCGTTCTGGCAATAAAAAGGCATCAGCATATGCTGACCGGCCTCTATTCCCAAAATCATCTGACCGCAATAATCTTTCAAACTCTGGCTTTGTGATGCCACCAAACCGAGGTTCAATTCCTCAAAGTTGATTCTTCTATTAACCAATCCTCTCGTGAATCGATCCCAAACAGAGTTCTTTATGTCACCAGTGACAAGATTCATAGGCAGACCACCTTGGTAGAGCATGTCATTCAGGGGGTCTGCCCTACCCCCTTGATACTGTTCTATTCCGAGCTGTTTGGCACCATTGCATGCCGCCTCGTAAAAGGCTTTAGTCCAAAAGTCGGATACTATGACATCCCCCAGTGCCTCGAAGACCATCTGGATGCTGTGTGGCCCGTCCACATACTGTCTTCTCCAGTATTCTGCGAAGAAGAGAGTAGCTTCTTTTTCATAACCGCAATGAATGAAAGGGTTCTCGTGTATGCGGTCCTTGGTACATTCAAAAAGGATGGCACGTAATTCCTCAAACTCCCCGTCGGTGATTTTCAGTTTCCATAGGGGAAGTTGACATTTGTCAGACCTTTTTGCCAGTATAGATTCAAAGTAACTCATATTTATACTTTTTTGTATTTACAAAAATCTTTATCTTATTAAATGAACAACATAGGTGAAGAAATCTTTTCTTCTCACGATTTGCGCTTTATATCTTAACTTGTAATTGATAAATAGTCCCTTTGTATCTAATTCTATGTTTATGAGCTTGAAATTATTCTTGACTTCAGGATACCATTTTCCGTCTATACCTTCAGAGAAAGCAATTTCAAGTATGGTTGACAACTTTAACAAAGGAGGTAATACGAAAATTGATGGAAATGATTTTTGTGCAATGAAGAAAACCGTTTTCCCCCTGTTTGTCTTCACATCGATAATCTCACCCTGACTCTTGATTTCTTTGTTCGGTTTTTTTAATGTGAGATCTTTGGCCAACAGTACAAAAGCATTTGTCTGTGGTTCAATAAGGATATGATAATAGTCAATTTCTATATGAAATCTTAATCCTTTTATAATATCTCCTTTTGTAAGGGAAGATAGTATATTCTTAGTACTTGTTCGTTGTTCTTTACGTGTTACGTATTTTTTGAATCCATCAAAACCATCTTTCGCAATCGCACTAAGTAAATTTTGAGAACTAGAACCTTGATTGAGAATATTGTTCCTAATAAGGTTTGCGGCAACTTTGAAGGCATTCGACTTTGTCTTGTCCATTTCCCTACAATAATTCATTATTATCGAGGGGCGGAATGATTTAAATCTGGATCTTTCATTAATAAAATTGGCACTTAACCCATCAACATAGAATTTGTACAGAGTATATGCAGCTGCCATGTTCCCTTTTAGGGGAAGCAGAAATGATATGGCCATATCAGGAGATAGTTTCAACAATTTGAACAAAGAATAGAAACCTTCAGGAGTGTTGATGCCTACACTTTTTGTTTTGATGTAATCCTTTTGTTTGTCGGTCAAACTATCTTTACACGGCTTTAACAGATCCAAAGCATGCTTTATTTTGTCCGATTGTTGGAAAGCAGATTGAACTATATCATCAAGAATAGCAGGATCTATAACGGAAATATCAGGAATATTTGAAGTGTTTGTCTTCGCCAAAGATGCCAAAAACATATGTGCGTCATAGCTTATGAAGAAATGTATTGTCTCCCAGTATATGGAAGATTTAGAAAAACCTTCAATCGTCAACATTACCTCTTTCTGTATAGGTTGAATCATTGTCTTTTTCATATATAAGTCAAGATAACGCCTAAGATTGTCCCAATCTCTAGATTCTATCAAAGAAGAAACAGAAGCATTATCAGGTAACTTATTATCTATACCAGCAACCGCACCCTCCGGTTCACTGGGAGATACGGATTCTTTTGGCTCACTTTGTTGTTGCGTTTCTTGCGCAAGATTAGCTAATGGCTCAGGCTCATTGGAAAGAACTGGCTTTGAAAGTTCTGCCGGTTGCGATTTATCAATTAAAGGGGAATCCTGAACAAATATAGTTGGCTGATAATTGTGAGCAACAGGATTTGTCTGAATGATATTATCGGTTTTTTCCTCTAAAACTAATTCCTCTTTCTTTGTTGAAGGCTCGGTATAATAGAAGTTTAGATGAGCCTTACAATTATTGTCGTTGACTACTTCTACGCATCGGACAATGATTTCATTCAAAGAAAACTTAGACGTATCTTTAGGCATAGTATGGTATAACCCATATTTATCTTGAAGAACTACATATGTATCTTTTATGGCCACCACCTCAAAGAGATATCTATGAGATGGTTTGTATACGGCAGGATAAAAGAAAGCCTCATTCTGCACCAAATATGCATTCTTATCCTTGTCAAGAACAATACGGCATGAAACAACAGAGGGGACGGAACCCTCTAACTGTTCAGGATATGCCCTGACAGGGAAAAGGTCGCCACCTATCTCTACCTCGAAGAAAAGGAGGCTCCCGTCCTCTGTGACCTTCCTCACTTCAAAATCATAGGGTGTGTTCAACTCGTATTTCATATGCGTCAATTTATTGTTCAACGAGGTCCATACCCCATCCTTTAGCCGTAATGTTGGATAAAGACCCATCTTTTTGTTGGTGGAAGAATCTTATACCATCGTCGGTCACGTCACAGATGAACCCACAGTCGCAGACCATATATCTGATATCTCGTGAACGGTACTGACTGCCACATCTCGGGCAAACCAGAGTTTTCCTTATCTTGGAGCAATTGTCATTAATATCGGCAATCAGTTCTTCCATGTCATTCAATAAGCTGTTCTGGTCACGCCTGTTCCGCTTTTGAAATTCAGGAATCTCTTTGAGGTTATCAAGAATTTGCCGGCCATCCAATGAGTCAGGCAATTCTTTAGAGAAAGAATATGTGAACGATTTCCTATCGAAGACGATTCCCTTACAAACAACTGCCGAGAGGAAGTCCCTTAGACTGTGTTTGAAATTGAATTCAGTGTTTACTGATGCCACATATTCCCGGATGATCATTTCCCTGAGGACTTGGCCGGAGCATTCTATACTGTTAGTATCCATAGGACTCACGAAATAGAAGCTTCCATCGTTATCAGTCTTGTTACTGTCATCAAAATCGTAGAAGCAGAAGCAAATGGTATCTTCTGATGGTTCTTTAATATTTTCTTTATCGAAGAGGTCACCCAATGTGACAACCTTTAACATCACCTTCTCTGTCGAGATGTGGAGGATTCCATATTTGTCGGTTTTGATTGTCATTTGAGGCAAAGAGTCGTGTGAGAACTTCATGACACCTTGTTTTCGGGACATTACATAGCCCATTTGCTGCAGAGAATAGACGAATAAGGACTCAACGTATACACGCATATTGTGTATTATCTCCTGATAAATCATTATTGGGTCTTTATCATCTTCCTTGCTTCTCATTTTCAGAAGTTCATTCCAAAGCAGTTTCAGGTATTTATAGTGCTTGTGGGAATTTAGCACATTGGTGTCATGGTATGTCACCGTATTTTCAATACGTCTGGGAAACTCGTCAAACAATTGTGAGTGTTCCATTTTGACCAATTCGGACTCTATATATGACAATATGTTATTGGCAGTCCCTGCCGCCTTCGACTTGTCTGACTTCATGGCCTGTCCGACAAGCTTGTCGCGTCTGTCTATTTTTTCACCCCAAATAGTATTAATACCTTCTATCCAATCTACTTGTTGATGACAATGCGGACAATTTTTTGGTAGTTCCAGCTTTACGTCAGACTTATTAAAAAACTCATACTGGCAGTTGGGACAGACCCATCTTGCGCCGAAAATAGACAAAAAGAATTTGGAAATGTCCCCTGTTTCCTTTATGCGTTCCCTTAGATACTGGATGGTTTTGCGAAGGAAAGCCTTCAACAGAATATTCTCATAGACAACAAAATCAACATTGAGTTCCTCATGCAGAATCTTCATTGGCTTTGGTGACAGAATGGACATTTTCTCCCAATCCTCAGAATGATGGGCAAGATGTTGGTAACTTCTTATAGATATGCGTTTCGCACGTCCTATATTCACTTTTGTCGTACTCTTGTCAAGAAGTGAATGAGGGTTTCTTATTATCTCATGTAGATGCGGAAGATACTCCAATAGGTCATCTTCAAAAGGATTGAATTCTATGTTGAACTTCTGAATAATTGGAATAACGCCAATGGGACTTTGTCTGTAGTTTTCAACAATTGTGTATAGCAAGTTATGGACATGTCGGAATTTGGAATCAAGCAATGCTTCCCTGACTACATATTCTCCGGATTGTGCTGCATCGATATTTGTCAAGTCTCTCAAGACACCATCGTTTTCCACGGCGAACCTGCCCAAGTCAAATTGACCTGGGAGACTTGCTGTCATCTGACCCGTGAGCCTGTCGTAGTATTTCATTTTTTCTTCTTGCCCAATTCTCTGTCTATCAGTTCTATTGTCTCCTTGGGTTCTGTGTAGAAATGTTTGCTGAATATAGCCACATAGTCTGTCTTGAACCTGTCAAGGGGATCATAGTCCAAATCATAGTTGTCTTTCAGTGTACGGAGTATACGAGTCGTCATCAAATGGTCAGCTGCTTTAGCCAAATCTTCCATCGCGTCTTCACCAGCATCAACAAATACGGATATGAATCGTTTTGCCTGTCCTTCAAAGCGATTTCCAATTCCTATGTCATGTTTTGCCAAGAGCTCCAACAAGTTCTCGTCTTTGATGAAACCCTCAAAAAGCTCATATTCATCATGGTGATTCGATTCTGCCTCCGTGAATCGCTCACTCAGCCATGTATAAGTGACATTGTAACGTTTGGAATAGTTCGGAATCTCGTCTTTTGGGGCGTTGCGTGGCATGTCTATCACATTGGACCGGTCATAGGTCTTTGGAGCGAATTCCAAAGTCGTCTCATCGTGATTGGCCGTTCCTATGAAACGTACATTCCTCGGAATAGGTAAGGATCCTCCTACTATACTATTGGGACAGATGCTGTCTGGAACGTTGTCAATCTTGATTTTGCGCTGCTTTTCCGAAGTCAGTTCCAATTTTGACAGGAAATCTGCAAAGTAGTGCTCTGGCCGGGATAGGTTCATTTCATCCAGCACGATAAAGAACAAGGTATGTTCGTATTTGGGCTGGTTTGCAAGATAGAGGGCATTAAAAAACTCCGTCTCATGGTAGCTTTTCTCAAAAGAGTTGTAAAAGCCTAACAAGTCCATCTTGTCACGCCACCCAGACTGGATAGGACAAATACGATACGGCGATTTTGTCAATTCATCATCACCTTTTTCATCATTATAGCGCTTGTCGTCAGCCATCATAGCCATTGCAACGGCTCTAGGGAGGCTTGTCTTACCTGTACCACTGATGCCTTGAAGAATTGTTATTGGAGACATATGAAGTCCTGCAATGAACTTCTTGATTGTATCTTTTGAATAGTACCGACGCTCTTTCTCCTCGTCTTGATAAGCCATAAATGATTGGAGGTAACTGATGAATTCAGGAAGCCCTGCCGGTGCCGATCCCATCATCAGTGGTATTTGATAATCACCCATGTCATATTTGCTGGAAGCCTTGAAAGCATTGTCTTTATTATGATTCTCAGTAAACTCGCTGATTGTGCGCCGTAAATCCTCTATGGTATCCTGGTAGTTCAGGATACGGGCTTTATAGGATTCGACTTTGTCAACAAGGAGCTGTTTATCCCTTATCAACTCATCGTTATTTTCGAACATCGCTCTCAATTTATCATATTCAAGTTCATTGAACTTACCACGCAAGGTACGAATTTGCTCTTCAAGATACTCCACCTCTCTTTGTTTTGCAGTCAGGTCATCCAGCAGAGGACGAGAAGCCAATTCTTGCTGGAGGTCTTTGATTTCACCTTCCAGTCTTAAGCACACTCCGGCCATTTCCACAGGCTCCTGATCACCGAAGGCGGAACGGATTATTTCTAAGTCTTTCCTCAGATCTTCGGCTTCTTGATTAGCTTTTCCGAGTTTGTTCTGGTAACGGGTACTTTCATTGTTCGCCGCTTTCAGCCGGTCCTCGTACTCATCTTCAAGTTCGCGCCGCACATCCTTACGCATCGTTTCACGCTCCTCGTCCAACAACAATTCAAGAGCTTTGACCTTCTTCTCTCTTGAATTGAGTTCCCTTTCCTTTTTTTCAAGCTGTGTTTCCTTGGCTCTTACTGCCTCATGTTTGGTAATATAATCCTCAGTTATGCTTGATTGCTGTTGTAGATATGTCTCTGCAGCGGCAACCACTTGTTCCTTGCTATGCTTGAAAGCATTAATAAGCCGATCGATCACGCCACTATGATCACCTTCCTTTAATGCCTCCTCGTCTTCAACGAGCTTAAGTTCTCGTATATTGAGTTCCTCTCTCTTTGTCTTGAGTTCCTCTTTCTTTTTCTCGACCTCATCCTCGGCATCCTTTCTTATCTTATCCGCATCGTCTTTAGCAGTTTTTTGGGCTTTTTCAAGTTCTGCTTTTTCGTCTGACTTCTCTTTTTCCCAGCTTTTCCTATCTTCTGTAAGTTGAGATTTAAGTTCCTCATATTTTTGCTGGGTGGCTCTGTGAACATAAATAGCCTTCTTAAGGTCGGCCACGCACTTGGCTACATCTTCTGGTGTAACGGAACCGTCTGTAGTATAGGCAGCCACTATTTCAGCCACATTCACTTCTCCTTCAGGCACGGACTCCAAAGCACTTGATGAATCTTCAAGAGCTTCTTTCGCATCTGTATAAGTCTTTTGGGTCACAATCTGCTGTTTCTGCTTAGAAGCCCCAGACTTTTGCTGTTGCCTCTGATTGCCTTTCTTCTTCTTAACCATTGTATTGTATTATATAGTTATTTATTATTGTCTTCAACACATTATAATATTTGTTTATCTCACTACTGGAAAGACTTCGTATTTGCTTCTCGTTGCTGGTTGAGCCATGGCTGCCAGTGTTCCGCTGGTTAGCAATGTCGTAAATCACGCCAACACTTCCTTTGATTATATCATATAGAGGGTTGCATGCATTATATTTATGAGCAAAAAGGAATCTCAAAAGATAATGTTTTAAAGATTTGCCAGAACCAGTCCCAAAATTGTAGGCCATTTCCTTGAGTATTCTTTCCGTTACTAAATCAGCAGTCAAACCATCCACATTGAACAAATATTCTATGTAATCATATCTTTGTTGAGGTCGATAGAAATCAGACCGTATGCCATTGCGTCTATATTCAAATTTAAACTCGTTTTTGAGTTTTTGATATATGGCGGCATTATTTTCAATATCTAGTTTGAATATTGTCTCAAGGGCGTTTTGAATGTTTCCGATAAAGGCACCACAATAATCCAATTCCCTGACCCTGTTCAAAAGAAGATAATTCTTGACCACCATTCTCAGGTATTTCAAGAGATTCTCATCCAGATTGTGATATCCTATCTCAAAGGACTTTTCCATTTCCTCATTCACCATGTCATACATCATCGCCTGGAAAGAGTCAATGGTTTGGTCGTTTTCTGTCTTCAAGTTCTTGAAATTTTCCGTGAAATCATCAATCAGGCCATCTTCAAGAAGAGACTCTATATATATTTTCAGTTCTGAATTATTCTCAAAACCAAAAGGATCCTGGATTTCCCATTCACTAGCATAGACATCGTCATTAACGCGGGGTACATAAGCATACATGCATACCCAGACTTTGGTTGGGTGGTCATTAGGGACGAAAGAGATTCCGTAATTATTTGTATCAATATGAAGAGTCTCCACATCCTTGTTGGAATGTGCATGTTTATTTGAACGACGGATTAGCCCGAGAATCTCTCGCTCATCAGGAGCGGGATTGGTCACACATTCATATAACAACCGGTCGGCTTGAAAAGGCTTGACATAAAAATCCTCATCACCTGTCTCGCCCTTGTTACCCACACAGATATCCCCTTTTATGACAGTGGCTTTTTTGATGTTGTTGACGTAGAAAGCATACATGCCATCATCATTGATGTGCTGAAAGACATAGCCGATGGACTTCTTTTTTTCATCAACAATCAATCCGTCGATATCGTCTTTCATTTCACGGCCTTTTTCCGTGAGGCGCCCCTGTGCATCGACCAATTTGAAAGCAACCAATTGCTCGCTTACAATATCGACGAGTTTCCTGTCCAGACCAAGGCAGTTGGATATCGTGCCATTGTCTATCCCAGGTTTTGTTTTGAACATCAATACCGCTTTTTGGAAGAAGTTGATGCCGTATTCTATTCTTAAAGTCTCAATGCGGTACATATACATCGGTATGGCCAACAAAACTCCCGTCTTGTTGGGCCGATGTTCGACATTGAGTATGTAATCAAATGATTCTCGCGCCATACTGCTTGTTTGTTGACTGGTTAACGTAAAATTCATACAAGCCCTTGACATAGGTCTGAGCATATTCATCAGAGAACATTTCACCGTCACCACAAACAATCAAAAGACGTTGTGCACGTGAAAATGCCACATTCAACCTGTTTTCTGAGGTCAGGAAGCCGAAAATTTTCCTCACATTGTTGTCCTTGCGCTCAAAAGTGTTCGACCGTGTAGTACTGAGGATTACCACATCAAACTCCTTACCCTGAAACGAGTCCACCGTGCCTATCCTGAATTTTTCCCGTTTATTGTCTCTTGTGGATTTGACCCTATCATCTATCTCATAGTCACCACTTGGGTTTCTGCTTGCCAGACCCATAGACTCGGCTTCTCTGAAAATGCGGTCGCGCTGTGCAGCATAGAAAGTAATTACCCCGATACTAAGATCCCTGCTGGCAGGGTCATTCATGATTTCCTTTACCAATGACATCACGCGTTTCGCCTCGCATTCACGGTATTTTCCCACTCCCCCACTCTCAGTTCCTTGGTGCCGGTTGACATTGCAGAAAACCATGACCTTATCTTTCAGGCCAGCAACAGTCAGTCCATGCTCCCTTTTCTTAGCCTGGTCTGCCATCCCCGGCCTTATTTCGTTCTCATAATAGAGAGAGCTAATGAAATCGCCGATGGCAGGATGCATACGGAATTGTTCATTCAATCGAATCCAACGCTTTTTATGAGCCTTTTCCAGATTCTTGTAAAGAATGCCGAACAAGGATGACTCATATTTCTTCCGAGCTATATCACGTTCTGCCAAATCATCAGTTTTGCTTTTGACAATATCTTCAACGATATCATTCTCAATCAGCTGAGGCAACTGTTTTTGGTCACCTACCAGGATGATTCGTCGAAGAGCCCTTGTCATTGGGATAAGCAAATCCAACGGATTGGAGCGCGCGGCTTCTTCAAGTATGACGTTTTGAAACATTGTTGTGACGTCTTTGCTGCCAGCCTTTTGGTTGGTCGCGGCTACACTCTCGCTATAGGCAAGAATAGAATCTCGGATGTACTGGCTCTCGCCTCCTATTTCCTCATAAAGTGTTTCTAGAATGGCCGTAATGAAGGTATCCTCGTCATCGTATGCATTTTCCTCTCGCCGTCTCTCGAAAGAAATCACATCATCCAGCCAAGCGAGCAAGGATTTGTTAATACCTTCTTTTGCTGCGGCTGAAGCCTTGTCGAGTTCAACCAAGTATTTTTCCTTTAACGAAGCCAGGAAAGCAAGGAATTCTTCAGACGGACTGTCCGCCGGAGCTTCTTCCAACTGCTTCCGCTCGTCATCATTCATTTCAAGGCCGGAACGAAGCAGTTTCTGCACTTCATAGAAACCGTTGTCGTCATAAGCCACGATGTCTGTTGAGAGATTCTTTAGTGCTTTAATACGTTTGTCATCACTCACCCCATGTTTTCTGAAAGGCTTGGAAAGGACGGACCATTCTTTCCAAAGTTCATCGCTCAGGTCCAAAGATTGCAGGATTTCGTCAATGTTCTTAATCAGTGCAAAGGAATCATTTTCTTTCATGTAGACATCCTTTATCCTCTTTATCTGGACAGAGCACCGGGAAGCCGAAGAGTTCGCGGAATAATATTGCAAGGCATCATCTATTGAACTCCTTATATTATCTATAACAACCTGTTCGGCTGAAACAGTGGTGGCGTCCTTACCCACCTTGACAGTGGGAAGGCCTTTGTCTTCAATTTTGGCAGCTATATGCTCCACCGTGTCATTTTGGAAAGCTGAAGCCAAGATGAGTTTTGAATTGTCATAAGGTCTTATGCCTTTCCTCTTTTTCTCAGCTTTTTCCGCTTCCTCGAAAAGCCTGTCACATATCACGGCTATCACGGTTGACTTGCCTGTACCGGGAGGTCCTTGTATAACTGCAATGTCCGGGGTGTTGAGCGCTATCTCCACCGCCTTCTCTTGGTTGTCCGTCAGGCCAGGGATACCAAGTTTCTTCAAGAATGCGCGTGTTCTATCTGTCAACGCCTTCTTATGTTGCTCATTATACAAGTCGATCATATCGGCAGCTTCGTCTTCTATGGCAAAGAGGAGATTGCGAAGTATAGCAGTGATTTTGCCTCCTTCAAGATATTGCATAGCCTTTTCCCGTCGGTTACGAACATGGACATCACCTTTCACGGACAAAACCAAGCTACCGGATGAATTTAAGGTATCATGCTCATCCTGGACCTCCGCATATACTATATTATACCTCTTTTTTATTCCTCTGATTTTATAGGTTTCGCTATCTCTTGAGCCGGGATTGGTGGATTTCTCAAATGAGGAATTCTTAAAGTCAAGTTCATGTTCCCTGAAAGCGATGAGCTGGTCTTCTGTCAAATCCAATTTAAGAACCTTTATATGGTCTGTCTTGTCTTTACTCTTTGAATAGCCTATCTCACCGAAGACAGATGAAAGCTCCTGAGCTTTTTCCAATTCCTTCTCACTATATTCAGTCCAGATATTAAGCAAGGCCTTACCCTTTGTTGCCTTATCCTTAATACGCTCCATGATGGCCTTCGCATTGTTCTCCTCAACAAACTCGATATCCGGATACCGTATCAGGCGGTATCTGCAGAAATCATCGATATTGCCGATATTTTTCTTGCGAGACTTGTTCAATATATATTTTTGGTCTACAATCAACAGGTCAGCAGCGAAAGCTATGCCATGCAGGGTCTTGTTATCAGCCTGATCAGGATATATCTCCTCCAATATATAGGAACCCAAAGAACTCTCAAAAACGAGGGTTCTTTTCAGTTCATCAGGGAGCATGTCGATACTCTTTGCGCGTCGGGAAACTATATAGTTGGTATTGTACCCTATAGTAATTTTTTCTTCGAAGCCCTGACCCCTTCCGCAGGGAATAAAATTAACTTGACCAGTTTCCGTACTTTTGTCGTATGAGGTCAACTGGAACAACCCGCTGATTTTGGGATACACATCAAAAGATGAGATGTCAATCTCCGTATCTGGAGTGACACGGACCAAGGGTTGGCTATTACCTATCCTGCCTTGGAACAAAAGTCCGTCATTATCGATACCGACAAGTTCGATGTCCAGAGGAATGCGAGACTCAATATTCTGAACATCTCTCACTCTGACTTTCCCCTTTATTTTGTTGTTGATGAACTCTTCTGAGTAACGTTCGAACAAATCCTTTATGCTTGCCATAATTATTCTATTGTTAGCACCCTTTGTGGTGTGTCAAGTTTCGTTATTCCTATGACCAACTCCCGATGTTTCGAGCCAGTTACCCTTATTTTTTTGGGCTTGCTGGTGAAGAAGACTTCCCTCCCATCAATGGCAATATAAAACGTGGTGTCTTTAGGAATCATTTCTATCAGTTTCTCATCTCCGGCCGATTCAAGGACTTTAATCTGCAGTATAGGTTGGTCTGGATTACCTGACAGAAGGAAATGCGACTTCCTAACATACTTAGTCGTATGCCTGTCAACGACCATCTCCTCAAATACCATCGGAGCCAGTCCGAATGATTCAACCATTCTGTTGTTCCGCCTGTCATATCGCGAAAGCTTTTCCCAACGTCTCATCTGTATTCTGACGACACTATCAGATGCCTCACCACAGAAAGGGCATTTGCCCGAAATACTTGAGGGATAATGAATACGGCAATCGGGACATTTGACTATATCATTTACAGTCGCAGAAAGAGCATCGCACCATTCTGATATGGTAGGTCGTTTTAAAGGAGCATTCAAACCATCCTCAAAAGTACGTTTGAAGAGCTCCTTAAGACTGGTAGTGATAAAGAAATCAGAAGGGATACCACTGGAACGGGCGTTGATGTTGTCGGAAGAGTGGTCTACCCAGGGGAGTTTCCCTGCAAGGGCCAGTTCCTCCAATTCGGGTTCCCCGTCATTCACATAGTCACCTATCAGCGGATGGTTGAAGGTCAGCATCTCATAAGCAATGACAGCGAATGAAAAGCAATCTGACTCCATGCTGTTGGCACCTGTAGCATTCACCAATTCTGGTGCGGCATAGAAAGGAGTATATATATTGTGGAGGATATTTGTTCTGTAGCGAAGGTTGTCCAAGTCGATCAAGAAGACGTGACTGTTTTTTGCTTCTGATGATACGAAAACGTTGTTGGGCGAGAGGTCACAATATATCAATCCTTTGGAATGAAGCGTCCGAAGACGCTCAGCCAATTTTGTGAGCACCTGTAATCTTTTGAGCAAGCCACCCGTTTCCACAAACCAATCTTGCATGTTCTCATCTTGATTTGTCCATTTAAGGAAACTCAATGGTTGCATACCTGATGCAAACTCCGATATATAACCGATTTTCGGCTGGGTAATCTCCTCCAACGGAATGGCAAAGCCTTCTTTATCCAAATCCAACCGTTTTAGGAAATTGATTTTGGACTTCAATTCAGTTGGATTTGTGACACTGTTAAACAGTTTTGCTATGTATTTGCCACCCATCAAGAGATATGTCGTTCCCTGGGAACCCTTTCCTATCTCTGACAGTATATCGTAGCTGTTTTTATTTGAGTCTATTACATTCATGTTGACCAGATATATATTGCTGATTTATCATCATGATTGACTTGGCCGATAGTAGCTTTCATTTCTTTTGTGAACCGGCGAGAGCGAGACTTCCGAGAGAAATTCTGGTACTTGGAAATCAAGTAAGAAAAGAGAGCGTCCAAGGTTGAAGAATCCAATTCGTCACCGATACCATCTGAGGTCACCAACACCTTTATCGTGGAAGAATAGCTATAATTGTATGTAGCGAAACTGGTTATTGCCTTTCCACCCAAACAATCAGTGACATTGGAGAAATCCTTTTGCGGCTTTATCTCAACGATAGGCTTATTGTCTATACAGATAAAGACAGGAGAGTCACCTATCTGTCCCACGCTGACTTGCCTTGTGCCCTTGTCTATGATTGCATAGGAACATGTAGTGCTGCAGTCATCATGTTTCCAGTTCTTTTTATCAAGATATCCATACCATCTATGAGGACTGCCAATGTCTGATGGTTGCACAGGAAGCCGCGCTGTTCTCAACTCCTCCACAATCAAATTGCAGATCAGTCTTGCGCCGTATGCAGACTTCCTTTTTGATCCAAGTCCATCTGCCACGACTGCAATTATCCTTTCCTCGTCCTCGAAGTACTTCACTGCATCTTGTTTGCAGGCATGGGCTCCGATGATAGATGTCAGTATATGATAAAACATATTAGAGTATTATTTCATCATCGTCATCCGTCGGTACATTTTGGACAGATATCCTGACCGAATCAGGTGTCAGGCTATGAGTCCTTTGTGACACGGACATTGTGACAAACTTGAAGAACTGTTTGATATCTGCTGCGCTCTCGCCTGTGACCAGATATTCAGGTTCACTGACGAATGATCTTAGGAAGTTCATGTCAGCATCCTCACCTATAGCCATGGCTATGCGGAAAGCCTTTGCAGAACGGCCATCATGAATGAAAGAAGACAAAGCCTGTTCTGTCTCATCTGTTGACTCTCCATCTGTAATTATAACTACAGTTGGGGCATAAGATCGTGAAGGTATCTTCGTCCTATCTTCTATCAACTGCTTGACTGCTGTCAGCGTGCCACCGAGGGGAGTGCGACCATAAGCTACATACTCCTTGCATTCTACAATCGAGACAGGACTTAGCTCGATATCGCAAGTAACCTCGTCTTTTCCTCCAAAACTATACAGTGCCACCTGTATTTCTATTTTATCTGACTTCTCAGCCTTGAGAGAGTTTATGAAATTCTTGAGGGAAAGGTTGAGTGCATCTATTTTTCCCTCTTTACTCATGCTACCGCTGCGGTCGACAGCTACGATAACCGGGAGAGTACGTGCTTTCTGTATTATGAAGTCATTTAAAGATTTAGCCATATTTCATTAGTTTAATAGTATTGTCGAAGATTTATGTATGTTTGAGGGAAAATCTATTCTTGTGGGATGAGGGACTCCAGAAAGTAAGCTGTATTTTGGCATTCCTCTCCGATATATTTGGAGAGGCTGAAACCGTCTTTCTTGTATTCTGCAATGAATTCATCCACCCATTTTCCGACTTTTCTTTGGTAACCGTCAACATAGTTATTGGGACTTTGGGTCCATTCAGGGAAAGAGGCAAAGTCTGAGAGGACATTCATCATGGCATAGGCGTTATTGCCAAGTTCCTTGAAATATTCCTGACTTGCCTTCACGATCTGAGATGCACGGTTGGAATAAATCTCTTTCTGTATTTCTGAGATATCCTGTTTGACATGTATGCCAAAAGCCTTGCAATAGATAGGCAAGGCAGAAGTGGGAGGCAAAGGGATTTGCCTGAGAGTAATCATTTTCTGTTCGAAAACCTTCCAAAGGGAATCAACACTTCCTATTTGTCTCCTTGCCGTTTCGGCCAGTGCCATTATTTCAAGAGTGCCAATCCTTTCAGAATGAGACAGGGCGAACGACACGCCTTTTTGTCCGAAAATCAAGCCATTGAGACAGATCCACCGACAGAACCCCACCTCATATTTGAGGGGTTTAGTCTTGTTATAACTGTTAGTAATCCTCAGGAAAGGAACCCAACTCTCACTAAGATCTCCAGATAGTTTGCTGAAGTTATTGGGGATTATCAAGTCTATCTTACAAGAAGCGGAAGACTTGGGCATACGTACGTTGAAACACTCAAAATCACCGAGAGTCTTTCCTTCAAATATACCCCTGATGACATAATCGGCCAAATTATAAGCCTCCTGGTTGGTCAATAAGCGGTATTTGTCTGAGACAACAGAGATTGTGGTCCCATCGTTTGTTTTCACTATGGCTTTATAGCCTGAGATTCTTTTTGGGGGTCTGGTACCATTATCCAGAAAAATAGGCTGCATCTCTACGGGGAAGAAAGCCGTATCCAATTTTACGTCCTGATGTTTTCGAGTAATCATACCTGTTTGTCTTATGAGTGAACGGATGTAGGAAAATTAAAATAAGGACTTAGTCCTTGGCTTTGGTATAAGTCACCATGAAATCGCGGCATTTGCGCTTGTCCTGACGGGCTGATGCCACCGAGTATGGGCTATATTTCTCGTAGATGTCAAGGCCACGACCGAGAACGATGGTCCATCCAGTGTCTGTCTTGATACAACGGTCATGGAAATCACGGAAATTGTACTCAAACGTAATGCCGTAATTGACGAGGTCATCCTGCAAGTCATCCAGCTTGTCAATAAGTTCAGGAGCCTTATCCTCATCCTCATAGGTATAGAGAATGATTTTAAGGTCATCCACGGGACGTGTTTCGACAAGCATGGTGATGAATTCAGCCAGGTTCCTCACCTGCCATGAAGTGCGGATGTATGGGTCCTCAATGACAATTTCCTTGGCATCCCTCATATATGGAGCGAAGAGCGACTCATAGGTCACACCCATCTGTCCGGAACGGAACGACAAATTCTGCTCTCTCAAGATGGGAATCCTCGGTCTCTTGGGTTTAGCACCTTGCTCGGTAGCTGGTTCCTCTGCCGTATCAGGAGAAGTGGTTTCCGTTTCCTGTACTGGGACAGGTTCTTCCGCAGTCCCTTCAATGACTGGTCTGGTACCAGGATAGCTCAGACATTCCAATGTCTCCACCATAACCTCTGCCCCTGTCTTCACGTTAGTGTATTTGAAGATAGCAGGATCTGCTCTGAAGGTTTCGTCGATGACATAGAGCTGGTCCTTCACACGCTTGCGACTCTCAGCAGCGAAATCAACCAGTTCGTAAGCCTCCTTGTCAGTCATCTTGCCGTCAGGATAAAGCAGTTTTACCATGCCTGAGAATGTCTTTCGGATGGCCAGACTGTCACGCTCTGACAGAGATCCATCAAACAACGCATAATCTTTCAGCATCGAGGTAAGGTCGCGGTTGCGCAGCTCATGCAGTACGGCGGCGATATAGTCAGTGATAAGACCATAGCCCTTAGAGAAACTGTCTTTCTTAAGCATCTTGATCTCCCAACCTGGATTATAGAGATGGATACGGTCAAGGAACGCACCCTTAATGAACGATGTAGGAATGCTCTCAAACAAATGAGTTGAACGAAGCATGTATGGCACTGTATGTTTCGTGTTGCCCACGAACACCATCGAGGCACTTGCCTCATGCGTTCCTTTTCCACGGTTGAAGGCTTTGTTGGCAAGGTAATTCTGCATGGTGTCTATCAGCACTGCATCCACCGAGCGACCTTTTTGCTGTTCAAACTCATCCCATGCCACAACATCCCAGTAACCCACCAAGCCGAGTTCCTCATGCTTGCCCGACATACGAACGAACAAACGTGCCGATGTGACGTCACCGCCACTCACCAATACGCCATAGGGAGACAACTCCTGGAACACATGGCTCTTGCCAGTTCCCTTAGGTCCCAACTCCATGAAGTTGAAGTTGTTCTCGACATGGGGCAGCAGACGAGCCAAGGTGATGAACTTCTCACGACGATTCATTCTCTCCGGATTCAGGCCCACCGTATGCATCATAAAATCCAACCATTCCTCCGTTGTGAAGTTCTGCCTCTGCTCGATATACTCATCAATATCAATGTTAGATATCTGTATAGGTTTAAGTTGTTGGATATCCCATCTCACCTTGACGTCTTCGCCGGGGATATATCCTATGGTGACGATGCACCACACCCCGTTGCCGGAAAGCAGTTTCGGATTCTTGCGCACATACTCTGTACCTATAGGTACTCCGCTCAAAGCCAGGTTGGCGAAGGTTGCATGGTATTCGTCGGCCTTTTCATTCAGCGTTACAGAAATCTTATCTATAACGCGGTGTTTACCGGCCTCACGTATCTTGCCCTTCACAGCCTCTGCCTCTGCGCGGTGAACGTAGTTGTTCTGAATGACCGACTTGACTTTTTCCAGGCCCGCTTCTATGGTTTCCTGATCGTCGGTGGCGCAATACTGTCCAAGCAGGTATTCCAACACATATGTCGGCACCGGCAGTCCGCCTTTCACCAGAAAAGCCAGGTCTTTCCTCACCACCTTGCCGATAAAGCTATCCAATATTTTCTGTTGCAGTTCCATATATCAATAGTTATTTTTATCAATATTATTTGTAATACGTCAATAATTGTCATTCGACAACTTGACGATAATAGACAGCTCCCTGCTCATTCTTCAGGGTACGGGTATCCTCGTCATACTCATAGCAGTCTTCTTCTGAGTCCACATCCTTCGGTTTCATGCAGATGGTATGACCTTTGATGGTATAGGTGTACTCCGTATAGTGAAGACTTCCTATCATACCCCATGTGGCAGTGCCATCCGCATGCAGACAGATACGGCTCTCGCTGTTCATGTCTTCATCAAGGCTGTCATAGATTCCATCCATATTGGCAAAAGTCAGTTCGGATGCTTCCTCCCCAGGCTCTGCAAGATAGTTTCGCATTTCTTTCATCATGTCAAGTTCAACCTCCTTACCGTCAGAATCTGTGCGGTACCTGATGATATTGTGTATGCGCCAATCACCATCCTCACGGCAGAACTCGAACTTCTGGTGAACGGTCTGAATGGAACTCCAGAGCACGAAATCGACCAAAGCCGTGCCTTTTTCAACGTCCATCTGTTGGAACTTAATATCGCGAACCTCAAAATCATCGGGATTGCTATCCTGCATCTGGGTCCAAAGGTCATCGTTGAAGAAGCCGATTTCCTCTAAATCAGCATCTTTTTTATCAACCGCAGCTACCGTTTCCCACCAAGAATGACAGGCAAAACGTTCATTACTTTCTCCTATCCGGTCTGTCCCGGCATACAGTTCCTTGATATGGCCGACAATTTCTTCCTTGGCCTTTTTAACCTTCGGGTTATCGGTGGTTATGTCGGTGTTTGCTGCCTGCGCTTGTTTCTGCCGGCTGTTGCATGAGGCCGATGCGAAAGCGCATAAAACCATCAGTAATAATAACTTTTTCATATCACTATTATTTCCTTTCCCACTCTTTCACCAACTTCTGAGTACCGTCATTCTGCAAGACAAAGGCGGTATAATGCTTGTTCTTGCCATCGCGGAGCAGATAATGAGCGATGACATACTTGTTGACGTTATCCACTTCAGGATTGGCGATGTCGCGGAAGCCCTCATAATGATTGAACTTTCCTGTCTGTGGATTGTAGAGCCATGCATCATAGTACGTGATGACCTGGTCACTGGCGGGCATCATGCCTAGACAGATCATAATGTCAGTATATCCGTCGAAGTTTACATCAGCCTGCCACACATTGCCGAATGGCTTCAGCATGTCCTGTGGATAATCCACGGTATGCCCTTCTGCCACCTGTATGGTTTTGCCGTTTTCATCGCGGAAGATGGCCTCATAGCGAGGTTCCGGCTCCTCCAGATCGGTGGTGCGGACACTAACATCCCATTCCTTTGCCGTATCCTCACCCTTGGGGGACGCAATCCCTTCATAGCTGATGCCATGCTCGCCGGCAAAGTCCTGCATCATCTTCAGATAGCCACCGGGACCGAATGCTTCCGGCTGGTCGAAGTTGTTCACGCGCCACTGACCGTTCTCCATTTCCAATTCCAAACGCATGAAACCTTTCTCCTCGTCAGCCCCCTTGAATCTCACCTGTGCCTGGGCCATATTGCCTGTCAGCAGGTCGGCCTTGATGCTCTCTACCACCAATGGTGTTCCCAGTCCGGCAAAAATACGGAAACCCTCCTCATCGCCGAAAAGCATCATGTCGTCACCAGCCGGAACTTCCTCTATGGCTTTGTAGATTGCGTCACGGAGGCCACAGTAATAGCTTGTACAGTATTCGTCTTCCAGCTTGGTGACATCGATCTCACCTTCCTTGTACATCTCGTTCAACCGGTCGTACATCTTCCTGACCTGAGCCTCTACGGCCTCTACAGTCCACAACTCTGCAGGAGCCGTTGCCACCGCACTGTCGGTCAATGCTGCCGAAACGCTGTCACTACTCTTGGCGGTCTTATCCGTACACGACAACAATGCTGCCAATACAATTACTATTGCGATGGACAGTAATTTCTTTATATGGTTTTGCGGTTTCATATTTTCCAAAATAGTTAGTAATTATGTTTTAATGGTTTGATGATTCAGAAGTCGAGGAATTCTTTAAGCCCCTCTGCTTTTTCGAGGTCATCCCTGCTAACATAGAATAATCCCGGGGGAACCAATTCGAGATACTTGTCAAGGAATTCTTCCCAAGGCAGTTTGAGATAGGAAGCTGGAATGAAGAACGTCCTCGACCCGCCTGCCGAGCGGTTGCCCGCCTGCACGTATGCCGAATAGCCTCCCAGTTCATGCTTCTGGATCCGATAAATTTCCAAGAACCAGTCCCCACTGCATCCGTTGGTTGCCGGCACATCGATGGTTTCCTTCACGGGATTTACTCTTTGAAGTTCCCAGTCATGACCATTGGCGAGCCTACGGATAAACTCCTCACAATCGATATTCTCTGGATATGCCTTTAACGTGCCGTCATTCTGCGAGTAATAAGAAACATACTGATAGTCGTCGCCCACTTTCTCAATACCATAATTGGTATGCGCCGCTATCATGTCCCTCGTAGCCCAGGGAAAGTCCTCCTTCATCTGCTCGAAAGCTTTGTCAATATAGGCATTCACATCGTAACCGTATGGAAACTTCTTGTTCATTGTATTATCTGATAAATTACCATTCGTCTTGTTCGATTATCGTACTGTTAGTCACATTGGCTTTAGCCAGGACATTGAGTCTGTCGCTACTGTCATAGACACGCAGTGTGAGGATACGGTTGGCGACCGACTTGTTCAATGTCAGTTCAACCTCGAAGATTCGCTTGTTGAAATCATCCGATTCGCTACCAAGAATGACTTCCTTCTCCGCTGTTACAGGAGTTTCACCATCATATACAGCACACACAACGGTTCTGGCCATCGTATTCATATCAACGGCTTCTGCCTGAATAATTTTGAATTTCAGACGGCTCGACACCATGTTCAACCGTTGTCCAAGAATCTGCACATTGACTTTCTCTTTCTTGTTTTCATCCTTAATCTTGGAATGGATAACAGGAATGATCATTTCCTGTAGGGATGCGCCACCATGAGCGAAACGATAGGACTCATTGGATGCTTTCACACGGATGGAACCAATAGGGACAGCCACATAGAAGTCGCCTTGCATGGCAGACACATCTGACAAGGGGAATTTCTGGAAGGCGTGGATGTCTTCAGATGAAGTGGTAAGATAATACCGCGATTTTTTCTCTATCACCTTGTCCGACTCCTCACCGGCTGCCACCTTGTTAGATTCAAGAAAGTTCATATCGTTGAAAAGAAATCCATGGTCACTAGTGATCCAGATACTTGAGATGTTGGCATCATGTATGTGACGCACCAACCATTCCAACTCTTGAACAGCGGTCTTACATGCATTTGTCAGTCTCTGCGGGTCATCCTTGTGCCCGTCATCATCAATAACGTCATGGAACACATACACCAGTGGAGCCTTGAACAGTTCACGGTTTTGCTCACGGTTGTTTTGTTTCACCTGGCTATAGGTGACGCATTTCGCCTTAGGTATATATCTCTCCAGATGCTTCGTTCTTGAAACCGTGTCACCGAGATGGACATCATCTACCATCAGCTGTCTGTCAGCAAAACGGAGTGAGGTATGGGGCAGCAATGACACCTTGGTATATTCAGTCCATGTAGGCAGTTGCGCCAATGCTGCATCGAATGTGGCAAGGTGCCTCTGCTTGGCCATCTCAAAATACAGATCATCGGCCACCTCATAGCGAAGGGCATCGCTGATGACGACTACCTGCTTGATTCCACTGGAGAAATGGATGGACTTGAAGAAATCCTGCTGTCTATCCAGTTTCACATCTGCGAATGTCATGCCACGGTCCGCAATACATTTCTGCCACTCCACGTTCAGTCCGTGAGACAACACCCAATATTCATTGTCCAGCCGAGCCTTCGCTTCATCAAGTATGTTCTGGCATGGCGACTCCTTACCCATCTCATAGTACAGGCCAACCGTTTTCCTGTAAGCCTTGTCTATCTTGTAGAATGTCATGCGATAGAAGACCACATAATCATTTGGCTGGTCAAAAGTCATCGATCCTATCTGTTTGGCCAAATGGTAATATTCCGCCATCTGGTGAACAAACTGTATACCTGTCAAAAGGACCGTTTCACCTTCCTGTTTGATGGCCAGAGCCTGCATCTTTTCAGCAATCTGTCCTGCATCCCCTATATGTGCCTCCTTCGCACATTTGGCGATGATGGCCCAACACAATTCCTCCGGGACATAGTAATATTCGGCATCCACCCCATAGATGTTGATGATTTCTGACACACGAATGTTCTGCGAGAGCGTTTCTAGTGCCTTGAAGAACAGTTCAGACTTCTGTTTTGGCATAGCCTGAGCAAGAGCGAGGATACGGTTCATCTCTTCAAGTGCGATGGAGTTGCTGACCTTGTATTCCTTATAGGAATCAGCATTCTGTATCGAGAGCAGTTGGGTGATAGCATTGTATTTCAAAGATTCAGCCACCTCTTTCATCTTGACTTCCTTGTTGACAAGTGCCTGACGTGCGAATGTCTTTTGCAGATGCTGCTGCAGGTCATTCAGCACATCCTGACAGTCAAACATGCTCTTATAGAACTTGTCCTCCTTCTTCCTGTCAGTACTGATCATTATCAGACGGATGAAAATCTCATCCCACTGTAAGATATGGCTCTCACCCAAATATCCAGAGATGAATCCCCGGTTGCCCAGATCTATACTGAATACCGACGGGTCGAGAGAGTCCTTGAAAAGCTTCTCGAATTTCGCATAAGTGAACTCTTTGATATGCCTCTGGACATACGAGCCAAACTTGTCGATGGGAAGCCGGTGCTCCTGGCAGAACGCCTCATATTTTATGGGCATGAACTGCATATTAGCAGCCAGCGTGTCGAGCAATGGGAAGTTCAGCATAGCATCGGAGTTTGTCGGTGCAGGATTCTTCTCGGAGTTAAATACAAGTACCACTTTTTTGTCCTTCCATTCGGTTTCTATCTTGTATTTGAGATTGAACCATCCGCCGTCAAACACCACATACTCATAATCAGGATATTCCTCCCAGGGA
>Ga0247611_10003068_pt1 | contig 25464 bp, 21 predicted proteins | sample 177DNAGHGhighgp2_FD_192422 | JGI IMG/M metagenome (GOLD analysis project Ga0247611, IMG submission 192422) | Sheep rumen microbial communities from Palmerston North, Manawatu-Wanganui, New Zealand - 1770 DNA GHGhigh gp2 | ecosystem: Host-associated > Mammals > Digestive system > Stomach > Rumen... | reverse complement strand
TCTGGATAGGGAAAATGGCCGTGGCCCCGGAACCCACCCCCTCATAGGTGGATTTCAGCAGTTCGCGAATCACGCAACGGCCTTCGGCAGAAGTGTCGGTGCCATAGTTGATGGAGGAGAACACCACTTGGTTGCCACCGCGCGAGTGGATGGTATTCATGTTGTGGATGAAGGCTTCCATGGCCTGATGGGTGCGGCGGACGGTCATGTTGACTGCATGTTGCAGCAGTCGCTCGTCACCCGAAAGACCGTCCAACGGCAACTCCAGATAGTCGTCAAACTCGTGGTCATAGAGGCGGGAGAGGTCTGTACCGGTGATTTCTTCCAGGTGCTTGACCTCCTCAATGTAGGTCTTGCGGATGAACGGAGCCAGATAGAAGTCAAAGGCAGGAATGGCCTGACCACCGTGCATCTCGTTTTGCACCGTCTCCAAGGAGATGCAAGCCATTACGGAAGCAGTCTCAATACGTTTGGCGGGACGCGACTCGCTGTGGCCTGCGGCAAAGCCGTCGTTTAGTATGCGGTCCAGCGGGTGCTGCACACAGGTGAGCGACTTAGTAGGATAGTAATCCTTGTCGTGGATGTGCAGATAGTTATGCTTCACGGCCCATTTGGAACGCTCCGAAAGCAAATAGTCGTCCACAAAAGGCTTGGTGGTCTCGCTGGCGAACTTCATCATCATGCCGGCAGGGGTGTCGGTATTCATGTTGGCATTCTCACGAGTGACATCATTGTTCTTAGCCTCAAGAATTTCGAGAAATATTTCGCGGGTCTTGGCCTTACGGGCAATGGAGCGTTTGTCGCGGTAGGCGATATACTTCTTGGCCACCTCCTTGCGCGAAGACTGCATCAGCTGCATCTCCACCATGTCTTGGATTTCTTCCACCGTGGCCTGTTCGGGTCCTTTCAGTTCGATGCGGTCGACAATCTGATAGATGAGGGACTCATCCTCACCTTTCTCGGTGGTGAGCATGGCCTTGCGGATAGCCTGGGCGATTTTCTCTCTGTTGAAGCCGACAATGCGGCCGTCGCGTTTGACAACTGTCTGTATCATGGTTCCTTTGTTTTGTACTCTTACACATTTTGTATCGGAGAAACTGGAGGGATGTGGGAACGTGGAGGCTGGAAGCGGCAGGCACAATATGAGACCCAACGCATTCGCAGACTGCTCTTAATCCCGAAAGCATCTCGCGACATGGCAGAAAGGCAGGTCTTCTGGCTTGACTCCTTTACCTTGGGCACCTTCCCATCCTTTGGTGGACAGTGGCTTAGTTTCGCCTTTGGCATTTTAGAGCTCACAGCTACGGGCATAGCTCAGGTTTTTCACCTGATTCTCTTTTCATTTGAGGTTTTAATCTCAAACACCTTTCGAATGCAAAAATACAAATAAAAGAGCCTCGCTGGAAAAGATATTTGTTAACAAACAGCGGAGTTATCAACAACAAAGTTGTAGGTGATTAGACAGGAAAAAGTTAGCATGGCGGGGGGCTGTTGATAAGAATTTTTGAGTGGAACGGGAAGGGTATTCCTGCGTTCTCTTTATATGTGATGGACCTATTTTCTTTCTATGAAAACCGGGCCATAATAGTAATTGCCAAAACAAAAGAATCCACCATCAAAGCGATGGTGGATTCTGAATTATGAAAGCTGATAATGTGCTAGTTATTTTGCTGGAGGATAATCGATTCCCTTGGAGGCAAAGAGGAGTTCCATCATCTTGCGGGCGCTGGTGCTGACCACAGTGCCGGGACCAAAGATGGCAGCTGCGCCAGACTTGAACAGGAAGTCATAATCCTGCGGAGGTATAACGCCGCCAACGGTGACGATAATGTCTTCTCGACCCAGCTTCTTGAGTTCCTCAATCACCTGAGGCACGAGGGTCTTGTGACCGGCAGCAAGTGAGCTGACACCCAAAATGTGGACATCATTCTCCACAGCCTGCTTAGCAGCCTCTGCCGGAGTCTGGAAGAGCGGACCCATATCGACATCATAGCCGAGGTCGGCATAACCCGTGGCAACCACCTTGGCGCCGCGGTCGTGACCGTCTTGTCCCATTTTGGCCACCATAACACGAGGACGGCGGCCTTCCACCTTGGCAAAGTAGTCGGTCATTGCCTTCACCTGCTGGAATTCGTCGGTATCTTTAGTCTGAGCGCTGTACACGTTGCTGATAAGATTGATTTTTGCTTTGTAACGACCATAAACTTTCTCAAGGGCATAGCTGATTTCGCCGAGTGATGCGCGTTTACGGGCAGCATCAATGGAGAGCTCAAGCAGGTTGCCCTGGCCGGTCTTAGCGCACTCGGTGAGGGCATCGAGGGCTTTCTGCACGGCCTCGGGATCACGGTTGGCACGCAGCTTGGCCAGTCGGTCTAACTGGGCCTGACGCACGGCGGTGTTGTCGATTTCGAGGGTCTCAATGGGATCCTCGTGGTCGAGGCGGTATTTGTTCACGCCAAGGATGGTATCGATATTAGAGTCTATGCGGCTCTGTTTGCGGGCCGAAGCCTCCTCAATACGCATCTTGGGCACGCCGCTCTCGATAGCCTTGGCCATGCCGCCAAGCTTCTCGACCTCCTGGATATGAGCCCATGCGCGGTGAGCAATCTCGTGGGTCAGGGTTTCTACATAGTAGCTACCAGCCCAGGGGTCAACCACACGGCAAATGTTGGTTTCTTCCTGAAGATAGATCTGGGTGTTACGAGCAATACGAGCACTGAAGTCGGTGGGCAGTGCAATAGCCTCATCGAGTGCGTTGGTGTGCAAACTCTGGGTGTGACCCAGAGCAGCGCCCATAGCCTCAATGCAGGTGCGGGCCACGTTGTTATAAGGATCCTGCTCGGTGAGCGACCAACCAGAAGTCTGGCAGTGGGTACGCAGCGCGAGAGATTTAGGATTCTTGGGGTTGAACTGGTTGACAATCTTTGCCCACAGCATACGGGCGGCGCGCATCTTGGCAATCTCCATAAAGTGGTTCATACCCACACCCCAGAAGAAACTCAGACGGGGGGCAAAGTCGTCAATGCTCATACCGGCATTGACACCGGCACGGAGATACTCCAAACCGTCGGCCAAAGTATAGGCAAGCTCAATGTCGGCGGTAGCGCCTGCCTCCTGCATATGGTAGCCAGAGATAGAAATGCTGTTGAACTTAGGCATGTGCTTCGAGGTGTACTCGAAAATGTCGGCAATAATCTTCATCGAGGGCAGCGGAGGATAGATATAGGTGTTACGCACCATAAACTCCTTCAGAATGTCGTTCTGAATAGTGCCCTGCAACTGCTCCTGCTTCACGCCCTGCTCCTCGGCAGCCACAATATAGAAAGAGAGCACCGGCAGCACTGCGCCGTTCATAGTCATCGAAACCGACATCTTGCCCAGGTCGATCTGGTCAAACAGAATCTCCATATCGAGAATACTGTCGACGGCCACACCGGCCTTACCCACGTCGCCAACCACGCGCTCGTGGTCGCTATCGTATCCGCGGTGGGTAGCCAGGTCGAACGCAACCGACAGACCCTTCTGTCCGGCAGCAATATTGCGGCGGTAGAAAGCATTCGATTCCTCAGCCGTGGAGAAACCCGCATACTGACGGATGGTCCATGGGCGCATCACATACATGGTGCTGTACGGCCCGCGCAAGAAAGGAGCTATGCCAGCGGCATAGTTGAGGTGCTCCATCCCCTCAAGGTCTTTTTTTCCGTATACGGGCTTTACATCAATCTGTTCAGGAGTCTTCCACGTCTTCTGAATATTGTTTTCTTTCTCCCATTGTTCAAAGGACTCTTGGTTTTCCTTTGACTCACGGAAATTAACTTTTGAAAAATCTGGTCTCATTATCAATAGTTTATATTATTATTTACGCATTCCTTAAAGTTGCAAATATAACCTTTTTTTTTGATTTGTGAAAAAAATTATTTTACAAGTTGTTAAAAAATGCCCCATGCCGTCCATACCCTGTCCTGCCGGAGCCCCACTGCCCCTGCACATTAGACGGTGCGCACCAGCGCCTGACTAGTTCTCGCGGCTGAAGAGCGACAGCAGGCGGATGAAGAGGCCAATGATGTCGATGTAGATATCCAGGGCGCAGTCGATGGCAAAGTCAACCGTCTTAGGATAAATCTGCGCTTTGGCCACATCGTAACCGATATAGCCCGAAAACAGAATGACAAAAATCCAGTCGAAGGCCGTGCCGTTGTAATGGAACAGGAAGGTGGCCACCAACTCGGCTATGAAGGCGGCAATGAAAGCAATGAAAAGTGTACGCCCCATGCTGAGGAAGAGGTTCGGCTGCACGATGCCCAGCAGTACCATAGTGGCGGTAACTATGCCTGTGAGCAGCAGTGCCTTGGTAACCACTGCCACTGGCAGCCCCGGCACCAAAAGGCACAGCATCACTCCCATCGGCAGCACCAGCAGGTTGAAACCGATGAAACTGACCACCGGACTGCTCGACCGAGCCGACATCATAATGCCGACCAAGGCCAACACAATATAGCCCACAAAGAGCCACAAGGGGCCCACCCGCATGGCCAGGTTCATCACGGTGGCGGCCAGGAAGGCCACCATTAATACATTGGCCAGAAAACCCCACAGGAGGGTGCCGCACATGATAGCGTTGTAGGTGCGGCTGCTAATCTGATCGGCATAGCCCGACTCAATGCGGTCCTGCTTGCGGGTCTGGAAAGCGGTAAGTGCGTTTGTCTGTGACATATATAATCTCTTTTAAATTCTACATTCCGTCTGTCATCCTTCGGCCGAGAGGCGTTCGGCCAGGTCCAAATAGTGGTTGCAGCGCTCCTCGTCCCCCATGTCCTGATAGACCATGGCTAGGGCGTGTGCCGACGAGAAATCCTCCGGGTCGTCCTGTAGCGCCTGCAGGAAGCACTTCTCGGCCTGGGCGTAATTGCGCAGGTTGGCGTAGAGGAGGCCCTGCTGGTACTGCACTCCGTAGTACTCCGGCTCCAGCTCCAGCACCTTGGCAAAACACCGCTGTGCCTTCTCGTACACCCGTGCCTTGGCCTCTGGGTCGGCATACGGGGTGTCCCCATCAATTTCTGTGCCGGGGTGTTCCATCCGGTATTTCTGCACCATCAGGTAGTCCAGCATTTCGGCATCGGCCGTCAAGGCCACCCCCAGGTCGAACCACGTAGACGCGTCGTCGGGGGACTGCGCCACCTCCTGTGCCAGGCGCGACGAGTCGGCTCCTCCCTGGGCCAGGATATGTTCAATCTCTTGGGCAATGGCCTGGGCCATGCCCTCGTTGTCCAGTTTCAGGTTGTCGATAATGTCAAAATTCATTGTGACAAGTATTAATAATCAAAAATGCAAAGTTACACAATTTTTGCCATTTGGCAGAATTTTTCTTTCCTACGCCGTCCCTAGGGCCAACTTGCAGGCTAATTATCAGCCAAATAAGAAGCGCTGTCGCCAAAATCTATATCGTCCACCAGCACCCGCCCCTTGGTCACATGGCCCAAGAAACAGCAATTGATTCGTGCCTCTTCCATTTTCAGCAGAAAGAAATCGTCGTGCTGCTCTTGCAACGAAACCACAAACCTTCCAGCCTCCTCGCCAAAGAGGAACGAGTCCAGCCTGATTTCGCGGCAGGTGAGCACATCGAACCCAACCTCACCCTTCTTCCTTTCCCTCGCCGCGGTACCGGCACCTTGCGGTTGGCAGCCCGCAACCAGAGCGGCGAACAAACCTCCCTCGGCCACCGGGCGTTTCGTGGTGATGACCCCGCCGTCCAACAGGCTTCCCAAAATCAGCTCCAGGTACTCCACGTCCTCATCCACCGTAGTCATTTTCACGGGGTTGTCCACCAAGTGCAGGCATCGGCGGGCATACTCCGAGTTGAGGAACTCGGTGCTGATGTTGCCCACCATGTACAGCAACTCGCTGCGCGCAAAAGGGGGAGCGCCGCTGGCTTTGGGCTCCACCGACCGCATCACCTCGTGCGCCAGCGCTATGCAGTCCTTCACGCGGGGTTCGCGGATGTCCTTATGCGCCATGTCGTCGCCGTCGTACAGATACTCGTGTTTCTCCACCAGATGGTGCTGCCCTTTCAGCCATCCGTAGAGGCTCTGCTGCTTGCCGTTGGCCTCCCACATGGCCAGCAGGGTGCTCAGTTCCTGCACCGTGGGCATGCGGCCAATGATGCCCATCACCTCCTCAAAGGCCGGCTGGCTGATGCCCATTGCCTCCACTATCTCGGGGCTCAGTAGTTCTTCCTGTGGCTCGTTTGCGCTATCCATAGTGTTTTTCATTCTTTAACGGCTCCTCGCCTGGTTTAGTATTCGGCAGCCTACTTTTTGCATCCCTTCTCCCCAATACTGCCTCACGCCGGAGCCACCCTCAGCCCCCTCTTCCCTGTCTGTTTCTCCGCCTTTTTACCTTTATTTAGTTTGCATTTTGTTTGCATTTTGTTTTTAAACGATAAACTAAATGCAAACTAAATCTTAGCAAAACATAAGTCAAAGGGCGAAGGAAGAGAGGGGGTGAAGCGCCAGAAGAGGCTGGCTGTGTGATCCTCTGAGCAAACGGATATTACGGTCCCTATGGGAATACACAACATCCTAACGTTGACTGCGAATACTACTGAACCCGCGCTTACCTGTGGGGGGACCGGATTACCTGCCATCAGTAGGTGGGCTCTAAAAATACGGTTTTAAAGTTTTGCCCTTACGGGGTGTTATTTGTATTTCGTTGATTTACCCAAGACGCTGTCATTGGGCTAAATATGTTTATGCCCTAATAGGGCAATTATTAGAGGTTGCCTATACTTTGAAATGAGATGGCCTATACACATCTCATCGAAACAGTACAAGCAGGACATGCCCTTAGTATCAGACTGGCACGGCGCGAAGAATAATGCCACAGAGCGCACTCTATGGCTTTAGGGGCGCACAGCCCTTACGATGACCAGAATTGGCTCCCTGCCTTTAATGGCAGGGAGTTTCTTTTTTGATTTATTTCACCCGGGCTACAATAAATATAGAAAAAGCCCGTTTACGTTGAGTACGTAATATTTTTTATAGTAGGCACAAATGAAAAAACATCTCACTCTGCTGGCAGCCACCCTGCTGCTTTCGTTCTCGGTTTTTGCACAGGCCGACAAGGCTAAATTCTATATTGAAGGCCAATTGGCCACCCCCACGAAAACCGGACAGCCCTGGAAACTCTATAACATTCGGAGCCAGGGTATTACTTTCACCGACAGCGACACCATCTACGGCCACGACACCGACAAGGGGGTGCAGCTGGTGTTCGACCACGCCGCCACCACCCACCCGCAAGGGTTCAACTGCGGACTGAAGTTCTACCGCTGGCAAAACAACAGCGGCCGCTGGCAGGTGGACAGCGAGGTGGAGAATGCCGAGGCCGCTTTCACCCAGCAGAAGGTGATGAGCATTATGCTGGTGCTGGACTGCAGTTCCTCTATTGGCGACGCCGACTTCGTGAAGCTGAAAAACGCCGCTAAGCAGTTTATTGACGTGATTATCGACAAGTCCGCCGACGGCAATGTGCATATCGGCATAGTGGGATTCAACTCGATGAAAAACACCCGCACCTTCGACCTCCGCCCCCTGACTAAAGAGAGCAAACGCGAGATGTTCCAGTTTATCGACACCCTGAAACTGAACAACCGCACGGCTTTCTACTACGCTATTAATCAGGGCTTGGACAATATAAAGCAGTATGTTGGCAAGCTGAAGATTGGCAAGGAGAAGAAATACGACGGCAACTATGTCATCGCCTTCACCGACGGCTACGACAACGACTCGTTCGACCCCAAGATTGGCAAAGCGGCCGAGGGGACGGAGCACCGCTATTTTCAGCACGTGAACCAGCGCATTATGAAGGAGAAGATTGGCGGCGCCCCCATAGAGAGCTATGTGCTGGCCATACGCGGCAACGACGTGGACCGCAACAATACGGACTTTGAGCGGGTGCTGGGCGCACTGTCGCACAACGCGAACGACAATAAGTTCTACTCGCTGACCAATTTCGATAAATTGCAGGCTGCCTTTGAAGAGATTGGCACCAACCTGATTAATAAATGGCAGAGCCTCTACTGCTACATACCCCGCGGCTACGACGGACGTGTGCGCTGGACGGTGGAGTGCGGCGACGTGGCCCGCAAGTTTTTCATGGGTGCCAACGGAAGCATCGGCGGACTGAGTTACCCCAAGTCGGTCGACCCCGCCCACCTGAACGACCAGGGCGGCGTGATGCTGGGGCTGGGACTGGACATGACGTTCCCCGTTACGGATCTTATTTCGGTGGGCGGCTATGTGGAGCTGAATGCCTCCCACGGGGTGGGCTTTGGTTTCACCCCCACCGTGGCATTCTCGTTTCCTAATAACAGCGCCATCATCCTGGGCATTGGCTACCGCGGCACCGACCACTTCCACAGTAATGGTTTCCTGATGCGGGCGGCCTACAAGCTGACCAACCCCTGGTACGTCACGGCCAGCTATTCTATCGGCCACGGCAAGACGTTTATGGTGGGTGCCGGCTACACCATCTTCGGCCGCAAGATTGACTAGCCCCTATATGCCTGGTCCACTCCGTAAAGCCACCTCATTCGTAAAGCAGAAAGGACTCTCTTTCTTCGCTGTGTTTATGGGGTGCTTTCTCTTATTCCACCTGATTTGGATAGGCTATTTGGTGTGCAACTTCCGCTATTGGAATCAGGCCGATGAGGACTTGAACGCATACGTTGTGATTCTTTATCTGATGGTTTCCCCTGTGGTGGTGGCTTTATTTCTGGCTATTCCCCCATATATCATTTATGAAAAAGCCCGCAGGAAGGCTTGGCTTTATGTGTGCCCGTTGGTTCTGTTTGGACTGGCCGTATGGTATTGTGTGTCTCGGTTTGGATGGAGCCAGACGGACGAACTCTTCGTCTCGGCATTTCTGGCTGCACTGTATTCCTTAGATATCTTTGTTGCCTCCCGCCTTTCTGCCCCACCTGAAAGGCGTTGAGGCATAAATGCATTATTAAAAGAACGTAATGAAAAGGTTTCACAAGACATTCCTTGCCACACTGGTTCTCTTTTTCATAGGCACTTCGTGCACTCGAGAGGACGACATTCACCAAAATGAGGAGGCTATTGTGCCTGCACACATAACCGACTCGGTATACCATGAGGCTGCAAGAATGACTGCGTATAACTTTGTTTATCCGTCGAAAGACCCACGGGGAAAGGACATAATGCTTTCAGGCACGATTACTATTGGCGACAGCGTCACCCGGCAGACGGCAGCCCTGGGGCTGATTCTCTATAACCACTTCACTGTCTATCAGGCTGACCAATGCCCTACGCATGGCGACCTCATGATTCAGTCAATAATTGCCCCAGGCAGACTGATTACTATTTCGCCCGACTACTACGGGTTCGGCGCCACGGGTGATTACCCGCAGGCTTATTGCATCTCGCGAGCCAATGCCCAGGGGAGCGTGGACGCCTTGCGGGCGGCAAAGGGACTGCTGGACTCAATGGGCTACGCCTGGGGCGACTACTTGTTCAACATAGGCTATTCGCAGGGAGCGCAGACGGCTATGGGGGTTGTGCGGCTGGTGGATGAAAGCTATCCCGACTTGGATATTACTTACACCTTTGCCGGAGCCGGCCCATACGATATTCCGGAAACATATAGGCAGTTCCTTTCGAGCACAATTACGGGTATGCCTAGCACTGTGGCAAGTGTGCTGCTGTCGTATAATGAGTTCTTTAATTTGAATATACCCCGTGAGGAGATGTTTGTGGAGCCGCTGCTAAGCCATGTCGACGACTGGATTCTGAGCAAGAGATTTACCCGCGAGGAGATTGACGCAAAAATTGGTTCCCAGTCCATAAGCGATTACCTTAACCCCGCCTTATTTGACACAAACTCGCACAATTCGAGGCTTCTGCTGGAGGCGATGAGAAGCGACAACCTATGCCAGGGGTGGACGCCCCGAAGCGATGAGCATATTTATCTTTTCCATAATACGCAGGACATAACCGTGCCAACGGAAAATACGGTGAACCTGTACCACTTCCTCTCAGGACACGGTTTGGACAATGTGGTTCTTGACACCGCCGACTACGGCAGTTCGCCCATCTTGCCCGCTCACGAGACAGGCGCAGCACCCTTTATTGTCCACAGCCTGGATATAATGTGCCGGACGCTGGGCATTGCTCCCTGGATTTCGACACTGCCTACTGTTCAGTAAGCCCCGACTAGAAATGAAAAAAGAAGGCTCCGAATGATGCGGAGCCTTCTCTATTATTAGAATGCGGTTTCTATTCTGCCTTACGGATTGTAAGCTCAACCGATTTGGTGCGGATTTCCTTGCAGACGGCGTCGACAAATTGATCCAGGGTGGACTGACCTAAGTCGCCGTCCTTACGGTTCCACATGGATACGATGTTTTCGTCTTGCTCTTTCTGACCGATGAGCAGCGCGTATGGAATCTTCTGCATTCGAGTCTCACGCAGTTTGTAGCCTATCTTCTCGGCACGACGGTCGAGGGTGGCTTCGATGCCGTTCTCCTGAAGGGTCTTGGTGACTTGCTCGGCGTAGTCGAGGAACTTCTCGGAGATGGGCAGTACACGCACCTGTTCGGGAGCGAGCCACGTGGGGAAGGCGCCTTCGTATTTCTCTATCAGCCAGGCCAAGGTGCGCTCATAGCAGCCCATGCTAGTGCGATGGATGATGTAGGGACGCTGACGGCTGCCGTCCTTGTCGATATAGTACATGTCGAAGCGTTCAGCAATGAGGGCATCCCACTGGATGGTAATCATGGTGTCTTCTTTGCCATAGACATTCTTGGCGTTGATGTCGACTTTGGGGCCATAGAAAGCAGCCTCTCCGACGTCCTCGACAAAAGGAATGTTGAGTTCGTTGAGAATGTCGCGAATATGCTGCTGAGTGGCCTCCCAGGTCTCGGCATCACCGATGTACTTCTCGGTGTCCTCGGGGTCCCATTTGGACAGATGGTAGGTTATGTCGTCCTGCAAACCAAGCGTGGTGAGGCAATAGCGGGCAAGGTCGATGCAGCCCTTGAATTCCTCAACCATTTGGTCGGGACGAACGATGAGGTGGCCTTCGCTGATGGTGAACTGGCGCACGCGAGTAAGACCGTGCATCTCGCCGCTGTCTTCTTTGCGGAAGAGGGTAGAGGTTTCGCCGTAGCGGCAGGGAAGGTCGCGGTAGGACTTCTGGCTGTTCTTATACACAAAGTACTGGAAGGGGCAGGTCATAGGACGCATGCAGAGCACCTCGTTTTCGCTGTCGGGGTCGCCTATGATGAACATTTTGTCGCGATAGTGGTCCCAGTGCCCTGACATTTTGAAGAGGTCGTTCTTCGACATGAGGGGCGTCTTGGTGCGCATGTAGCCACGGCGGGTCTCTTCGTCTTCAATCCAACGCTGCAGAGTCTGGACAATCTTGGTACCCTTGGGCATGAGCAGGGGTAAACCCTGGCCAATGACATCGACGGTGGTGAAGATTTCCAGCTCACGGCCAATCTTGTTATGGTCGTGGTTTTTGATATCTTCGAGGTATTTCAGATACCCTTCGAGCTCTTCCTTGGAGAAGAAAGCGGTGCCATGTATACGGCTGAGGGATTTGTTCTTCTTGTCGCCACGCCAATAGGTGCTGGAAGAAGAAAGCAGTTTGAAGCCCTTGATGGGGCGGGTGTTCAGCAGGTGAGGTCCGCGGCAGAGGTCGACGAAGTTGTCCTGCTGATAGATGGTGATGGTCTCACCCTCGGGAATGGCCTCTAGGAGCTCTACTTTGTAGGGCTCCTTGCGCTGGGTCATAATTTCTAAAGCCTCGTTGCGAGATACCTCTTTCCGTTCGAGTCTGGTGGCCTTCTTTATGATGGACTTCATTTCCTTTTCGATGGCGTCTAAATCCTCGCGAGAGAAGGGACGGAAATCGAAATCGTAGAAGAACCCGTTGTCGGTGGCGGGGCCAATGGTTATCTTGGCTTCGGGGAAAAGGTTCTGAACGGCCTCGGCCATGATATGAGCCGTAGTGTGACGGAGGACGGAGAGGCACTCCTTGTTAGATGTGTCAAGCAATTCAATGTCGCAATCGGAGGTGATGGTAGTTCGGAGATCGATGAGGTTGGATTCATTGTTGATTTTGGCCGCACAATAGTTGTTGAGACCTTCCGGATTTACCATTTTGATGATGTCAATGATGGAGCAGGGCTCTTCGATGGACAGTTCACCATAGTTTTTTACGATTACTTTCATTGTTTGTTTCTCCTTTTTATATATAAAAAATGATAGAAGTCTATCTGTTTAAATAGTTTGCAAAGATACTATTTTTTTTTCTTTTAATTGTTTTTTTTGTGTTTATATTTCTTATTTATCTGTTAACCATAATTTTATTCGCCTTCACCGCTTGAAATCAGATTCTTAAAAGAGTCTTTTTACACGCACTTTTATCACGCAATTCAGCCGTTCCGGATTATTTGAGAAAGAAAAAGGCAGCGGTTGTTGAGAACCACTGCCTTTGCCAGAATATCACAATCGGGTAAAAGATTAGTGTCTCTTTTCCTTGATACGGGCTTTCTTACCGGTAAGATTACGAAGATAGAAAATTCTAGCTCTGCGGACGGCACCACGCTTGTTGATGTCAATCTGCTCGATGAACGGGCTGCTGATGGGGAATATACGCTCCACACCAACACCGTTGGTAATCTTACGGACAGTAAAGGTCTCAGTCGAACCGCTTCCTCTGCGCTGGATAACAACGCCTTGGAAGTTCTGGATACGTTCTTTGTTTCCTTCTTTAATTTTATAATGGACAGTGATGGTATCGCCAGCCTTGAATTCGGGGAACTCTTTGCGTTCTGCCAAATCCTCTACATATTGCAATAATTCAATTTTTCCCATGACATAAAGTTTTAAAGGTTAATCACTCAGTTAATTTGGTTTATTTCTTAACCATCTTGACAACAGCGGTGAAAGCCTCGGGATTGTTCATTGCCAGGTCGGCGAGAACTTTGCGGTTCAGCTCGATGTTGTTTTTGTGTAATTCGCCCATAAAAACAGAATAGGAGATACCATTGATGCGGCAACCGGCATTGATACGGTTGATCCACAGTGCGCGGAACTCTCTTTTCTTGTTCTTTCTGTCGCGGTAAGCATAGGTCTGACCTTTCTCCCATTTATTCTTGGCGACGGTCCATACGTTTTTACCTCTACCCCAGTAACCTTTAGTACGGTTGAGGATTTTTTTTCTGCGAGCTCTAGAAGCTACAGCGTTAACTGATCTTGGCATTTTTTAATTAATTTGTTTTCATTTAAGCGGGATTGCGAAGAATCCTCTTTGGTGCTTTAAATAATGGTTAATAACTCCTGTTTGGGTGGGTGAGGTTTCGCAACCCCTTCCCTCCCCCTTGGCCTTTAGGCCAAAAGCATTCTCTTGACACGCTTTTCGTCATCGCGGCTAACCAGTGCGGTATGGTCGAGATTACGTTTCTGAGTGGTCTCTTTCTTAGTCAGGATATGACTATGATAAGCATGCTTTCTCTTGATTTTGCCGGTGCCGGTGAAAGCGAAACGCTTCTTAGCAGCGGCCTTTGTTTTCATTCTAGGCATTACTTTACTGTTTTTTAAGTTAGACTATATGATGCGATAATCTGGTTTCCTTTACTTTTTAGGCGCAATAATCATCAGCATACGCTTGCCTTCAAGACGGGGCATGACTTCGGGTTTGCCATATTCCAGAAGCGCCTCGGCGAATTTCAGCAGCTGGGCCTCACCCTGTTCTTTATATACAATCGAACGGCCTCTGAAGAATACGTCGACCTTTACTTTGTTCCCTTCCTTCAGGAAACGCTTTGCATGGTTGAGTTTGAACTCGAAGTCGTGGTCGTCGGTCTGAGGGCTCAAACGAATCTCTTTAATGACAATCTTAGTCGAATTGGCCTTACGTTCCTTCTCTTTCTTTTTCTGCTCATAAAGAAACTTCTGGTATTCGATAATCTTGCAAACCGGAGGGTTGGCATTGGGCGAAATCATCACTAGGTCGAGTCCATCGTCATAGGCTCTGGTCAATGCCTCCTTCGTGCTCATAATTGTCGGCTCCATGCCGTCGCCGACGACACGAACCATTGGAGCGGTTATTCGCTCATTAATCAGATGTTCGGGCTCCTTCTTCTGGGGTCCTCTACCGCGACCCTTATTATTATTTGCGGGGCCGCCAGGGGTAAATGCTGCTACTATAGCTCTGTTCTCCTATATTTGTTTATACTATCCCAACTATCTGGCTGGGTGATTATTACACACTTCGCAAAGTTACAATGACTAACTTTACGGAATTGCAAAAATACACAAAATAATTGATTCTGAAAAAAAAAGTTTAAGAATGTACTTAGGCCACGAAGCCCCTCGTTCTCACTATCCTTTTATCTGAATTGTGAAACCTTCGTCAATAAGCGGCTGAACCAAATGGGTCATTTCTTCCACCGTGAATTTTTGCAACCCCTGGGCAGGCGTAGGCCGGTCAATGGTATAAACCATTATTTCCCTAGGCCGGAGCAGCCGAACTATATCCATCCACCCACTCAATACTTCTTGCCGAGAGGAGTCGAAATCATACTCCTGACTGCGGAGCATACATGTCTGCAATATGAAGTTGCCGTGAAATTGCTTTAAAGCCTCCACCACACGCGCCACATCGTAGCCCGGTGCGGGGTGGTTTATTTTAGCGATAAGGTCATTAGTGGGCGCATCTATCTTCATAATGGGGTTGTCCACCTTAGTAAGAGCGTGAAAGACAGGTGCCAGATGAACCCTCGTGGCATTGGAGAGAACTGAAACTTTAGCCGAAGAGGCATACCGGTCGCGCAGTGCCAGGGTGTCGTCTATTATCTGGGGAAACTCGGGGTTGAGGGTAGGCTCTCCGTCACCGGAGAATGTGATGGAGTCGACCTTTGTACCCTCCGCTTGCAGCTTCATGAGCATCCGTTCCAAGTCGGTGCGTACCTTCTCGGCCGACGGGATAACGGTATCGTCGCGGCCCTCCTTGTTCCACCCGCATTCGCAATAAATACAATCGAAGTTGCATATCTTGCCCTCTTCAGGCAGCAGGTTTATTCCTAGCGACGTTCCTAGCCGGCGGCTGATGATTGGTCCAAAAACGGTTTTCTCTCTTAACATGACATATTATAAAAAAAAAACAAAGAATCTATTTATTTCAGTCTATCCAGCGGATATAGCCCTCCTTACGGGGCTTAGGGGGACGAGGCGGATATTGCGGGCATCCCACAATGCAGTTCCCAACCCCTATGTAGTCGCCTTCCACGCCCAGCTCGGCCAATATCTGCTTTCCTTCAGGCATTTCAAAAACCTCCCTGGCACGGTTAATCCAGCAGGCACCTAACCCCAGAGAATGTGCCGCCAAAAGCATATTCCCTATCACCAGGCTGCCGTCCTCCACCGGGGTATGGCTCACCGACCTGTCAGCCAAAACCACTAGCACTGCAGGAGCGCCATAGAATGGGTCAAAATCGACATTCCACACCTGCGCATTGAGCCTGCTCATTCTGGCAATCAACTCCTTATTAGTGACAGCCAAAATAATGGGGCATTGTGTATTATGCCCTGTGGCAGCATAGCTCCCAGCCTCACAAATAAGAGCCAAATCCTCGCGTGACGGCATCTGGTCGGTGAATTTTCTACAGCTACGGCGCGAAATAATGGTTTGAATAGTCTGGTTCATACTGTCCGATGCTTTTTGTGTTTCATAAATCTAAACATCACCGTGTCAGAAGAATTCTGACCTCTAATGATGCTGCTATCCATTTTATCGTGAATGGTCTTAATCATCTCTGTCGACTTGGGCTTCTGCACTGCCACCGGGTCATCCTTCTCAGGCGAGGTCTGAAAGACTATCATAGAAATAATAAGGTAGGCCGCAAAACAAAAAAGAATCATGGAGCACACCTTGTTCGTGACGTTCAGCAGCTTTGCAGTGATGATTTGCTGAAGCATCGAGGCCAGCTTACACTTTAGTATGTCCATTCCCAGAGTGGCCCCCATCACGCCTATAAAGAACACATATCGCTCGAAGACGGACATATTCAACTCGCCCGTAATAAGAGTGATGACAGAAATCCAATAAATCCAAATTGTGGGGTTGATAAAGTTAATGAGAAAGCCCTGGAAGAATATGGAACGGCGGCGAGGCTCGCCGTCTTTACTGCGGAATTTAATGCGGGGCTCCTTGCCTTCGTAGCTTTCCAACGAGGTCACCTCTTTGCGGAAAAAGTGAATGGCCATCACAATCATCACCCCACCTGCTATGGAGGCCACCCACACATTGTGGACCAAACTGTACAAATCTGCATTTTTAAGAACCGTCAGCATCAAAAAAACGATAATAATATCGCCTGCGCTCACGCCAAAAGCAAACGGATACGAACGTTTGAAGCCATACTGGATACTCGTCCGAATCTGCGTAAAAAATGCAGGTCCGAAACTGAAAAACAGCGACAACGCAATGCCGCAGACTATGCCCAATAACAGCTCTATCATGGTCTCAAAAAGTATGCAAAAGTAACAATAAAAAACGACATAACAGAAAAAAAAGTATTCGAACAGACTTTTTTTTGTATTTTTGCAAATTCAAAAAATGACTATAAAGATAAAACAACAAATCAACATGAAGAAAACCGCAATCCTTCTTTCTGCCCTTATGGCGCTTTCTATCCTGGGCTGCAAAAACAACAATACCCCGGAACAAGTGGTTCTGAACTTCTATAAAGCCACCCAGGACAATGAATACCAGAAAGCCATGACATACACCAATCTGGCCGAAGAAGAGCAAGACCAAGTCATTCAGGTGCTCGACCAGACAGGCATGGTAATACACAACTTCGAAGTCCTCGAAACCAATATCGAGGAAGGCGACTCAACAGCCTTCGTCACCCTTCACCTTGAAGTCTCCAACGCCTTCAACCCCGACACCATGAGCAACGACCTGGACATCCCCTGCGTCAAAGTGGGTGGCGAATGGAAGGTAAAATTCATCTAATCCACCATTATGGAACAAACCACCGAGCTGATGCTTCAGCTCTTACGCGCCTCCCTCAACGGCAGTACGCCCAACCTTCCACCCCTCCCCTATAGTGAATGGGAAAGAATATACTGGCTCTCACGAAAGCATGGTGTGGTCACCATGGTATTCGATGCAATCGAAAGGCTCCCCGAAGAAGAGAAACCACATGGCGACATAGCCCTCAGCTGGGAACTTTCGGCCGAGCGGACGCGTTATCACTTTGCCCACCAAGCCCAAGTGCTAGAGCCCATTAAAAAGAAAGCTTCCGAAATAGGCATTCCCCTCATCCTAATCAAGGGAATGACTTTGGCCAAGCTGTACCCAAGACCCGATTCCCGGGCCTGTGGCGACATTGACATTTACTTCCCCAATAATTACCAAAAGGGAAACCAACTCTTAGGGAACCCCGAGGCCGGACTTGACGGCAAACATGCCGAGGTGGTCATCGACGGGGTCACCGTCGAAAACCACCTCCATTTTCTAGACCTGAACTATCGCAGCCAGCGCAAGGCCGAACAATACATCATCGGCAGCCTCCATCAGGCCACTCCCGACGGCGAGCTCTGTCCAATGGCCAACATGGTATACCTACTCATGCACACAGTCTGCCACCTTACAGCCAAATACAAACTGCCACTGCGCAATGTCATCGACTGGGGCATTTTCCTTCGTGCCCACCAAAGCCAGCTCGACCCAGCAGAATGCCACAGACTGATGCGGAAAATAAACATGGAGCCTGCCTTCAATGCGCTCACCTATCTTGCCAGCGAGTTAGTCGTGACAGACATTTCTCAATACATACAGAAAGAAAAGTTACGAATGGAAGACATGACCAAACTACGCGACATGATTCTCGACCAAAGTTTCGTCCCGCCTGTTCCAAAAGAGTTCAAACGCCTGAAACGGATCATAGCCCGCTACAAACGCAACCGCCAAAGAAGATGGCTCTACCGATACCTGCCCTCTAGCCCTTCCGAACGCCTACTGCTGAACCTTGGCGGCCTCTTCACAAGAAAAACTCCGAGCTTATAATAACAGCCCTTGCATAAAGAAGAATGCCCTCCCCAAGCGGGGAGGGCATTCCTTATTAGTATATCTATCCTAGCGATAGCAATTCCTATAAAAAAACAAGGCCGAAGTGAGACTTCGGCCTTGTCGATATTAATTCCTGAATAAGAACTCTTAATCTTCATCCCAGGGAGTAGTAGGAATGTTAGCATTACGCCAAGTACAGAATGCGCTATAGTTGGAAGAGATGAAGAGCTTACCATTGTTGAAGACGATCTCACCACCATGGTTGGTGCGGAAGTTCTCGATACCGTCGGTATAGACAGGATCAGTCTCCTGGAAAGCGGTAGAGGTGAAGTCAACATGGAGGAAATTACGTTCGTTACGATAATAACCTCTATTGGTAGTACCTTCGTTGGAAATGAAGCCAATGTAGTAGTGGACATTGTTGAAGTCGACGCCCATGGTGAAAGCAATCTGGAATGATTTAGCACGTCTGTTCTCAGCAGGAGCGACGGGGAACATGCCAACGATGTTCATACCATCTTGACCTTCGACGACAGGATAAATAGTCATACCCTCGCCATCAACGTCGAAGTGCAGCAAGTCACGACCAGTGGTAGCATCAATTGGATCATCCATCACCATCAGAGGACCTCCGTCTTCAGCACCGGTACGGTCAAGATGAGCAGCACCGGTCATCTTCATGCTGCTGATGATAAAGCCGTCAAGAACATTCAGAGCGGGAGCAGTGGCAGTAATACCAGTGCCATCTTCACTCCAATAAGTCTCACCAGTTATGGGTGCGAAAACACGCTGAGCAAAGAGACCAGCGTATCTAACTCTGGGAGCGAGGAAAGAGCAAGCATTCTGCAGCACAACATTTCCTTCGAAATTGTTGATGTTCTGAATCTTGTAGTACATCGGCCAAACGGGAACATAAGAGAAAAGACCGTGCTGAGGATCAGGAAGAATGGTGTTGAAATCGTTGTTCTCAACAGCATGGTTCAAGAGGCGGACCGTTGAGGGGAAAGTGGTGGTATAGGTATCACTCTCAGTATTGTGTCTGAAAACTTTAACAGGGTAAACGAACTCGTAAGAGCCATTGGTAGAAACATCAGAGGTGATCAAAGCATAGGGGCTGAACTCGGCGGTAGCATAGGCGCTCCAGTCTTCATTGGTGCCAAGAGAGGGAATAGCCTGAGGGCGTACAAGGCAATCTCTGCCATTGACGAAAATAGAATCGCCAGTGGTGAAATAGATGCGCTGGGCAAGACCGTTGTAAGACTGTTTGTCAGCGTTCTGGGCATCGTTGATACCAACACCAAAGGTGATTTTATCGCCATTGATAGTGTAACCGTTGTTTTCTTCTTTCTTACAAGCTGCAAAGAGAATCAGAGCACTAGCAGCCAAAACCATTAAACTTTTTTTCATTGTCGATTTGTCTTTTTTTAAATTGTTAGAAAACGATAACATCACCGCCATTATCTACAATCTGTTCGGTAGTAATGGTGCTAATAGCAAAGCCGTTCTCAACGGCAACCGATTTGACTTGGACTGAAGGTGTCAAATAAACCTTTTTCATGTTTTCTTTCATTTGTTAACTGTGTGTTTTAAAATGTTATTAATTAATTTTACCTTTTTTATTGTTCTTCCACGGAAATGGTGGCAGGACGATTGTTTTCATAAAATCGCTTGGACACTACCAAGATTCACTTTTTTTATCCCTCCTTTTCGTCTCTCAAAATTCACTTTTTAATCAACATCCAATTGTTTATACGCATAACACAACCATCTGATAACCAACCGCTTAAATATTCGTCACCTATCAAATCATCATTTTATTTTCAATGCAAATATACAACATTTTTTTTATATGGAGAAAAAAAAACTATTTTTGCAAAAAAAAATAAATCTATGGGAAAAACCACCAAGACAAACGCGGCCAGGTTGCTCGACCAGCACAAGATTGCATACGAGCTCATACCCTATACGGTGGACGAGAACGACCTCGGCGCCCGCCACATTGCCGACCAACTGGGCGAAGACATTGCACAGGTTTTCAAGACACTGGTACTGCACGGCGACCGTTCGGGGCACTTCGTATGCGTGATTCCCGGCGCCGAGGAGGTCGACCTGAAAAAGGCCGCCAAAATCACCGGCAACAAGAAGTGCGACCTTATTCCCATGAAGGAACTCCTGCCGCTCACCGGCTACATTAGAGGCGGCTGCAGCCCCATCGGGATGAAAAAGGCCCTACCCACCTACATACATTCCAGCATTGAGAAGCAAAGCCAGATCTATGTGAGTGCCGGAATGAGGGGGCTGCAGCTGAAGATGGACCCGCACGACCTTATCGGCATCACCAAGGCCACCCTGTGCGACCTCACAACCACCGTGTAGGCATAAACAACAAGGAACGGCCCGGGCGTCTGCCAGCCCCGTCCTTTACTGTGCGTCAACGGTTCAATAATATATTAATCTATATTATACTGCTGCCCCTACCATTCGCTTGGGCATCCCATCATTGTCTCAACCATTTGTGCAGCGCTTTTTCAGACCAGCCACTGCACTCCCTTTGAAATGCCTACCGCGACTCTACGGTACGCCTAACGTTCTTCGACCCTGGAATGAGGAACGATGGACGAACAATAGAACATGTATCAAGGATGTACTGGACCCACCCATGAGATACAAAAAAGGCCGTGGGCGGCGAATCGCACTATTGGGCGACTCGAAACGACACGGCCTTGGGGTCAGAAAAAGAATTGTTGTCCTACTTGGGGTTGACGGAGATTTGGAGTTCGTCCAGCTGCTCTTGGGAGATGGGCGACGGGCTGCCGCTCATCACGTCGCGCCCGCTGTTGTTCTTGGGGAAGGCGATGAAGTCGCGTATGCTGTCGGCCCCGCCAAAAAGGGAGCAGAGACGGTCGAACCCGAAAGCGAGTCCGGCGTGAGGGGGAGCGCCGTAGGTGAAAGCGTCCATCAGAAAACCGAACTGCTCGTAGGCCTTCTCGTCGGTGAAGCCCAGGGTATGGAACATCTTGTTTTGGAGTGTGCGGTCGTGGATACGGATGGAGCCGCCGCCGACCTCGACGCCGTTCATGACGATGTCGTAGGCATTGGCGCGAATGTCGCCCCACTTGCTCTCGTCGTCCAGGAGAGATTCGTCCTCGGGCTTGGGGGCGGTGAAGGGGTGATGCATGGCGTAGTAGCGCTGGGTTTCCTCGTCCCACTCCAGCAGCGGGAAGTCTATCACCCATAAGGGTGCAAAGACCTCGGGATTGCGCAGCCCCAACTGGGTGCCCATTTCCAAACGCAGGGCACAGAGCTGCACACGGGTTTTCATGGCAGGGCCGCAGAGGATGAGCATCAGGTCGCCGGGATGTGCGCCGAACTTCTCGGCCACGGCCTTCAGGTCGTCCTGGGTGTAGAATTTGTCCACACTCGATTTGAAACTGCCATCGGTGTTGTATTTGACATATACCATGCCGCCGGCACCCACTTGGGGACGCTTGACAAACTCGGTCAGGGCGTCGAGTTGTTTGCGGGTGTAGTCGGCGCAGCCTTCGGCGTTGATGCCGACGACCAGTTCGGCATTGTCGAAAAGGCCGAAACCGTGGCCTTTGACCACGTCGTTGAGTTCCACAAACTTCATGCCGAAACGGATGTCGGGCTTGTCGCTACCGTAGGTGCGCATGGCATCATGCCAAGTCATGCGGGGGAAATCGCCGAACTCCAAGCCTTTGACTTCTTTAAAGAGATGCTTTGCCAATCCTTCGAACATGTCCAGCACATCTTCCTGCTCGACAAAAGACATTTCGCAGTCAATCTGCGTGAATTCGGGCTGGCGGTCGGCGCGAAGGTCTTCGTCGCGGAAGCAGCGCACTATCTGGAAGTAGCGGTCCATACCGGCCACCATCAGCAGCTGCTTGTACTGCTGGGGGCTCTGGGGCAGGGCGTAGAATTCACCCGGATTCATGCGCGAGGGGACGACAAAGTCGCGGGCACCTTCGGGGGTGGACTTGATGAGCATGGGAGTTTCAATCTCTAGGAAATCGCGCTCGCTCAGATAGTTGCGGACAAGCATTGCCATCCGATGGCGGAGTTCAAGATTTTTGCGTACAGGGTTACGTCGGATGTCCAGGTAGCGGTACTTCATTCGCAAATCGTCGCCACCGTCGCTGTTATCTTCGATGGTGAAGGGCGGTGTCTTGGCCTCGTTGAGGACATTGAGTTCTTTCACCTCAAGTTCGATTTCGCCAGTAGGTATTTTGGTGTTCTTGCTGGCACGTTCGATCACTACGCCCTTGGCCTGGATGACAAATTCGCGCCCAAGCTTACGGGCTTTTTCGCAGAGCTCGGCATTGGTTTCCATATTGAAAGCCAGCTGGGTTATTCCATAACGGTCACGCAGGTCGACGAACGTCATTCCGCCAAGGTCACGGGAGCGTTGGACCCATCCACAGAGGGTCACTTCCTGGCCCACATTACTTATGTTTAATTCACCACAGGTGTTTGTTCTGTACATTTCTGGTTTTTTGTTTAGTATGGGTGTTGGGGATTATTCAGATGATTACATTGCGGGAGCGGCAGGTGCCTCAGCGGGGGCAGCGGGCTGTGCGGGAGCCTCCTGGGTGACGGCTTCTGAAAGGCCATCGGTTACTTCCTTCATCTCATCGCCAATACTGCCAAAGAATTTGGTAATGATGGAGGATTCCTTATCATAGTGCAGGGCATCGATGCCGAAACGGTCGAAATAGTTGTTAAAATAGAGAATGAGGAAGACGACGATGAGCACAATCAGGATAAAAATGGTCCAGCGGAGCCACTTGGGCATGCTCTTGACGGCATACGGGTCTTTTAGCACCACTTTGGGGTATTTGGCCATGTCGGTCAGGGTGGCGCCGAAACGGGTGTTCACCAATATCTTAGAGTTGATGGCCCAGCCGTTGGCATTCAGGACCGGTCCGAGGTTGCGGTTGCGCAACTTGAGCCATGCCAGGAACATGGAGGGACCCGAGATGCAGAGGACGATCAACACGACGACCAGAATGAACACCGGCAGCGAGCTGAACATTACCTTGAAAATGCCGGTGAGGGCCTGGAGCACGAATCCCAATGCTAAGCCGATGGCGGCGAAGATACCGGCAAACTTGGCGATGTCGAAAGCTTTCTTGGGTTCGGCAGCAGGAACGGGCTTGCCGTCAGGACCTATGGCCGCAGTGGCGCTATCGGCTTTGGCCGTGAGGTTGTCAAAAGATTTGGCTTCTTTCTCTTGTGCCGACTTGGTCAGTTTTTCGGTGACCCATCTCCCAAATTTGCGGTAGGGGGACCAGAAGGCCTCACGAACGCTGATGGGGTTGTCGACAATTTGAGTGATGACTGCATCCCAGTCGTTGCCTTCGTTGTCGTAGAAGACTGCGTTTTTGCCCACACGGATGTTGTTTACTTCACCGTCGGTGAGTACGGCTACGATATCCATAGTGGCATTCTTGGTTTTGGAGGTGCACTTGCAGTAGAGCAGAAACATGCCGCTCAGTTTGGAACCGTCCATGTGTTTCGCCACGTCGGAGACTTTCAGACAGAGGTTCAAGCAGCGGGAGTCGACATAAAGTTTACCTGCCTGGAAGATGGCCGCTTTAGAAGTGTCGTAGAAATCGGTCATCATCACATAGTTCCGTAGCAAGGTATAGAAATCCCTGTACAGATGCAGCAGCCGCTCCAAGGGCTTGATGACCTCGTGTTCGTCTTCTAACTTTTCAGCCTGACTTTCGTTAATGGATTTTTCTTCGTCAGCCTTGGCAGAGACGTAGGCATCTATCTTGGCCAATACTGCGTTCCATTCTTCTTCATTGATACTTTCCTTTCCAGGATAGTCGACATCTAAGACAAGCTTTTTTACTTTAGAGAAAGCGCTTTGCCAGGCAGGGTTGATGCCTTCATTTATTGGCAAAACGGCATTGGCAATGGGGCGGGAAATTGGGTAGTTGGATATTTCTTCAACGCTTAATGAGAGATTCTTTTCACTAATGGCAGCTACTTTTTCGACTGAAACATCCAAGGCAGCAGCGCAATCATCATGGAATTGGATGAATTTGCAACGAATGAAATAATCGGCCACTTTGTCCCGGATGGCTTGAACTGCGGCGACTGCATCATCACTATTGTCGCCGTATGGGGCACTCGCGACTGACAAAGCAGCTAAACTTTCCTCTAACTGCTTTTGGCAATCTTCATCATAATGGGCAAGAAATTCGTCCAGTTCAGCCAGAGAAATGGTAGTCTTATTAAGACCCATTATTTTGAGGACCTGTTTAGCGCTTTCTGCTAATTTAACTCCTTCCTCGTTATCAAGGTTGAAATCGGCAAAATCAATAAAATCGTGCCCTAAAAGGATGGAATTGGGGTCTTTCAGAACAGAACACAGCCACTCGGCAGCTGTCACTACTTCTTCAACACGAATCTTGCCATCTCTATCGTAGTCAATTAAATCCAAGGTGTGCTCGTCAAGTTCAAGACCTTTTACAGGGCAACTTAAGACTGTCCACATCTTCTCGTCCAACTCACGAAGATGGGCGATATCTGCACCCGACGCGATATTCACACGCGTAGTGCCACCTAAAGAGCAATAAGACCATTTATAACCGCTCTTTGAATTAACCAAATCAGTAAGTTTCTTTTTCATAGGGGTCGTTTTTATAATTTATTATGACTTGCAAAGATACAACTTTTTTTTAAAATATTGAAAATAGGAGTAAAATAAGTTGTTGAATGCATCATAGCACAATCGTCCCCCTCAAGCCCCTGGACATGGAGCCCCACTCTTAGACGAACCCTACACTCTCAAAGGGAAATAGATTAAACTAAACGCTCTTATGTAATTTATGACTGATTTTTGTACAGTCCCGAAGCGCTGACTCTCAATAACCCCACACAAGGGACGCAGCGGGGGAAGAACGGAAACTCAACTATTCAGCGTTTCGGAGTGAAGATAGTCCTGTGGACTTTCAATAGCAACGCATAGCGAATGCGGAAAACTCACCCCACTCAACCCTATATGGTAAAAACTAGTCATTTTTTACATTAGGTGAGTACTAATGATTTGATTTTAAGGTTTCACCCTTAAAAAGCGCTATTTGAAATTCACCGAGTAACCCAAGGCGTAGCCATTAGGCTAGATTTGTTAAAGCCTTTTCAAGGCATTTTTGGAGGTACTCCTTAGATATAAATAAAAAAAAAGGAAAACCATAGATATAAAAAAAGGGAAACCACAGACGGTTCCCCTTAAAAAGATTGGCGGCGACCTACTTTTCCACGAACATGCGCAGTATCATCGGCGATGGGAGGCTTAACTTCTCTGTTCGGAATGGGAAGAGGTGG
>Ga0247611_10003067_pt1 | contig 25474 bp, 19 predicted proteins | sample 177DNAGHGhighgp2_FD_192422 | JGI IMG/M metagenome (GOLD analysis project Ga0247611, IMG submission 192422) | Sheep rumen microbial communities from Palmerston North, Manawatu-Wanganui, New Zealand - 1770 DNA GHGhigh gp2 | ecosystem: Host-associated > Mammals > Digestive system > Stomach > Rumen... | reverse complement strand
TAGTTTGTTATTATTTTTTTTTGTTTCTTCTCTTGTGAGGCCTGTTTTTCAACCTCGTATATCTCTTTGATTCCGCAAGCCCGAAATCGATTAAATTCCGAAATCCTAAACCTTGTAGGGATTTCCCTACCACCTAGCCGACATTCCCTACAGCTCACACGCGCGTATATTAAAAAAAGGAGAACTAAGATGGTTAAGGGTTAAAGGTTAAAGACAAACTCCTTCACCGCAAGCGGGACTTCGATATGACTTCGATATGAGTTGAGCCAATGTTCGATCCTATAACATATTATTTTCTCACTTATGGGCTGCAACTGTCAACTATCAACTATCAACTGTCAATTTTTTTTCCCATTTCTGCCTTTTTTATTTGGTAGTTTCAAAATAATGCTGTATCTTTGCCCTTGCATTCTTCAAAGAGTGCAAGACATTTAATGCTCAATTGCACATCGAATTAGGACCTCGAAAGTAAGGAGCATATCTACAAGTATTGATGCTTGCATTTAGTGCAGGTATCCCATCACTTGTAGAAGGTCGTCCTAAACCTGATGTGCGAATGGTGATAACCTGCGCTTTTAATATAAAATAGGTGCAGCAATTGAGAGAAGATTATTAACTTTTATACAATAACCGATATGAAAACAAATGAATTAACTTTAATGCTGATCGCTGTTATCATGTGCCTATTTGTAAGCTCCTGCTCAAAAGACGATGAAGAGGAGGATCATCTCTCCGTAGAGATTAAAGCGGATGGAACAACTTCGAATGGAAGTACATTCTCTGCTATTGATGACAAGAATTTTTATCTTGATTATGTGAAGTACACGATTGAAAGCGGACATTTGGAGGTTTCTGGTTTTGACAAAGCAAACTTGAAGGGTAATGTTACGATTCCTGCGACAATCACTTATAAAGGAACGTCTTATAAAGTTCTTTCAATATGTGATCATGCATTTTTCCGATGCTATGGAGCAACTTCCGTCATTATTGGTGATAATGTGACATCAATTGGAGAATATGCATTTGATTTCTGCGACAAATTGGAAACTGTCATGATTGGTAATGGTGTGAAAACTATAGGTGATGGTGCTTTCATTTCGTGTTCAAGCTTGAAATCTTTGACAATAGGTAACAGCGTCACGTCGATTGGTACTCATGCTTTCGCAGATTGTACAGAATTACCTGCAATTATCATTCCCAATAGTGTAACATCTATTGGACATCGTGCTTTCCTGAATTGTACAGGAGCAAAAACTTTGGTTTTGGGAAAAAATGTCCAATCTATAGCCGCTTATGCTTTCGAAGGTTGTAAAGGGTTGACTTCTGTGGAAATACCTGATGGTGTGACTGAAATCGAAGGTGTTTTCGCCTATTGTAAGGGCTTGCAATCTGTTAAGATACCCAATAGTGTGACAACAATAGGAGAATATGCTTTTACCTCTTGTTCAGATTTGCAGTCGATTGAGATACCAAATAGTGTAACAGTCGTTGGATTATCGGCTTTCGCTGGTTGCAAAAGTCTGAAATCTTTAGACATTCCAAATAGTGTTATTGAAGTTAGAAGTAGTGCTTTTTTAGGCTGTTCAGAACTGAAGTCTGTAACAATTGGCGATCATGTAAAAGAAATCCAATATGGTGCTTTTGCCCAGTGTAAAGGATTAGAATCCATTTACTGTAAGGCATCCACTCCTCCCAATGCACTTATTTCTGTATTTGCAGCAGAAAATGATTTGGTTTACTCAAAAGCAACCCTATATGTTCCTAAGGGTTCGCTTGAAGCATATCAATCTGCAGAAGGTTGGTCGGAATTTAAAAATATCAAGGAAGAATAAAAGCTTAAAACAAAAACCAATATGAAGACAGTAAAATTGTTTCTTATGCTGACAGCAGTCATTATGTGCCTGTTTGTAAGCTCATGTTCAGAAGACGATGATGACCTGAATGTCATCCATCCAGTTGTTATTAAAGATAATGGTGAAACATCAAATGGTACTGATTTTGAGGCGATTGATAGCGTAAATTTCTATCTTGATCACATCAAGTACAGAATCATCACAGATAATTATTTATCTGTCTATGGTTATGATAAATCTAAATTCACTGGCACTGAAAAGATTGTATCCGTCATCACTTATAAGGGTAAAACTTATACTACCTATTTGATTAGTAATGAAGCATTTAAGGATTGTAAAAAAATAACGGAATTAATTGTTCCAGATAGTGTTAGATTTATAGGTGGTGGTGCTTTTTATGGCTGTACAGAATTGGTTTCTATTAAAGTGTCTCCAACTAATCCATATTTGGACTCTCGAAACAATTGTAATGCTGTGATTGACACAAAGAAAAAAGAACTTATGCTTGGATGTAAGACAACAGTTATTCCTTATGGTGTTACCTCGATTGGGTCAAGTGCGTTTATGTGGTGTGAAGGAATCGTTTCTCTTGATATTCCAAGTAGTGTTACTGCTATTGGAAATTGGGCTTATGCATATTGTGATGGCTTGACTACAATAGAGATTCCAAACAGTATCAAAACAATTGGAAGTTATGCTTTTTCTAGTTGTAAGAATGTTAAATCTATTACGATTGGAGAAAATGTAGAAGAAATATATGTTAGAGCATTTGATACCAATTCTATGCCAAAAGAGATTCATTGTAAAGCTACGATACCACCAATGTGTTATTCTGGTAATACTTTTAATGCTTGGGATAAGGTGTTTAATATGGAAGACTATTATCGTTCGACCTTATATGTTCCTAAGGGTACAAGGGATGCCTATGATAAATCAATGACTTTCTATAAGACTTTTTCAGATTGGGGTGGATTCCAAAATATCATTGAAGAATAAATAAGGGCTACAAAATAAGGTTAAACGTTTCTTCCAATAATCAACGTCATCAGCAGAGTATTGTCTATGAGTTCGTGATAAATACATAGGTGCGGAGATTAGTGCGCCCTAGGGCGCACTGCAGTACTCCTTAGGGCGCACTCGAGTGCGCCTTAAGGAGTACTATAGTATTTTAGCGGACGTACTAAATCTATATGTAGTTTAACGATTTTAGTTGACTACTTTGAGCCTTACTCACGATAAGGGTTGACTCGGTTAAACTTATTTTTTACTTTTTCTTTTTCAGCCGCCCAGCTTTTTCAACCTCGTACCTTTCCCCTTGAATTGAGCTGTTTGATTGCATTCTTTCTGCCATTTTTGTTTCCACTTAGCTATTTATCGCCAGAGAGTATGCTAAAAATGTTTAAAGGTATTGGCTATATGAATTTTAATTCATAAATTTGCAAACTGAAAGGAGAGATAAAAGTTTAGAGTTTAGAGTTGAGAGTTGAAAGTCAAAGGTTTAGATTATGGAAGTAAAGATTATCAACAAATCACATCATCAGTTGCCTGCCTACGAAACGATTCAATCGGCAGGAATGGATCTTCGTGCCAATCTGGAAGAGTCGATAACCCTGCAACCTATGCAGCGCTGCCTGGTGCCTACCGGGTTGTTTATGGCTCTGCCTGCTGGCTATGAGGCTCAGGTACGTCCTCGTAGCGGGTTGGCCATCAAGAAGGGAATTACGGTGCTGAATGCTCCTGGTACCATCGATGCTGACTATCGAGGCGAGGTATGTGTGATTCTGATTAATCTGTCGAACGAACCTTTCGTCATCAACGATGGTGAGCGAATTGCTCAGATGGTGATTGCTAAATACGAGCAGGTGAATTGGAGTGAGGTGGATGTGCTTGACGAGACGGAGCGAGGTGCTGGAGGATTTGGACATACGGGGAAGTAGAGGTTAGAGTTTAGAGTTTAGAGTTTAGAGTTTAGAGGTTAGGGGTTAGAGGTTAGAGTAAGGAGGTGAAAATGGGAATTGTACGATTCATAGGATTAGGAGTTGCGTTAACGTGTACGTTAGCGTTCACTTCCCTTTGCGCTTCTGCTCAAGACTCAAACGCTGCGAAGGCAGAACACTTTATCTTAGAGGGACATCGTCAGATGATGCTGGGTAACAACTCGGATGCTTTTGAGTTGTTGCGTCACGGTTTGCAGCTCGACCCTACTTCTTCTGTTGCTCAGAGCGAGCTGTCGCATTTCTGGCAATATCTTCGGCAGGATTCTCTGTCGCTCGAATATATGAAGCGTGCTTCGCAAAACGATCCGAACAACTATTGGAATCATGAAGCATTGGTGGACTTCTATGTCAACGCAGGAAAGACGGATGAGGCAATCAGTGTGTTGGAGCAGTTGGCGAAACAGTTTCCAAACAAAGAAGATGTGCTCCTGATGCTCGAGAGCCTGTATAAAGAGAAGCAGGATTATGCAAATGTCATCAAAGTGCTGGATGCGCTCGAGGTGAAAGAGGGGAAGAGCGAGCAACTCAGCATCGAGAAGTTCAGGACATTTGTGCAGATGAAAGACGAAAAGAAGGCTTTCGAGGAGATGAGCGAGTTGGCTGCCGAATATCCCAACGACCTGCGCTACAGAGTGTTGCTTGGCGACCTCTATGTGGATCAGGAACTATACGACGAGGGGTTGAAGGTATATAAATCGGTTGAGGCAGAAGACGCTTCCAATATTTATTTGATGTCTTCAATGCTCAACTACTATAAGCGAACCAATCAGGATTCGCTCTACCAAATCCAGTTGAACACAATTTGTACGAGTCCTAAGTTGGAAGAGGATACCCGACTGCGATTCCTGAATGGTTTGGTGTATCAAACCCTTCAAGAGAACAAAAACCCTCAACCGCTGTTGGAGATATTCCGAAAAGTACGTGCGATGCCTCAGCAAGACACCCAGATTCTGGAACTCTGTACACGATTCATGGTCACTACGAATCAACCTGCTGAGGAGGTGAAACCCGTACTCAAAGAAATGCTGGCCATCAATCCAGAGAGCAATATGGCGCGAAACCTGCTGCTGGAATATGCTGTAGAGGCAAACGACACAGCAGAAATCATCAGGATTGCCAAACCAGCTGTCGACTACTCGATTGACGACCCTGTGTTCTACTATTATCTGGGAGTTGCCTATTTCCAATCGGATAGTGCCCATTTGGTCGTTAAGACATTCAAGAAAGGGTTGCAGTATGTGAACGACAAGACCAATCTGCAACTGCTGACCAATATGTATGCCCTGATGGGTGACGCTTATCATCAGTTGGGAGATTCGAAACATGCATACGAGTGCTACGACTCATGTCTGCTCTACCGCCCTGATGAGGCGATGGTGCTCAACAACTATGCATACTATCTGTCGCTCGAAGAGTCACAATTGAATAGAGCAGAAGAGATGAGTCGCCGTTCGTTGGAGAAAGAACCCGACAGCCCTACCTATCTGGATACTTATGCTTGGATTCTGTTCAAGCAGAAGAAGTATGAAGATGCTAAGGATTATATCGATAGGGCACTCAACGCTATGGGTGACAGCTTGACGGCGAACGATGCTACTGTTGTAGAACATGCAGGAGATATCTATGCCAAAAACGGATTAAAGGAACGAGCGTTGGAACTGTGGCAGCAAGCAGCAGAACTGGATACCCCCTCAGCTGTGTTGGAAAAGAAAATAAAAAAGAAGAAATATATCAAAGATTGAGAAGAAAGATAGCATGAGACATAGCCTCCATATGATAGTTGGAATGATTTGCATCGGAAGTTGTATTGCATTGAGTTCGTGTAAGTCTTCTAAACCTATTGTAAATCCTAATAGCCCCATTGTCAGCACGAACACGACGTTTGCTGCTGATAAATATATGTCGATGGTGGCATCGAACAACTCAACTCAAGCCAACCTGACTGCGAAGGTGAAGGTGGTGGTTGATGTGGATGGGAAGTCGGTCTCAACGAGCGGTTCGCTGAAGATGAAGAAAGACGATGTCATCCAGCTATCACTTGTAGATCCTCTCTTAGGAGTGATGGAGTTGGGCAGGATGGAATTTACCAAGACTCGTGTATTGATTGTCGATAGGGTGAACAAGCAATATGTTGATGTTCCCTATAGCGATGTTAGTTTCCTGACAAAAGCCAATATCGACTTCTACACTTTACAATCCCTATTCTGGCACGAAGTGTTTGAGCCAGGAAAGAGAACAGCCAAAGCATCGGATTTCCAGTATCAAGATAGTGGCGACAATATCAACATCACTTTTATCGACAAAATGCTGACTTACAAGTTTGAGACACAAAAGAAGCAGGGTCAGTTGAATCATACACTGATTACGAACAACACAGACCAAACCTATCGCTTTGCTTTCAGCTATGATAAATTTACATCGTTCTACAACAAACCCTTCCCAAGGGAGATGACGATGTCGTTTACTACAGCTGATCAGAAAACCTCGCTATCAATGTCGCTCAGTTCCTTGAAGAACGCATCTGATTGGGTAGCTCGCAGCTCTGCACCAAGCAAATATACGAAAGCGAATCCTGAAACACTATTTAAAATGCTCGTCAAATGAGAAATAGAATCATACAACTCACCATCTTTATAAGTATGTTGGCAGTCATTTCGTTTGTGTCAACAGAGGATTGTTTTGCCCAAACGAGGAAAACTACAACTACCAAGAAGACAACTACTACAAAGAAAACAACTGCAACCAAGAAAACCACAACAACGAAGAAAACTGCTACAACCACCAAGAAGACCACAACGAAAACACCCCAAACCATCGATAAGAAGACACAACTGAAGAACGAGCAGGCAGCTACACAAAAGCAACGCCAGCAGTCTCAGCAGCAAATAGCAGTTATCAATAAGAATATCAAAGAGAATTTGGATAGCGTGCTGATTCTCAACAACCGTATCGGACGCCAACAATATCAGATTGACAGTTTGAATCGGGCAGTAAAGCAAATGGAAATCAGGATTGACACCTTGAATAATCAAATCACTCGCACGAAGAAAGAACTGCTTGATAAGAAGAAGAAATTCGCAAATGCAATGGTGTATCTGCAACGCCATAAGACCATTCAGCAGAAGTTGATGTTCATCTTCTCTGCCGATAACCTCAGTCAATTAATTCGACGGTTGCGATATATCCGAGAATACTCGTCGTATCAGAAAGTTCAAGGCGAAATTCTGAAACAGAAACAAAAAGAACTGGAGGCAATGCAGGATGAACTTGTGGAAATCAAAGCAAAGATGGAAGCAAATCTGCAGGAGATGAAACGTAAAGAGCAGGCACTTGAGGCTAACAAAAAGAACTGCCAGAATAAAGTGGCATACTTAAACAAGAACTTAGGTGCTGTTCAAAACCAAATAAAGCAACTGCAAAAGAAGGAAGCAGATTTGAATGCTCAAATAGAACGTTTAATTCAGCAGGAAATAGCTGAGGCTAAGCGGAAGGCAGAAGAAGCAAAACGAAAAGCAGAGGAAGAAGCCCGTCGCGCAGAAGAACTCCGTAAGGAGAAAGAACGTCAATTGGCTGAAGCTAAAAAGCGTCAGGAAGAAGCTGATAGAATCCGAAAAGAGGCAGAAGCGGCTGCTAAGATAGCTGCTACAGAAGAGGAGAAGATTGCTGCCAAAGAGAAGGCTGCAAAAGCAAAAGCAGATGCCAGCGAAGCCGCAAAAGATATTAAGACAGCTGAGAAAGAGGTGAAGATTGCTATCAAGGCAGAGAAAGAAGATGCCAACAAACCAAAGCCGCTTGTAGAAGCATATAAACAATCGGAACAGGCAGAAGCAAAACTGTCTTCGAACTTCGCAAGCAACAAGGGTAAGCTCCCAATGCCAATTACAGGTAATAGTAGCATCGTTGGCCATTATGGAACCTACAACGTTCAAGGGTTGAAGAGTGTAACGCTCGACAACAAAGGTATAGATATTAGAGGTGAAGCTGGATGTATGGCTCGCTCTATCTTCGATGGTGAGGTCTCTTCTGTCTTCCAGTATGGTGCAACTTACATCATCATGGTGCGACATGGAAGCTACATATCCGTATATTCTGGGCTTTCAGCTGTCTCTGTATCAAAAGGGGCAAAAGTGACTACACGACAATCTCTGGGTAAGGTTGGTACTGATGCTGACGGGCATTATACACTACATTTCCAACTGCGAAAAGAGAGTTCAAGACTCAATCCTGAACAATGGGTAAAGCAATGATGATTGTGTAGAGTTCAGATTAGGGGTTACAATTCTAACTTACGTGTTTCTGTGTTCTTCATTGGAGTGATGTCGGCAATCTCCACTTGATGATAGACAGCTTGGATGCATCGACAAAATAGTCCGTGGCTGATGACAAGTAGTACGTTTGAAGGATAATTGCTTCGAACAAAATCCAGAAACTCTTGAGCGCGTTTCTTCATTCCTGCTACAGTCTCGGCATCTTCAGGAATCCGTATCTTCGTAACTCCATCTACAATCATACCTGTAGCACTTCCCCAGTCGCGCTCACGCAAAAGAGATGTGTATGTTATAGGGAGTTCTAACACCTTATTAATAATAAGAGCAGTATCTTTGCAACGTTGAAGATCGCTACAGAGGATACCTTCAAGTCTTAAGGGTTTCAAGTGATCTATGGATGCAGATATTTGTGCTTTCCCTTCTTTGGACAAATGGCCAGGCATACAGCCTTGAAGGACATGCCGTTTGTTTTCTTCTGTCTCTCCATGCCGATATAGGTAGATAATTGCCATTTGGGTTAAGAATGCTAAATGAACAACTTACATTAAAGCCAAGACGGAATAAGCTACAACAATATAGCGGATGCATTTTCCTATGAACGTTGAGAGGAGTGTACCCCAAACATTTGCTTTCAAAATACCAAGTGCGATACTGATAGCTGTACCTAATATAGGTATAAACGCAAAGAAACCCATCCAAGCCCCATAGCGCTTCACGTAACGTTGAGCGGTCTCCATACGGCTTGGTTTGATACGAAATAATCTTGAGACTGTTTCGGGTTTACAAAGTGAGCCAATAAAGTAATTCACCATTGAGCCTAAAACATTACCAATAGTGCCACTTACTACAGTCAAAACTGGATCCATAGAACTGCTTACTAGCAATGCTGCCATCACAGCTTCGCTGCTGAATGGGAAGAATGTGCCAGCAAGAAATGCAGCTATACCCATTCCCCAATAACCGTAACTGATGAAGAACTCGTTTAGAGAATCCATGTGTTAAGAATAAACATAATAATGAGAAATGCAGTAAACAGACACACCAGAATGTTACTCAACGTGGTGTTATCGTTCGAAATATAGTGTCCTCCCATGAGTGCTGTAAAGACGAAAGTGACAGGAAGCAATGTAAGGATACTAATTGGTTGAAGCAATAGCAGGAGGAAATATGCCGCACCATGTAGAATAATTACGTTGTAGATGACACGAGTACGCGTCTTATCTAAATAAATCCGCATATAGAAGTCAATTGTCCCAAGGAGAAAGATGGCAAACGTCACCCATATCATGATAATTTGTGAAGTCGAAAGGAGGGTATAACCACCCCACCTAAAGGCAATCATCTGATTGAGGATTGTGTTGAATATTGACATCTTATCACAGCAGAATGAAATGCTGCCAACCAACCAGAAAGGCGTCAATATCCCAAGTAATGCTGCACAGGCACTTCGTGGATTTAGCGCACGAAGGATATAGAATGAGATTACATAGATGGGAGTAATCCATATTAGTTTAGGGAAGATTACAGCACTGATTCCCAAATATAGGAATGTGACATATACATTCGTTGCCGAATTCTCCTGTTGGTATGTTTTAAAGAGGTAAAAAAGCGACAACGAGATTAACAGCATGACAAGATATCCGGGCTGAAATCCGTGAAGAAACAGGCAGGTAGTTATAAGGGCGGCAAAAGTGAAACTGATAGAACGTGAATTCAGACGGAGCAAAACGTTTGTAACATTCAACTCTCCGATGATGTAAACCATCAGTACTGTCGTTAAGATGGCTAGCGAATGGTTGAACCATCCCACATGAGTCATTCCATCAGGAAGAAGTGTCCATACTCCGACCATACTGTCGCTGTTTGTCGGATTTGCACCTCCTCCTAATATCCAAGCAATCACTACGATGACGGAAACCGTATGTAGCGATGTAGGACTGATGGCCAACCTACGCTGAAACTGACTGAGCATCCTTCCTTAACTCGTGTAAATCTGTCATTTTTGAACTTTTCAACCTAAATCCTTTCCAATGTCGGAGCGGAAGTATTTTTTTTCGAACTGTATCTTTTGAGCTTCCTTGAACGATTTCGCCAATGCTTCTGCCTTATCTTTTCCATACGAACTGACCGCGATGACACGACCTCCTGCTGTAATAATCTGTCCGTCTTTCTCTGCAGTTCCTGCATGGAACACAATACTACCTTCCACTTCGTTGATACCTGTAATCGGGAATCCTTTTTGATAGGCTTCTGGGTAGCCGCCTGAAACTAACATGACACAAACGGCTGCTCGCTCGTCAAACTCGATGGTACGCTTGTCAAGATCACCATTAGCCACTCCTTCGAGTAAGTCAACCAAGTCGCTTTTGATACGTAGCATCACACTTTCTGTCTCTGGGTCGCCCATGCGTACGTTATATTCAATGACCATAGGGTTACCTCCTACGTTGATCAATCCAAAGAAGATGAATCCCTTATAGTCGATTCCTTCTGCAGCAAGACCTTCTACTGTTGGACGTATGATGCGGTCTTCAACCTTTTGCATCCACACTTTATCCGCAAACGGAACAGGACTAACCGATCCCATACCTCCAGTATTCAGACCCTTATCACCTTCACCTATACGCTTATAGTCTTTTGCTTCTGGCAGAATCTTATAATGCTTACCATCTGTCAGTACGAACACGGAGCACTCGATGCCACTGAGGAATTCCTCAATTACCACTGTCGCACTTGCGTTGCCAAACATACCGCCCAGCATTTCCTTCAGCTCACGCTTAGCTTCATCAAGGGTGGGGAGAATAAGTACTCCCTTACCTGCACACAACCCATCTGCTTTTAGTACATAAGGGGGGGTGAGTGTTTCAAGAAATGCCATACCTTCGTTGATAGTTGTACCGTTAAAACTGCGATAAGCTGCTGTTGGGATGTTGTGGCGCTGCATGAATCCTTTAGCAAACTCTTTAGAACCTTCGAGTACGGCCCCTTGTTTTGATGGACCGATCACAGGAATCGTCTTCAGTTGTGCATCGTTTTTGAAGTAATCGTAGATACCTTTTACCAATGGGTCTTCAGGTCCAACGACTACCATATCAACATTGTGACCCAAAACAAAATCCTTGATTCCATCGAAGTCGTCTGCTTTGATGGCTACGTTATAACCGACATTCCCAGTGCCACCATTACCTGGTGCAATGTATAGATTGTCTACTTTCTTGCTTTGTGCAATCTTCCAAGCTAAGGCGTGTTCACGTCCTCCGCTTCCTAATAATAGTATATTCATATTCTATTTGAGATAATCTTCAAAGTATTGTGTAATCTTGTTGTGCAAATGAATACGGTCGGAACCCCTCATATTGTGTCCGTCACCAGGATAGGTGAAGAGGTCTGGATATGTATCTGCATTGATGCATGCACGAATGAACGAGAGTGTATGCTGTGGAACACATGTGTCATCATTGCCTCCATATATAATAAGGAGTCGTCCCTTTAGTTTATCTGCCTTATTGAGAAGGGATGTATTCTTATAACCCTCAGGGTTGCTTTGTGGGGTGTCCATATATCGTTCTCCATACATCACCTCATAATATTTCCAATCGATTACAGGTCCTCCAGCGACTCCCACCTTGAACACATCTGGATAGGTGGTCATCAAGCTGGTCGTCATAAATCCACCAAAGCTCCATCCATGTACGCCAAGGCGATTGGCATCAACATAAGGAAGAGATTTTAGAAACTCTACTCCCTTGATTTGGTCTTTCATCTCCTCTACACCCAATTGGCGGAAGGTGGCTTGTTCAAATGCCAATCCACGATGCTCGCTACCTCGATTGTCAATACTGAACATCACATATCCTTTCTGAGCCATCCAAATATCCCATCCGTTTACTCCCCAACGGAATGAAGCGTCAACCTCATGAGCATGAGGACCACCATACACATAAACTATAGCAGGATACTTTTTGCTTGCATCGAAATCTGTTGGTAAGACCAATCGGTAATAGAGGTCTGTTACACCATCAGCAGCCTTAATTGTGCCCACCTTTATCTCAGGCACCTTATAGTTTTGCCAAGAGTCAGCTGATTCATGGAGGTGGGTAACTTGTCCACGCTTATCTGTTGAGCGTAAATCGTATTTTCTACACACATTGGATGCTGACCATGTGTCAATTAAGTAAGTGCCACTTTTTGAAAGGTTCAGATTATGCCATCCTGTCCCTTCGTCCAATAGTGTACGTTTACCCTTCATGTCTACAGAGTAGCAGTTCTGTTGCAATAGATTAGCTTCGTTACTTGTGTATATGATGGTCTTACTCTTTGTGTTGAATCCAACCAAATTAATCACTTCATACGCACCAGTCGTCAGTTGTTTAAGTTCCCTTCCTGTAGTGTCGTAGAGGTAAATATGTAAGAATCCGTCTTTTCGAGTCATATAGATAAATTTGTTGCTGTCCCAAGGGAGAAACTGAATAGGATGCATAGGTTCTACATATTTGTCGTTCTTCTCGTCGAACAATACAGCGTCTTTTTTACCCGTCTGAGCATTGTAGCGTACCAGTTGGGCATGATTCTGGTCACGATTAAGCTCTATCATATAAATGAATTGATCATCAGGACTCCATGCAATATTTGTGAAATAGCGATTGGTCGGATCACCAGCATCGAGATAGATGGTACGTTCTGTAGCCATGTCGAACACCCCCACAGTTACCTTATGGCTTGTTTCTCCTGCCATAGGGTATTTATCGGGAACGAGTTCAGCGCAACGTGCAGATATATCTACCTGTGGGTATGTAGTTACCATAGACTGATCCATTCGATAGAATGCCAACAACTTGCCTGAAGGACTCCAGAAAATACCATGATCAATGCCAAATTCATTACGGTGTACGCTTTCTCCATAAACCAGGTCAAGACAGCCATCCTTGCTGACAGCCACTTCTCTTCCATCGGGTTTCATCACTTTGAGATTATGGTTCACCGTATATGCAACATATCCGGAAGTAGGATCAAAGCTCTCGTTTTCTGCATTAGCAGGCAACTCCCACGATTGAACGACCGACTTTGCTACCCAATCAACCAAAGCACATCCACGGCCAGCGTTGACAGATACAACCGGGCGATCAGGGTATGGGAATTGTGCGGTCAGCAGATAGCTGGCTTTCCGTTTTCCTTCTGCTCCTAAAATGGCGTTAATTTCATCCAAAGTGAACAAAGTCTCTCCATTCTGTCGGGTAACAACCTCAATGTCTAACTTTACCAAAACATCACCCCACCAACCATAATATACCTGTTCGGGGACGGAATGCTGATAGTATGTCCTTCCGCCAGGTATCAGGTCATCGATGGTAAATAAATTCTTTTCTTGTGTCATGATAGATATCGCCATAGAGAGTCCTATGGCAAAAAAGAATAATCGTTTCATATAGTTCGTCATTTCAACGATGCAAAGGTACAAAAAAGTTAGGAGATTGTGGGTAGAAGTCAGTAGAAAAATGCAGTAATCACATTGAAATAGAAAACCAAACCTCAAAAACTATCTTCATCCACAACATTGTTCACTCGGTAACGCAGAGTTAGCAAAAAAAGCCCTCAAAAAAGCAAAATGTAACCAATTTGCTCAAAAAAACAATAAAATATTTGTTTTGTTGCACATTTTTGTCTACTTTTGCTAAAGATTTTGAAAAAAGTATTTACATAGTAATGGAAAAACTAGATAAACTCGACAAAAAAATCATGGAGATTATCTCCGTAAATGCACGTATACCTTTCAAGGATGTCGCAGTAGAATGCGGAGTGTCACGTGCAGCTATTCATCAGAGAGTTCAAAGGCTTATTGACACAAATGTTATCACAGGTTCGGGTTACCATATTAATCCGAAGAGCCTTGGTTATTCTACTTGCACTTTCGTAGGATTGAAACTTGAGAAAGGTTCAATGTACAAGAGTGTTGTTGAAGAGATTGCCAAAATACCAGAAGTGGTAGAGTGTCATTGTACAACTGGACAGTATACCTTATTTTTAAAGATGTACGCGCGCGATAATAGTCAACTGATGGATATTCTTAATAACAAGATTCAAGCTATTCATGGCGTAGATTCCACAGAAACTCTCATTTCACTTGATCAAAGCATCAAGAAGGAAGTTCCTATTGTGGCCGAAGAAGATGATGCTAATTGACACAAAAAAGGCGGCACATGCCGCCTTTTTGGTGTCTGTTTATTTCTTACTCTTTTTACTTTTCTTACTACCAGCAACAGCTTCAGCATATTTCTCTGCCTTCAGCATGATTTCTGCATAGCGACGGCCGATTTCACGATAGCCTTCTGCTGTGAAGTGTAGCTTGTCAAAGTTTCCTGGGCATCCGAGTGAAGGAACCACGTAAGCAGTTGGGATTACAAGTGGCATAGTAGCGATGACACTATTATGAAGCGAACAGGTTCCGTTATCTTGCTGAGAAACGAGTTCACCTACAAGCAATGGGCACTGCTCTGCTTCCAAACCAAGATCCTTCAACATACGTTCGTAGATTACTTTCACACGCTCTGGCCAGTCACGCTGTCCATTATCGGTACATCCCTGATGTAGAAGGATACCCTTGATGACGCCTGATTTTTGGGCTATTTTTGCACAGTCAATCAAACGCTTGTATGGGTCGTCATCGTATGATTTACAGAAGTTCTTCAACCAGTCTGCTTGACGAACGAGGTAAGCATCCTTTTTATCTTGGTCAAAAAGGTCGATGCTGCATCCGCCAATTGCTACATTAATGACTCCAATGGTGATATTATCAGGGGTTTTTTCTACCATTGTGCGGCCGAAATAGTCAGCAGGAGTTAGTCCATTGTTTTCACGACAGAGCGGTGGAACAGCAATGTACCATTGTCCCATCTTACGACCTGTACGTGGAAAATCGGTAGCTGCCATCATCTTGAAACGTGCATTGATGCCTTCACGGTCCTGTGGTTCGATGCGTGCGTTTCCTTCCATGTTTGACTGGCCGAAACAGAGGTAGATATGGAAGTTTGGATCAAACTTCTTGGGTTGTTCCATTTCGCCTGCGATACTCTTTCCGTCATTGAAATTTAAAACGGTATTTTTTGCATAGAAACTAGTTACATCATTGTTTTGTGCAAACGAGATGATTGCAAAAAGCGAAAGTGCGATAGCAAAACTAATTCTTTTCATTTTATGTATTATTTAATGTTTAACAGTAATAAGAAAGGGTGCATCAGGATATCCGACGCACCCTTGGTTTTATCCTGGGATTATAATTCAATCGTAAGGATTAAGCATACATTGCTACGATTGCTTCGTAGAGTTCCTGCTTGCCTGAAGTTGCCTTAGGCTCACCAACTTTCTTTCCGTATTCGTATACCTCTTCGAAAGTAAGTTTACCTTCTTCAAACTTCTTACCCATGCCGCTGTCGAATGAAGCATAGCGCTCTGCCTTCATCTTCTTGTAAGGAGACTCTTCGAGCAATTTAGCTGCACTTTCGAGAGCGCGAGCCATAGCATCCATACCAGAGATGTGTGCGATGATGATATCTTCAAGGTCTGTAGAGTTACGACGAGTCTTAGCATCGAAGTTTGTACCACCTGTGCCAAGTCCACCGTTGCGGATGATTTCCATCCAAGCCTGAGTCAACTCATAGTTGTCGATTGGGAACTGGTCAGTATCCCATCCGTTCTGGTAGTCACCACGGTTAGCATCGATTGAGCCGAGCATACCTGCATCAACAGCACATGCGAGTTCGTGTTCGAATGTGTGACCTGCGAGAGTAGCGTGGTTAACTTCGATATTTACTTTGAAGTCCTTGTCAAGACCGTGTGCCTTCAAGAAACCGATAACTGTCTCAGTGTCTACGTCATACTGGTGCTTTGATGGCTCCATTGGCTTTGGCTCGATGAGGAATGTACCCTTGAAGCCCTTTCCGCGTGCATAGTCACGAGCCATACCAAGCATTGTTGCCATGTGCTCTTTTTCACGCTTCTGGTCAGTGTTGAGCAAGCTCATGTAACCTTCGCGACCACCCCAGAATACATAGTTCTCAGCACCAAGAGCGATACCTGCGTCGATAGCGTTCTTGATTTGTACGATTGCGCGTGCTACTACGTCAAAGTCTGGGTTTGTGCTTGCACCATTCATGTAACGCTTGTTTCCGAATACGTTAGCAGTTGACCAAAGGAGTTTCTTGCCTGATCCTGCCATCTTCTCCTTCAGGTAAGCTACGATAGCTTTCATGTTTGCCTCGTACTCTTCTACTGAAGAACCTTCGCTGATGAGGTCTACATCGTGGAAGCAGAAGTAATCGATACCCAGCTTCTCCATGATTTCGAAGCCTGCATCTACCTTATTCTTAGCAATTTCAAGTGCGTCTGAACCTTGGTTCCATGGGAATGTCTTAGTACCGCCACCGAACTGGTCGCCACCTTCTGCACAAAGAGTGTGCCACCAAGCCATAGCGAAGCGAAGCCAATCGCTCATCTTCTTACCCATGATTACTTTGTTAGCGTCATAATAGTGAAACGCCATTGGATTCTTTGAATCCTTGCCTTCAAACTGGATCTTCTTGATTCCAGGGAAAAATTCTTTAGCCATAATTAATTTTAATTGATTAATAATTAGTGATAGTAAGTCTTATTGTTTCTCTAATATTTCTTTCCAACGAGCATAGGCTGCCATGTAAGCCTCCTTATTTGCTATGTCAGGTGTTTCTGTTGAATGGTGCTTCAGGGTAGCAAATGCAGCATCGCTGTCTTTGTAGATACCTGCTCCGATACCTGCTCCCTTTGCAGCTCCTGCTGCTCCATCGGTCTCGTAGAGTTCGATGTTGGCTCCTGTTACTGAGGCAAGTGTCTTGCGGAACATTGGGTTGAGGAACATGTTAGCGTGACCAGCTTTGATGGTCTTGATTTCCATACCCATTCCCTTCATGATTTCCATTCCATACGCAAACGAGAACACGATACCCTCTTGTGCTGCGCGAAGCAGATGCGCTTTCTTGTGGATGTTGAAGTTCAGTCCATGTATGCTACAGCCAATTTCGCGGTTTTGCAACAGACGTTCAGCACCGTTTCCAAATGGGATGATGCTCAGTCCTTCTGAACCGATCGGTACTTCGTCAGCCAATACATTCATATCGGAATAGCTGATTCCTTCTGGTGCTACGTTACGACGCATCCATGCGTTGAGAATACCTGTTCCATTGATACAGAGCAATACTCCCAGACGTGTGTCTGGTTGGTTGTGGTTTACATGGGCAAAGGTGTTGACACGCGACAATTTGTCGTAGTTCACTTCGCCAAGCACACCATATACGACACCTGATGTTCCACCTGTAGCAGCTATCTCACCTGGTTTCATGACGTTGAGTGAGAGTGCGTTGTTTGGCTGGTCACCACCGCGATAAGCGATTGGGGTTCCTGCTGGGATGCCAAGAGTTTCTGCTACTTCTTTTGTGACAGTTGATTGAATCGCAAACGTAGGAACGATTTCTGGGATAAGGTCGTTGCTGAAGCCATAGAAGTTCATCACGTCCTTGCTTACACAGTTCTCCTTGAAGTCCCAGAACATACCTTCTGACAATCCGGAAATGGTGGTATTGATGGTTCCTCCGCTCAGTTTCATTGCGATGAAATCGCCAGGAAGCATGATTTTATAAATCTTGGCAAACAGTTCTGGTTCGTTTTCCTTTACCCATGCCAGTTTTGCTGCTGTGAAGTTACCTGGTGAGTTGAGCAGATGACTCAAACACTGCTCGCTACCAATTCCTTCAAAAGCCTTGTTGCCATAAGGAACAGCACGTCCGTCACACCAGATGATACTTGGACGAAGGGCCTTCTTGTCCTTATCCACACATACCAATCCATGCATCTGGTAGCTGATACCGATTGCTTTCACGTTAGCCAATGCAGTTGCGTTTTGCTGTTTCAGCACTTTTGTTGCCATCTGCAGGCTGTTCCACCAGTCCTCTGGCTCTTGCTCTGCCCATCCTGCTTTCTTGGCAATAATCTTAGCCTCTGTTTCTGGGTAGAAAGTCGATGCTTCACACACTCCAGTTTCGATATTCACCAGCGAAGCTTTTACTGATGAAGTACCTATGTCATAACCTAACAAATACATAATTATTCTTTTTATAAGTTTTAGTTTGCAAAGATATGTATTTTTTCTTTTTTGTGGTGTTACATTTGATTAAATAGTTTGAAAAAATGAAACATTACTTGCTTTTACCCCAAAATTTGACTTAAAATGTTGCAAAGATTGGAATAATTACGAAAAAATGATTGCTATGTTTTCTATTTTCATTAACTTTGCGACACGATTAAAAAGAGGTATCGAAAATGAGAAAGTTTCTATTATTATGTACATTGTTGATGTCTGCATCAGTGCTCATATCAGCGAAGAGTAGTAAAAATGTTGTCGCTACATGGACAACAGCCATTCAGAAAGTTGAACCTCACAACCTACCACCTGCTCCCTATCTTGCAGGCAATTCCATCCGTCAAATCGTAGAGGTTTCGTTTGGAGGCAATGTGGTTTCTTTGAAGTTGTCAAACGAGTTTAATACCGATGAAACCGAGATTATCGGAGTTGAGTTGGCTAAGGCTCTCACACAGGGTGAAAAACCAACCATCGATGAATCAACAACTACATCGCTCACATTTAATGGTGCTAAGGGAATTACGATGAAATCGGGCGAAATCATTGTTTCCGACCCTGTAAAGTTCCGCATGACACCTCGCATGAATGTTGCCATCACGATTCATTTCGGTAAGGTCTCACAGACAAATGTGACGGGTCATCCTGGCTCGCGTACATCTTCATTTATAGCTACAGGTAATACCAACGATTTCAGCAATGCTACGGAGACGGCTCATTGGTACTATATCAATAGCCTCTTGGTGGAAACAAATAAGAAATTCGGTGCGATTGCGGTCATCGGTAACTCCATCACTGACGGTCGTGGAACAACCACCAACCACCAGAATCGTTGGACAGACAACCTTTCTAAGCGTCTGCTTCAGAACAAGAAGACTAAGAACCTCAGTGTGCTCAACTTGGGACTTGGTGGCAATTGTGTGCTTCGTGGAGGCTTAGGTCCTACCGCAAATAGCCGATTTGATCGTGATGTCATCAACCAAGAGGGTGTGAAATATGCAATTGTGTTCGAGGGAGTAAACGACCTTGGAGGTGCTTGGGATGCTCCGTCAACTGCCAATCAACTCATCGAGTCGTTCAAGACGATGATAAAGAAGGCTCACGATAAGGGCATCAAGATTTTCGGAGCTACCATCATGCCGTTCAAGGGAAATAACTACTATAATGAGGCACGAGAGAAAGCCCGTCAGCAAGTCAACGACTGGATTCGTACCTCAGGTGAGTACGATGGTGTGATAGATTTTGATAAGGCCATGAGCGACCCCGCACAATCCGACCGCCTCAATCCTGCATTCCTCTTCGAGAACGACTGGTTGCACCCCAATGCAGATGGTTACCAGGCTATGGGTGATTGTATCGACTTGAAGTTGTTTGAGAAATAAACGTTACTTGAATAAGGAAACGATATCTTCTTTGGCCACAGGTTGTTGTTCGCCTGTGGTCATATTTTTTATGGTCACCTTTCCTTCCTGCATTTCTGTTTCGCCAATGATGGCAACAAATGGGATTTCCTTTGCGTTGGCATAGCTCATCTGTTTCTTCATCTTTGATGCGTCAGGATAGATTTCTGCTCGTACTCCTGCCTTACGCAGCTGAGAGATGATAGGCAAACTATATGCAGCTTCCTGCTCTCCGAAGTTCACAAACAGTACCTGAGTGGCATTCACAGCCTCCTTTGGATAGAGGTTCAGTTGGTTCAGCACATCGAAGATGCGATCAGCACCAAACGAGATGCCTACGCCCGATAAGCCTGGCATGCCGAAGATGCCTGTGAGGTTGTCATAACGACCACCGCCTGTGATGCTGCCTATTTCCACATCGAGTGCTTTTACTTCGAAGATAGCACCTGTATAGTAGTTCAATCCGCGAGCCAGTGTGAGGTCAAGCTCAACCTCGTTGTTCAGTCCCAGCTGAGCAAGCGTGTTGAGGATAAACTCCGATTCTTCGATTCCCTTCAGTCCTGTTTCGCTGTCTTTCAGTACTTCGCGCATCGTTTGAAGTTTCTCTGCATTTGTACCTGTAAGGTTGATGATGGGTTGCAATTTATCGATGGAATGGGCAGAAATACCTGCTTCTGCCAATTCTGCATTTACGTTTTCGATGCCGATTTTGTCCAATTTATCGATAGCTACCGTTATGTCCACAATCTTGTCAGCCTCACCTATCATTTCTGCGATTCCTGTGAGAATCTTGCGATTGTTGATTTTGATACATACCCTTACTCCGAACTTTGTAAACACGGTATCGACAATCTGCATCAATTCCACTTCGTTCAACAGCGAATCACTGCCTACTACGTCAGCATCACACTGATAAAACTCACGATAACGCCCTTTCTGAGGACGGTCGGCACGCCAAACGGGTTGGATCTGATAGCGCTTGAAAGGTAATGCCAATTCCTCACGATGCATCACCACATAGCGTGCAAAAGGCACGGTGAGGTCATATCTCAGACCTTTCTCGCAGAACTTACTTGCCAGTTTGGCTGCATTGCGACTCAGCAATTCCTCGTCGGTCAGTCCCCTGAAATAATCGCCTGAGTTCTGAATCTTAAACAACAACTTGTCGCCTTCTTCGCCATACTTGCCCATCAGCGTGGACAGGTTTTCCATTGCTGGCGTTTCAATTTGCTGGAACCCATAGAGGGCATACACCTCTTTGATGGTGTTGAATATGTAGTTTCGCTTCGCCATCTCTACAGGAGAGAAGTCGCGTGTACCTTTTGGAATAGACGGTTTTTGTGCCATAAATTGTTCTCTTTTTTAAATTTGGATGCAAAGTTACACCTTTTTACTTAATCCACCAAATTATTTCACCCAAACCTTTTTTCCGTCCACGATATTCAGGCCTTTCTGGAGGAAGTTGATTCGCTGTCCTTGGAGGTTGTAAATACTTTCGTTTTTCAATTCTTTAATTTTTACATTTTCATCGATTCCTGTAGTGACCTCCCCCATATACTGTCCGATGAAGAAGATGCTGCCCGTGAAGTAATCGCTGATGATATAGAGGAAGGGTTTGTCAGCAGTAAATGATACGGATGGGGGCATCGCTTTGTCAACCGCTCCGATGACCGTTGCCGCAGCTGCCTCTGTGCCCTTCTCGTCGAGTTTCAGGTGAGCCTTCTGGCGCATAATGCTGATCCAACACGCATCGGAGTTTGCTTCGTTGTCGCCAAAGTAGCATAAATCCAGGAAGCCGTGACCATTGTCGTTCAGGAAGGCATTCTTCATGCCGAGCGATGACATGATGTCTTCCAGGTTCTGATTGGTGTCGGTCTCTATGCGAGGGATGCTGAGGTGCACTTCATAGTCCTGATAATAAGCAGTGTTCCAGTTCTTACCGTTCAGGGCAGCCAGCAGGTCGTCAAGGGTCTTTCCTTCTTGTGGCAGGAAGATTGTCATCTGGTAGGCACCGTTGCCGTAGGGCATGATGACACTTTGGTAGAGGTCGGTCTGTGTATAATCGAAAATATTCACCTGCCACATCATCATAGCAGTGTGCTTGTTGTCCGTGCCGAAAAATGTTTGTTTGCTATTTTTCTCTTCAAACGGGAGGCGCCATGCTCCTTTGAAGCAGATGGCGTTCAGCAGGAAACTCACCAAGTTGGGGTCTTTCATGTCCTCTGCTGTCAGCAGGTCGTGTATCATGCCGTCAGTCTGGTCTGATACCCACTGGTTGATGATGTCGAGCGTAACCTCGTCGCTGAAACGGAGTATCGACGGGTTTGCATCGTAGAAAGTGGATGCTGCTTGCTTGAAAGCCGACTTCAGTGAAATCCCGTTCCTGTCACCATTGAAATAGATGGTGTTGGCAATCGCTACACGCGTATCGGGGTCAATCAAGGCACTCTGCGTAATCATCTTCCGACAGAAGCCATTCATCGTAGCCACATCGGCATAGCCCGTTTGCTGTCCACCCGCTAGTACCTGGCAGATTTCCTCGCGGGTGATGCCCTCAGCACTGTTGTTCATCATACTTAGCGCATAGGTGATGCTCAGCGGTGAAATCACATAGTTTTCAGTACCACGTGCCTTACGAAACAGGTTAAAGGCAAAATCACTGTTCTGCTCAACCAGTGTCCGCTCTGCGTCAGTCAGTGTGATTGTCTTGACCCCGTTATTCTGAGCCACAACTGTTATGCTCAACAGGGTAGCAAATGCCATCAGTACGATTTTCTTCATAATACCAATCTATTTTAGTTATGTGCAAATGTCGGAAAAATATCCGAAACATCCAAACATTTCTTTGTAAAACTACCATTTCCATCGGTAAAATGGGGAAAAAGTGAGGTAATACTTAGAAAAACGGCAAAAAACACAAAAAATATGAAGATTTTAAAAATGAAGAATTGAAGATTGAAAAATAAGTGCTATCTTTGTGGACGACTAATATAACTAATAAAATAGGAATATCCTAACTGTAGCTTATGAAACATATACACTCCATTTTGTTATTGGTTTTGGCCTTGTCCGCATCTGTGGTTCTGACGGGTTGTGACGACACTCCCGACCGCGAGAACTATTACACCGCTAAGGGCGATATGGCCAATGCATACTTGCTGAAACGACCTGAGTTGTTCAGTAAGTTTGTCGATATCATCAATAAGTCACGCATGGTTAGCCTTGATCTCTTGGGAACTTACGGTTCCTATACCGTTTTTGCTCCCACCGATGAGGCGATCGACCTCTTCTTGGCAGGACGCGGCCTCTCGTCAGTCGACGAGCTGAGTGTGGAGGATTGCGACACCATAGCTGCCACACACATTATTGAGCAGTCTTATTTCACCTACTATTTCTCGGATGCCACACTACCTACGATGAATATGCTTGACCGCTATCTCACTATCACATGTGAGCAGGACACTACAGAGTCCGAATCCGTGCCCATCAACTACTACATCAATCGCTCGGCTCAGATCATCCATCGCGACGACTCTGTAGAAAACGGTGTGGTTCACACCATTGACCACGTCATCAATGCCGCAACGGAAATGTTGCCCGACTACATGCTGCAGGATTCAACCATCTCACTCTTCACACAAGCACTGTTCCTTACCCACATGGACGATTCCCTGCGCGACTATATCGACGAGAACTATCATTGTTCAGTTGACTCGTTTGCAGAAGGAGTTTGTCACCTTACAGGCTCAACAGTCGATAATGTGTCATACATGGAAAAACGCTATATATGCTACACAGCCTTTGCTGAGAAGAACGAAGTGTTTGCCCAGCATGGCATCTACACCATCGACGACCTACGTGCCTATGCCAAGCAGGTTTACGACGAGATGTATCCAGAAGATGCAGATGTGACAGACGAAACCGACCGTCGTAACTCACTCAATCGGTTTGTGTCCTACCACCTGTTGCCCGAACGGATCATTTACAACATGCTAACATGCGACAACCGACTGCTAGCATCCAATTTCGACCGTAAACATTGGGATGTGGCAGATTGGTATGAAACCATGATGCCCTATTCCATCATGAAGATATCATACCCCTCAGGCTCATCAGCAGGACGATATATCAACCGTAGGGGTGTGCAGAATCGTAAGGACAGCAGAGGAGTGTTCATCCCTGGTTCAAGGATTCTCTCCCCGTCCGAAGCCTCCATCGACCTTTTGGCAACCAACGGAGTGTACCACTACCTCAACGACATCATCGACTATGGGCGTCAGACACAGGAAGAAGTGCTGAACGAGCGCCTTCGTATCGATGCAACCACCCTGTCCCCCGATTTCATCACCAGTGGCGCACGCGGACATGGAGTGCGAGGCACAGGAGGCTGTCCCGACTACCCAGGTCAATATGGCGCACGTAGCACATCCTACGATCCCGAACAAAATCCCAATACCTGTCTCGCCTTTAAGGCAGGATCGCTCAAGAACTTCAAATTCGAAGACGCAAAAACACACATACACGTCCGCAATCGCTATCTCGACTTCTGGTCATATCAAGGCGACGAAGTACAGATAACAGGCATGTACGACATCCAGTTCAAGATACCACCCGTACCCGAAGGAGAATACGAGTTCCGTGTCCAGGTATGTATCGGATTCGCCACCCGAGGCATCATACAAGTCTATTTCGACGGAGCACCCTGTGGCATACCTATCGACCTTCGCAAACACGGCGACGACCCATCAATCGGATGGAAGTCGGATGACGATTTGGGCGATGATGAGGCAATCGCAGCATACGACAAAGCCCTTCACAACCGTGGATGGATGAAAGGACCGGCATCGTATGGAGCAACTGGAGCAGACGGTACTGGTGGACGAACACTCCAGCGTACCATCCGTGATGACATGCGACGCATCTACACCATCTTCCATTCTGACGGAAAGTCCGAACACTGGGTACGTGTACAACAAAAGTTGGAAACCTCGAATGGCTCCTTCGCATTCGACTACATGGAACTATGTCCACGATCCGTTTACAACAACGAAATCTATCCTGAGGATAAGTGGTAAGAAAGAGCCCCCTTCTGCTCTACAGCTCTTACCCTAACGGTTTCCGTTTCCTACAGCTCTACATCTCTTGAGTCCCAGTATGGGACCGCTTCAGTCCCAATATGGGAACGATACAGTCCCAGTGTGGGACCGTTTCGACATACCGTGTACCAAATTCCTCGGATAATTCGGGCTCACTTGCAACCCCCTGTGTGTAGATTTAGAAAAAAATGAAAGACCTAACATAAACCTAACATGAATTTACGATTTTCTTAGCCCCAACGGGGCGAAATAATTTAGGATAGGGCGGAAGCCCTATTTCGGTTTAAACACCCCACCCATCGCCCTGAAGGGGCGAAATATTATGTCTTTCAGATAGGGTTTCCACCCTATCCTTTGTTCTGTCACCCCTACGGGGTTTCTAGGTGACCACTCCCCTCCCTAGAGGGTTTCTGTCCCCCGATAACGGGGGAACCGAAGGGGGTGCAAAGACCATTGAAGGTAAGGGGGAGGGTCTTTTAGCTCCCCCTAAAGGGGGCTGGGGGGTCTTATTTCACCCATACCTTCTTCCCATCCACGATATTCAGTCCTTTCTGCAATCCATTGATGCGTTGTCCTTGAAGGTTGAAGATACCTCTCCCCATAGAGGGGGAGTCGGAGAGGGTCTCCTCTATTCCTTCTCCATCGTCTTCATCTGTGATTGGCACGATGTTCTTGAAGTGATTCCACGGAACGGTGGA
>Ga0247611_10003066_pt1 | contig 25485 bp, 37 predicted proteins | sample 177DNAGHGhighgp2_FD_192422 | JGI IMG/M metagenome (GOLD analysis project Ga0247611, IMG submission 192422) | Sheep rumen microbial communities from Palmerston North, Manawatu-Wanganui, New Zealand - 1770 DNA GHGhigh gp2 | ecosystem: Host-associated > Mammals > Digestive system > Stomach > Rumen... | reverse complement strand
AAAGCAGGCTTTAACCTTGTAAAATTGGACATTGACCCGACAGACATACGCAATGGTATGATGAGAGCAAAAGACGATGTAATTGAAGAACTCGAAAAGATGAAGAAAACGATTTCTTCAGAAGACGAAATCTTTAATGTCGCTCGCATATCTGCTAACAATGACTCCGAAATTGCGGGGCACATTAAAGAAGCGTTTGCCGGTATTGGAGATGGTGGCATAGTAAACATTCTTACGGCGAATAACCGTTTCGGAAAGTCATCAGTTGATTTCTCCGAAGGATTTCAGTTTGATGACAAAGGATACACCTCGTCTATTGAAGCGAATCAAGAAGACAACTCTTGTGTATTTGAAAAACCATATGTCTTAGTTGCTGAACAGTTGCCAAACGATTTTGGAGACCTCGCAGCGTTAATGCAAATCTGTAAAAATCAGAATAAGGCGTTAGTCATTATCGCTTCTGAGTTTAAGGAAAAAATTCATACGGAAATTTTGCAGTCTGTTAAAAACGGAAATGACATCGTAACTATTCTTGCTCCTGGTATGAACCGCGACACAATCGCTGACAACTTGACAGACGTTGCTGCCGCTACAGGCGCTACTGTTCTTGGCCGCAAAGGCTTGGACATCAACACATTCATTCCGCAAAAACATCTTGGAACTTGTGATATGATTACCGTTCGTCCAAAGAAAACGATAATCAGTGGCGGCGGCGCTAGTCCTGAAGCAATAGACAAGCACGTTGAAGAACTAAAAAAGGCACTTAACAAACAGTTTACTGATGACGCTATATCAGAACTGACTGCTGAACAGCTGAAGACACGTATTGCTCGTCTTACGGGCGGTGTTGCAAATATCCGTGTTGGCGCTTTGACCAAAGTTGAGTTGGAAGAAAAGCTTGCTCGCTATGAAGACGCCGTAAACGCAGTACGTGCTGCAATTAGTGATGGCATTATTCCCGGTGGTGGAACTGCATTGTTGAAGGTTTCTTACAAACTATACAATGAACTTGACAAGAAAAAGTTTGATGTTGACGCTGAAAAGAAAGGCTATAAAGCAGTTCTTGATACGATTCAAAAACCAGCAAAGTTCATTATAGCGTCTACCCAAGAGCGTAATGTTGAAATTACGCTTGAAAAAGTTGGAAATGACAAAGATCCTACAAGTGGATTCAACGCAAAAACAGAAAAGTTCTGTAAAGATCTTTTCGCTGAGGGCGTAATTGACCCGATTAAGGTTACAAAAACTGCGTTGGGGTATGCTGTCTCTTCTGCAAGTACATTTATAACAACAGAATGCGTCATTACTGATGAACAGCGCAATTATGGCTTGTCTCCAAATGATGAGCCAATGATGGAAGAGTTTTAAATTAATCGAGCGCTTATACTAAATTAATATGGAGTATAAGCGCTTACCATTCCAACAGTATTTTATCGACTTACCTAAAGGCACAAAACTTTCTCAAAAGTTGACATCCAACAAGCCTTGTGATAAAAGCATAGTCTATACGCATATCAAATCAAAAAGTCATTTATTTGGACCATTTTATCTTAATATTTCATGTGAATACAGCATCAGATATTTGGCGGACCGTAATGTTATTCAGATAAACTTTGAGGAAACAAACGGATTTGCTGACTGGATAGTAAACGCGCTTATTAAAGAAGAATATTACGGAACATTTCAAGTTGAAAAGTTTGGCGACATCAACTTAAAGGCTAGCAAAGGGTGGTTAGACACTTGGCTTGCAATGAAACATGAAGTCAGACGCTGTTTTAAGGAGACACTTAATAGACATCCTGACGCTTATGTTGAAATTGTCGGATGGTCATTAGCTAGTGCCGTTGCCTGCTACTGCGCGCAAGACTTGAACTGGAATTTTGGCGTTAAGCCTTATCTTTACACTTACGGTTCAGTTCTTTGCTGGTATAGTGACGAAAAAGACAAATGTCAAGCATATTTACAGTCATGCTGTGCAGACGCTTTCAACTTTGGATTTTACAATGATGTTACATCTTATTTGCCTTGTTTCCCAAATTTCTTTACGACTAATCCAATTAAGTTGGGAAAGTTTAGCCCATTCCAACTTTTTCTATTCTTGAAATGGCACTTTACATATTGGAAGGACGACATTTATGGATGATCTAAACAACTACGTTGATAACCCTCTTGACTTGTGCAAGATGATTATAGAAGAAAAACAAAATGAATACGGCGACGCTTGGCAGGACCACTGCTCCAAAGAAGAAATCGAAACGCTTGAGCGCTATTGGGGAAAGTTCTTAAAACGGAAGGCTTTCCAAAATGGTAAAAGCACAAGAGAAATCGTTTTGGAGTTTGACAATCCACAAGATAAGTTCCGTATGGCAAACAGTATTAAACGGCAATTTGCTGCTGATGAAGAAAAAGGATTTAATGGTATGAGCGTTGGAAAAACCGATACTGGCTGGCCTGTTACTATACAGGAATCAACAAAACTTAATGAAGCAAAAAACATAATTGCTTATCTTACACGTAAAGGATTTTACAACTATCTTAATGAAGATATTATTTTTGTAAACGATAGATGGATTAAACCGCTTGATGTAATTCTGTGTTTGGATGAAAGAGGCGTCACACTTGACGAAATTATCAAAGTTTTGAAAAGATATATTGCTGCCTCAAAACAAAAGCTTGAGCAAGAAGACGATAAAGATAAAAATAAATGGGAACTTCTACAGATGGGCCTTGCATTGAGGTCATTGATAGAAGAACGCTATAAACTTAACTACAGCTGTATTCTAAATGAAAGTGAAGACACCATGGACGTTTCAACATTTGCTTATAACTATATTGACTCAAATAACACATCAGCAATTGATGCGTTTATTGGTTGGGTTATAGACGGGCCACATTGGGACGAAGAATTGCCAATCTCAAGATGGCAGGAAATGTTGGACGACTTCAAACATACATTCCCAAGATTCAAATTTTAAGAGGTGAAAAATGGAAGAAAAAAATCTTAACACAAGACTTGATTATGGCAGAATTTTGAATGAAAATTGGACAAATATCATGAAAGTTGGTGATTTGAAAGCGAGTCTTGCAAATTACCCAGATGATAAAGAAGTTGCTCTCACTATCATCGGCGGACTTTCGGGTACAAGACTTGGTGCATCGCATGTTTCAAAATTGAGAGATGATAAGACAAATGACATTTTATGGATCGAAGGAATGGACGGAAGATAAATGAGTGAGTATACATATAAAGCAAAAGTTGGACAGCGCTGGCTACGTGGCAACTCATTGGTTGATACAGAAAAAGACGCTGACACTTTCGAATCAAAGACAGAACCTACTGAGCGTATTAATCAAATGAAGCAAGACGGCAAAATCTCAAAAAGCGCAAATGTTGAAATTGTAGAAGAAAGCAGCAAAATAGATTATGCGAATATTTTGAATGAAGAAAGAAACATTAGATATGTTATTAAAGGCATATTTGAGTGTAATGGGAAAGAAAAGATTTTCTATTACAATAAGGCGTTAGATAACTGGGCAAAACATTTGGTAAATCCTGACCCAACACAGTTGGGGAATGCAACACAGTTTAAGGACGTCCCAAAAGATGAAACTATGGAAGCGGCTTTAGATACCGCAGTCAATAAAGAACGTTGCGCTGTTCGTTTTGAAGATCCAGATTATGAGTTGGTTGACATCATTATTCTTGAATTGTTAAAGAGCGGTCATGGCTTTTCTAGAATAAGTCAAAGATCTTGGCCTAATGGAAAGCGTGAAAGTTTGTCAGAAAGCACAGCGTTAAACTATTCGCTTATCTTATGCGAAAGTCTTGACTCTCTTAAAAAAGAGAACCCAACTTGTGCATTTAATGAACAAGTTGACAAATCAACATTGAAAGAAACAAAAAGTATGACAAAGTCCTTGTACGACTTTGTGGTAGACAACTGGATCTATGATGATGAACTGCAGGATGCAGAGAACAGCACGGAACTTGCAGACATCATTAAAAGCAGAATAGACTCAGGTTGGGGACCTGATGTTTCTGACCGCATTATATATAAAGTTGCTGACTATTTGTGGGAAGACTATTTCTTAGGGGACTATTAAAATGAAAGAATCGTTTGGCCACAACAAAATTTCTTTTAATGACTTTGTCCGCGATAAGAATCTTGGGCCGAAAACAGAAAAGCTTTTCAAATGGTTTTTACAAGATAGTTGCGGCTGTACTGACTGCGATGAGATTAATGAAGCAAAGTTGTATAGAGCTTATGACAACTTTAGACAGTATATTGCTACACACAACTTCTTCTATCCTGATAACAAGATAAACTTCGAAGAAAACATAGAAGACTTTGACTCAAAATTTCATCGTTCTTATAAGTTCGCAAAAGACAAACATGATGCGACTGGCGCTATCCGTAAATTCAGCGGCGCGCCGTATATAGTCCACCCAGACGGAGTTGCAAAAATTGTTGATGCGTATGGCGGAGATGACGACCAGATAAAAATTGCTGTTTTACACGACACAATAGAAGACACTGACACAAACTTTGATGAAATTGAAGATCTTTTTGGGGAAGAAGTTGCAACTGGAGTTGAGATGCTCTCAAATGACAAAGGCGAAATTGATAAAATGGGTAAAGAAACTTATATGTCAAAAAAGCTCTTAAATCTCCCTGAGAAATATTTATTCATCAAACTAGCAGATTTTTTATACAACATTTTAGATCACCCCAGAGAGTCACAGCTTGAAAGAATGATTAATAACTTAATTGCGCTTTCACGAAACAGGCATCTTAGCAAAAAATGTAATGAAATTTTAGACGCTTGTTTAGAAGCCGCGGCTTTTCAAATGAATTAACGTTCACCGCTGGGACGACTAATAAGATCCCATGGAATATTCTTATCATGTAAGATTTTGCCGCTGTTCACATAACAAACGTGGACAGCTTTTTTGTTCTCTGGGTCGAATAGCAGATACTCGCCATCACGATTCAGAAAGTACAAGTTGTCTTTCATTTGGACTACACGGTACATTTTTGAACCAACTTGGAACTGCTGAAGCCAAGGTGACCTATTTTTAGACTTCATCTCATTGATTTCATCCATGAGAGCGGTCATATCGTGAGGAGTCATTACAGATTTTTCTTTTGCCATAACAAAAAATTAACGATTGGTTTTAAGTGAGAAAACTTAACTAATCAAAACTTGAAAGCATGTTTATATAATTTTTGTAACGGAGAAAATGAAATGAAACAAAGCAAAACTTTTGAATGGAACTTTAATCTTGACGAAGCAAAAGGGCAAGGGTTTGTACTTGTTATTGGAAAAAACTCCGACGGAACACGCGGAATCTGTTATGCAATTTTAGACCCAATTAAAAACGTTTGGGTTGAAGGAGAGGAGCCATTCAGACCAGTAAGCGAATTTGGTTTTGAAGTCAAGGCTTGGGTTCACGATTCAGAACTTGCGATTGAGATTTGACCTTTTGTTGAAGTGAAGAAGTGCTTTTGCCAATATTTCTTCCGTTTTTCGTAACTTCATTTCTTAACTTTTCAATATCAGCAAGCAAATCTCCAGCATAGTCAATATCTTTAGCATAAGTACTTAAAAATGATGATGCAAATTCTCTGTTTCTACAATTGTCAATGATATACGCAAATATTTGCGCTGGGATTGTGGTTCCAGCAACTTTGTATTTGTTTGGCATATCATTAATCATTTCTTTTCCAATTGTTGACGCTTGGCCTAAATAATAATTACATAATTTTAGAAACTCGTCTCTTTGTGGTTTTTGTTTAGACTACATTAAAAAATTATCAAAGTTTCTTGTAAGGTATTGTGCCACACTGAGTGCTTTTGCTTCTGTTATATGCGTTCTTTCGTGTAAAATGTATTCATAGTTAAGCATATTGAATTAGTACATACTTAAAGTTTCTTAAATAGTCTTACACTGTTCTTAAATAGCATAAATCGTTATGAGCAAACAAAATATGGCAGTTCCCTTTAAGATTTTAAGAAAATTCCAAAAACTTTTTCGTTTTGAAATTTTTTCTTCAAAAATAAAAAAGTTTTTTGAATTTCTTAAACGATACAATGTAAAAACATGTCTAAATCGTTATGCTATAACAAATTGAGTGCCCTTTAAGACCCTTTAAGAAATTATTTAAGAAAAACTTAAATGTATATATTATAACGACTTATGTAAAAGCGTCCCTTTAAGAAATTAAGAAATCCCTTTAAGAAATTAAGAAAACCCTTTAAGAAAATTGCTGTTAATTTTTATTCGTGTTTTTAGTAGAAGATGTAATAAAAGGTAAATATGCGATATCTATAAAAAGCGACTGTTTTCAAGACTGTGTTGAGATTCTTAAAAATAACTATGCTTTATTTGACGGCGCAAATAAACTTTGGCTTATGCCTATTACACAGATGGACGACTTCAAAGTTGACGCTAGTTCAATAGATGAAAAAATAGAGATTTCTGTACTGGCACAGCAGGCGCTTGATGAATATATGTCGTCTATATCAGAATTAAAGTTTGCGCAAGATAGACGTCCGATAGATTATTCGTTATTGAGTTATAGGCCGCTTGAAGGAAAAGGCGCGTATCGAGACTTCCAATTATTGGATTTAAAGCGTGCACTTCATCAGAATAGATTTCTATTTTTCTGGGAAATGGGCCTTGGAAAGTCATACGTAACAGCCGCTCTTTTAACGTTATTAAAAAAGTATGATAATGTTCAGAAAGCGCTTATATTTTCCTCACGAATTGGCACGTACAATCTAGAAGCGGAAATCATAAAGTTTTCAAAAAATATAGATCCGAAAAGAATAAAAGTTTTGTCTTCAGCAAAGGACTGCGGCAGAGACTTATTTATTTTTGATAATGACAATTATGACTATTACATAATGTCTTATGATATTTTCAAGAAAATATCAGACTCCTACTATTGCAGAAAGCGTAGAGTAAAGTCTGTAAGTACAAATTACCGTCAAAGCTGTATGCCAATTAAGGAATGGTTTGGCGATTCAAAGACAGCAATATTTTTAGACGAATGTCATTTACTTTGTCATAGTCAAAGCCGCCGCTCACAGATTATGCTACAGAACATTGACGTGTTTGAGTACCGCTATCTGTTTACAGGAACATTAGCAGACAAATATGAAAAGCTTTATATGCCTTCAAGACTTCTTGATAAGCGTCTTGTAACTGGCTACAACTATACTGACTGGCTTACAAACTATGCAAAACTGGGAACACATTTTTCAAAATACGCAATATCTGAATGGAATCAGAATAAAATTGTTAAGCTGAATAAAGACTTAATAAACATGTATGGCTCAAGACGTCTTATGAAAGAGTGTCTTGACTTACCGCCTGACTATGAAAAGACGCTTTCTATTGATATGTCGCCCGAACAGCGCGCAATTTACGAAGCGTTTTCTAATGAAGGAATGGCGTTCATAAAAGACAAGTCCGCTGATGTGCATGAGTTCAAACGTAATGCGCTTAATATGTTTCAGTTCTTTCAAATCGCAATCGACAATCCGTCTCGCTTAAAAGATTCTGAATCGTATGAACGGTTTACCCCAGACTTACAAAATAAGATAGCCAAGTTTTCATATAAGCGCAGCTTTTACAAACTTCAACTTATTGATAATATTATATATGAGCATGTAGACGATAAAGATGAAAAAGGCATTTTATGGTATGTTCATCCGATGACAGCAGCACAGTTGAAAGAATACTATGAAAAATATAATCCGACGATGATTACTGCTGACTTAAAAGATGAAGAACGGTTTAAGATAATTGAGAGGTTCAAAAAAGATAGTTCCTCAAAATTGCTTATTGCGTCTATATATCTGTTAAACGCTTCGGTTACGTTGACAGAGTGCAAGTGGCAGGTATATGTCGAGAACACATATGACTATACAGTATACGCACAGTCGAGAGGAAGAATATTCCGTCCAGGACAGACTTCTAAGACGTTTACTTACTTCGTTCTGTATAACGAATCGTTAGACTGTTTACAGAAGCGCAATCTTGACTCAAAGGGTGCGCTGTTGGGTTCATTGCTGAACAAAAAGTTTATTGAGCAGTCAGAATGGCGTGAATTATTCAATATGAACATTGGAGGTTTTTAATGAAAAAGCTGCTTGAAAGTTTTATGAATTCCCTCTTTAAGGGCGCTGTACTTATGATGACTTGTTATTTTGTCTCAGAATTCGGTATAAGAGCCTTCTTACTTTTCTGTTTATTTTCTATTATATACTTTACAAGCGCGTATGTGGAAAACTTTTTTGGTAAGAAAGAAGCAATAAAAGCAGAGTCAAATCAAGCACGTCAAATTTTTATTAAGTCGCTATTGACGTCTTTGGTTGACGGCTTATCTGACATCTGTCATAACGTTGAGTATATCGAGAACGGAGAAGAGAATTATTCGGTTACATTTAGACTTAATGATGAAAGCGATAAGCGTATAGCAATTCAGCGAGTGATAATGCCGGACAAAGGACATTACACAAGTGAAGATATGGTAAGACTTATTCAAGAAAACTTGAATATTGCGAAAAATACAATCGGACTAGATTAAGGAGAATGTATGATAAAAGTTTCAAAAGTATATGGCGGATATCCAATGACAGGACCGGCGCAAGGTGCTAAGTCGGTGTTCATTGAATTTGAGTCATGTGAAGGACAGTTGCCTGAAGGACAGTTGCCTGAAGGAACAGCACAGTCAACGCCAGAGCAGGTATATGCAAAGACAATGCTTGACGATTTGATTACTAGAATCGACAAAGCAAACTTGGTAGAAGTTTGGAGCAAAGAGTGCTTAATGGGAACGACTCATATCGTTTCAATTGGTGAAGAGATTGCAGCACCTGACAACATTGGAATAATGAACGAGTTCTATTACCTTATTGGTAAGCTTGCCGTTGCAATGCAGAAAGACACAGGCTTGCAGAAGATGCGTCCTCCTTATCTTGTGTATATGGGCAAGCCGAAGTACTATACAGGAAGACATACGTTCTTTGAAAATTTCCAGGTACTTTCTATTGAGTACCCAGTTGACGTTACAGAAGAAAACATTACGGAGAAAGTTCCGCCACTTGCTGCGGTTGAAGTAAACAACCACTTGTTCTCACAGGCGTTCTTCAAAATTTCTAAAGTAAGTCAGTTTGACATTATCGACTTGTATGTCAAAAACCAAATGCTTGAACTGCCGCCAATCCGTATTTTCGTTTACGACTGCGCAACATTTGAAAGTGAGTCTGAAAAAATTGCAAAGGAATGCTATAAACGCGGTCTGCGCTATTTCAGTGCTCCGAAAGACTCCTTTGATGCAACTGCCTTATACAAAGAAGGCTTTTGTATAGGAGAGACTGTTCTATCCAAAGAAGTTTAACTAAAAACGGACGCCGCAAGGCGTCTGTTAATTTATAACGTATACGCATCTTCTTCGTAGTGAGAAGATATCCTAATAGTTCAGAGGACATATTTCTAATGAACATTTACGTTACAACTATTTCACCAATTACAAGAACAGTCACAAAAAACGGAAAGTCTAAACAGGTAGATATTTCTTTTTGTGGATGCAGTTCTCCAGTAGCAAAGTCGACTAAAGCAGTTGGCGCAAAGTGGGTTCAGGTCAGTGTTAAAGATGATGACATGGACTTTGAAAAAATTGAAAACAAAATTTGGGAAGCCGCAAATTCGACAGTAAAGAATCCAAATCAGCCGCTGATTCTTTGTATTCAGGCAAACAAATATTATGAAGAGACAATTTTGACTCCGTCAGATGATTCTCACGCGCCAATCATTGACTTTATAGAACACAACTTCAGCAGACGTTAAATTTATCGGAGGGTACCACTTTGTGGCCATATAAAAACGAAGTGGAGTTTTCTGCCTTAATTGCAAAAGATGTCTGCACTGAAATTTTTAATCAAGTGTCTCCATTTTTGCATACTGACTCCGATTTGGATTCCTTGTTTGTAGAAGATTCCAACCACGTTGAGACTCTTGTTTCAATGTTGTATCAGCAAGCCATTGACTCTATTCCGACTCATCAAGAAACGACTAAGTACGGGACTATAGATGTTCCTGATTACAAGCCGCCAAAGTTTAACTATAAACGGTTTGAGAATGACGTGATAAGAGAGTCATTGCTTAGGATGCTCCGTACAAAGCAAGTGAATGAGTTAAATGAACGTTTGGAAGAAGTTGGCAAACAGTACAGTCCTGACGGTTTAAGATGGCTGAAGGCGTGCAAGAAACTTTTCTATAACATCAAGCCAAGCAAAAACTCGATTTATTATTTGCAGTCTTTTGCTTTGCAAGTAAAAAATCAGATATTGAAACGCCCTTACAGTAACAGCAACATTATGCTTATGCTGCTATCGCAGTCTGATGCAGGATATGCGCTTGGAGGATGCGGTAAGTCGTTTTTAGTAAACAAGATTCACGACTGGATTATAGAAACTTTCGGTCCATTAGCAGTAGGCGAAGCATCGGAGCTGCCTTCACAGTATACAACTTTTGATTCGTATAGCAAAAACTTGTTTATGATTATTTCTGACCCACAAGTTCAAGGACGTTTTGACTATGATGTGTCGGCGCTGAACAACATCATTGATAAGTCGCAGTATACACGTAATGAAAAGTACGTTAAGAATGAGACATTAACTTCAATGGCCAATCTTATCGTAACGACCAACTATTCATTTTCAGGACGTAATCAAAGACGTATCGGTGAAGTTCATTTCTGGCCAGTGAATATCAATTCACTTATTGAGCAGAAAAGTGAAGACGTTAAGTATGTTTTGCCGACATCTGACTTTGCGCAATACATACAAGAATTTTTCTTCAATGTCCCTGATGAGCTGATTTTTGATAAAGACTGGGAAGCAAGTTCAACTGCGTCATATTTTGCGTCTGACACAATTGCAAAGTTTAACATGCTGTTTTCTGAAAAAGACTTGGATGACAATGGGTTTGTCGGAATCTCGCCATTCGTAACGGAGCAGGAAGTATCTCCGTCTGTTGTTGCAGAACTTCTCAGAAAAATGGACCCAGACTTCAAGTGGACAGCGCGTAATGTGTTCGAGCAGATTTTCTGTCGTGTTGATGGTAAAATCCGTTTTGAGTGCTGCAACACAAACAACAAGCCGCAATACAGAAAATACAAGATACGTCCAATTGTGACTGACGCGCCGGAGTCGACACTTGGAATGTCGATGCTCGAGCAAACAGCAAAGTGGTGGTCAGACATTATATGCACTTATACTCCGCCAACGCCACCTAAGAAAGAAAGTAAAGAGGAGGAAAACGTGAATGCCAATATTGACTTAGCAGAACTTCGGCTGCCTGCTTTTAAATCACGTTTTGACAAGCAGCCTCATTTTGACAAAGGCGAGTACGAGTTTTTTGTAACTTGCCCTTACACACAAGAAACTATCGAGAATGCGTTAGCGGAAGGCAATGCGGCCGTATCGAGAGGGCGTGACTGTATGGAGCCTCTTGGGTTCGTTTTTGAATCTGATGATATGCCGATTGAAGATCAGAAAGAACAAGCAGCAAAATTGGTTGCCGCATTCCCAAACGAAATTTTAGGCGTGGTTCATTCAGGCGGAAAATCTCTGCATATAACTGCTATACTCGAAGATGAGTACTCAAAGCGTGAGAAAGATATCATGCGTAAGTACTTTAAAGATCTATGGGCATATGTCGGAACATACCTTGGCCTTGATGTAGCAAAGATGGACACAGCTTGCGCAAACATTGGACGCCTTACGCGCTATCCGAATGGTAAGCGAGAAAATGGAGCAAGTCAGCAAGCGGTATATTGGAACAATGACGCGCGTCTTAAATTGGACATTCACAAATGGTGCAGCAACAATATGTGGCGAATGCTTGTTGAGACAATGAACGTCCCAACGTTTGACAATTCAAAAGACACAAGAGACGACTATACCAAATTGATGGCTTGTAAGAACTGTTCTGATTCATTAAAACTGTTACAGGAAGTTGCTGAAGGTAATTTCCCTAAGGGCGCCAACTATTATGCAGCATTTTGTGCAGGCAAGGGAATTCAGTTGAGTAAGGAATTTATACTTGGTTTGGCAGAAAACGTCCATAAAGCGCATCCATCAAACATATCGAATCCAAGACGTACTATTGAAGAAATTTACAGCAGAAATTAAAAAGATTAAAAATGGCCCACTTACGGGCCGTTTTTAGTCTTTTACAGAACGAAGCGTCCAAACTACGTTACCTTCACAACCGTCTGGCCGTATCGTTATCAGCCCATCATCTGACGCTCGAATTTACGTTGCTTAAGGAAAATACCCCGCAATTTTGCGAGGTTTCTAATCATTTGTTTGAATAAGTTTTATATAATTTTCGTAAAAACGGAGGACAAACATGGTTTATTTGGTTGACGATGACGCTCGTAAGTTTGAGTTCTGGAGCGGAGCAAAAGACACAATAGAAATAATCCGTGAATATGACGAAACGCATAATTCGGATCTTGAAGATCAGCTTTATGACTACCTCGATGAAGTGTTCAGTGATGAAAGCGATCCTGTTTCTGATACTAAAGTAAATGACACTGTATGGTTTGACGTTCCAGAGATGGACCCGTGGAAAGCAGCCTTTGCTGAGTAGGAGACATTGATGAGCCGTTCACGCAATCAACGTAAGAAGTCTTATAACTGGCCAAAGAATGAAGCACAGAAGTGGAGTAACAGAATCCGCCGCAATTATGGCAGAATGTTAATCTCAGAATATGAGAGTGTCAAAGACGTTGAAGCAATTGACTTGCCTGACCAAGTTGACAAAGATACTGGTAAAGGCGACATTTGGAAATGGGATTAGGTTTTTTAAATTATTACGGGGCTAAACTAGCATCGACCGGCGTTTGAGTATCAGTTGAGAAAGGGCGCACGGCACGGCGGGGCAGTACCGCCTAGCTCCATTAATTTTAGGAAAACAAATTGATAATGACAGTCTGACTTTACTGAAATGGTTTTGGAATTTTAAGTCAGCTTTCAAAAAGGGGTAAAAATTGAAAGAAGGCGACAAAGTAGAGATATTTGTAAATTATGGTAGGTCCTATGCAAGTTTCATCGGGCAATTGGTATCATATGGCGACAGCGAAGTGGTAATTAAGACGAAAGATGGCGTGTGGACTTCTCTCGAATATGACAATTCGCAGACTATGGTCTTTAACCGTCGCTATGTAATTTCTATTACTATCTTGGAGGAATAAATGAATATCGACAACTTTGAAACTTGGTTTGGCGTTAAGCAAGTATGTGATGACAAGTTTAAGGCACTTATCGCTGAGCATCCTGAGTTAAAGTCTTATTTCGAAGAAGCATTCAATGAACGACTTCGAGGCATAGAGGGGCGTGAGTCAAGCCCGGACTATAAAGATCTTATGGAAGAAAACGAGCGTCTTCAAGAAGAAAACGAGCGTTTCAGAGACGCCATTGACGATATTGAATCAACTATTGCTTACTTATAAGGAGTGAAGTATGGACATTATAAAAGAGCCACTTTTCGGTGGTGAACTTGAATATATGACAACTTTCAAAGAAGCGTCAAGACGCTCATTGAATCGTGTCTTCCGCAATCTTGAAAACTTTTCATACATTATGGTGTCATCAGACAGAGGCAATTTGACACATGAACAGAACTTAAAGCGTTTTGCAAAGTTGAAGAAAATTGTCAAAGACGCCGGCTACAGTTATATTCCTGTTAAAGGCGGCTATCTTGAAGACTTGCCTGACGACTCTGATGACGACTATGTTGAAGTTATGGAAAATGGTGAAGCCGTAAAAAAGCGTCAAGCATACGAAAATTCATTGATTATATTTCCATTTAACGGCGGAAAGGATGTTAAGTCAGATAAAGAACTTTTTGACTTTGGACTTGAGTTGATTCAGTACGACCCAGTTCAGCAAGACAGTAACGGCAATTTTATCGGCGATCCTGCTGATGTAGAAAGTTTTGGGCAAGACTCATTCTTGTATAAAGACGTTGACTCAAAAGCAGCATATTACTTGAAAGACGGCTCAAAAGACTTTGATGTTGGCAACGACTATATTCTTAACGATGCGTTTGCTCAGTATTTTACTCAACTTGCTAGGTCAAACGGTCTTAAAGATAAAGACAAGTTTACTTTCACTGAAGCGTTTATTCCATCTTGGCATCTTTCTATTAACGAACACCGCCATAGAAGACATTTAGGCGAATTACTTTAAGGAGAAAATATGGGTAAGCAGTTACTTGAAGAGTTTAAGACAGAGATTGACTCATTCAAAACAGAAAAGATTAAAGCGTTTGTAACAAAGTTGCTTGAAAGATGCAGCGATATGAACGCTACTGAGCCGGCAAGTTCAACCGGCAAGTATCATCCTGTTTCTGACTTGGGCTATCGTGGTTTAGTCCGCCACTCAAAAATGGTTGCGAGACTGACAGAAATCATGTGCCGCTCAATTCCGTTATATGACAATGATCTTGACCATGACATCATAATGGCAGCCGCGCTTGTCCACGACATGGGGAAGTTTGACGAAAAATTTGGCAAACATTCATGCTGTGGGCATCCGCTCTATCTATATGACATCATTGAAGAGCTGAACACAGACAAAGACCCAGACATTCACAGAATTGCTAATGATGTTGCAACTCACATGTCAAGATGGAACGATATTTCAAGGTACCCGCTAGAAAGAAGCAATGGAAAAATTGCTACCGAGCTGCCGACACCTCAAGGCATTGAACAGTACATCATAGTGTTTGCTGATTTGGTTTCTGCTAATGCGACTTTGCCTGAGTATATGCAGGAATTGAAGGAAGAAGCAATAAAAGCGATTGTCGGCTGCTAAAACTTAAGTTTGCTGTTAATATTGCAAACGTTGCGTTAAAGTTGCAAACTTTGCGCTAACTATTAAACAACTTAATTATCTAATTAGTTACACTTAAGACAGTAATAAGTCTTAAAATATATAAGGAGATTTCATAGAATTATGAAAAAGCTTTTTAGCACTTTGCTTATTGCTCTTATAGCAATGGCGATGGTAACTGCACAGACAGTTACTGTTTCAAATGAGTTGCTTACTGAGCCAATGATTACAGTTGGCGGCAACTCTTATACCAATGGGAAATGGTGGGGATATAAAAATGGCATCTCTTTGAGAGATGAAGTTATTGGTGAAGGCATCACATCTGACGGCCGCGCTCGTGTTAAGGGACGTATTCGTTTTGATGTAAGCTTTACTGATCCTACTATCGACGCTTCATTACTTACTCTAAAACCGCGCGCATCTTGGGGAAGTGCCGCAGATGCACTTGACGGTAACCGCTCAGCTGTTGCTGCTATTCTTAAACCAACAAATTATATTGAAATCGGTTTGGGCAACCTACATGACGTAGGCTATGCTTTCTCTGTAGGAAGCAATCCTTCTGCTTGCGCATGGACAGACCCAGTTACTACAAGATGGAACGTTATCCCTGGACTTGCAGGACAGTGGCAGAACGCTAACGAATTGGTTTCTGATGGTATTTATGTTGCGTTTACTGGAGTTGATAATTTGAAGATTGGCGTTGGACTTCGTTCAGCCGATTCAAACTTCGGAACAATGGTTAAGAAAAGTGTATTCAAGGGACCTGCTGCTGCAGTTACTTATACACATGAAAAGTTTGACGTAGGCGCAAAAGTTGCTGCTGACTTCGGTGGAATTAATCTTAACAACGAAACAGACAAAGCTTACAGAGAATATCAAGCGTATGCGGCATTCGCTTACAAAGGCTTGCAGGAAGCAAAAGTTGGAACTACATTGCACGCGGGCGCAGGCGTATATACAAACAACGCTTCTACTATTTTGGGCAAACCAAAAACAACAACTTTCTTGCTTGACTTAGGTTCTGATTTCAACTTCCGTAATGGTATATCTGATTCATTGAACGTTTCAGTCGGCTATGGAAAGATTGATGGCGTAAACAGAAAAACACTGCCATTCGCTATTAAGAACACACTTGCTTATACAGTACAAGATGCAAAGTTTGCTGTCGAAGCTATCTATGCTCAAACATCATTCGATAAGAGAGCAAAAGACCTTAAGACAGACGAATCGCCTAATGGTTTAATAGGCGGCGGTAACGTTAATTATGACAGTTTGATTGCTGTTAGTCCAAGCTTCCAGTTGACACAGGGAGCACATACTTTCAAAGTAGGCGTAAACACTGCAATATACAACGATTTGGTAGTTCATGAGAAAACTGGCTCAGAGTGGCGTTGGACCGGCATTAAAGGTGTACGTACTGACGTATCATTCCCTATTTCATGGAAATACAACTTTCTGTAATCTGATTTAGCCGCAACGGGGAACCAAAAATGGTTCCCCATTTTTTTTGACTAATTTGAAAATTCAGATATAGAGGCAAAAATGGATAAGATAGAGTTTTTTGAAGATTTAATATTTGACCTTACAGTGTCTATGAATTCTGATTGGCATAAAGCAGGCGTAAGAGTAGACACTTGTGATGAAGATGCACTTAAAAGCATGCTTGATAGAGATGTTAAGCCGCAAACCAGAATAGTCTTTACTCCAGATGAAGACGCTGGCGACCATTGGGAAGGGCCATACTTTTACATTTTCAGAGAAGGCGCTCCAGATTTTTCAACTTCTCAAGAATGGGAAATTGACTACAGAAAAATCATTTTCAAATGTCATTGTGCTACGATGAAAGGCCCGCAAGTTCTTAAGAAGCTGGCAAGAACATTCGAGAAGTTGTTTGGTAAGAAAGCAGAAACAGATAATGAGCCGCTTTTCAATGTTTATTTTTCAACAGACACAGAGGAGAGCAGCGACCCAGCATACACAAAACAGACGCTGGAGCAGTGCGAGAAAATCTGTAAAGACGTTTACAAGGAGTTTACAGAAGGCAGCTTCAATCCATGGGGTTGGGGCGCGCTGGACCCGGAAAAAGATCATCTTGACGTTATGTGCTATTGCTGTAACGGACTTACTGATGATGAGTTTGGCATGCTAACATACGGACCAGACGCCGGTAAGTTTAGGGACTATCCACGTGCAGCCGTAAAGCGTAAGTGTGAAGCACTTGAGCGCATTACAAAGTCGCCATTGAAAGAGTCAAGTGGGTCATATGACGTTTACTTTTCTCTGGAAAACTCTTCAAAGTTTCTTGACGGCTATCTTGCTAATGATGTATCATTGTAAGAAGGCAAAGCAATTTGCGAAAAGTTTATAGAGCGTTTCGAGCGCGGCGAATTTGACCCATGGGATGAATACAATTTGGACGGTGGCCCTGATGAAAGTTACTTGCTTAACCCTGAAGACGACGACTTGGTTGTAGTCTGCATGGGTGATGACGGCTCTGATGAGTATGGCATATCAACATTCGGCCCACAAGCAGGACAGTTCGTTAAGAGCCCCATGAAATGGGAAGACTACACTGAATGGTGGAAACAGCAAAACGCAAACAAGCCGAAAAAGCCTACAAAAGCGCGTTTTATACACAATGAAGAACCTGCTGACGACCCCAACTACTTTGAAGGCATAATTAAGACAAATGATGGCGAAGTTGAAGAGCCTTATACAGGTGAAAAAGTCAACGGTGTTTGGATAACGTATCCGGGCGGTGAAAAATGGCCAGGACATTTAACAAAAGACCAAGTTGAGAAAATGTTTCTTCAGAAAAGACATTGGTAAAATAAGTACTTAGTCCATTGAACGGCGCTTCCTTCAGGGCGCCGTTAATTTTTATATATGACAAAGGAACAGCAGCAGATTGCTGAAAGATGGGCGTTTCGGAATTTTGCTCTTGAGATATTGGCTACAACTAACACTTTAACAGAAGCTGAAACAACAATGATTAGTTTTGTTAGAAACGTTCAAAATATTAGAGTAGGACGTCTTCAACAATCGATATATATTCCAGAGCAAAATACACTTATTTTGGAGATGTCAGACGGCGACACAGAATTTCAAATATATGTGACAATGGAGTCAGTGAACAAAAAAGACCCTTTCGACAAAGATGCGTTATATTTCAAGTTTAAGTACTGTTTGTCGTTGGATCATGAGGCGTTTTTTGACGAAGATGACATAGTACATTGGACAGTAGTACTTCTGATTGATGAGTTAAAGGCGTTAGGAGTAATATGATATACACTTCATACTTCGCACAGCTGAAGAAAGTTGACAACGTAGACGGGTATGCCGTTTCTATTGCAAAATGGAGTCCAAAATGGTATACAGGCGATTCTTGTGTTTGGTTTCAGCCAAGCGCATCGTTACTTAAGCGTTATAGAGAAGGAAAAGTTAACGAAGAAGAATACAGAGAACAGTTTCTTGACAACTTATCAAGCATTGACCCTGCTCCGATTATAGACGACTTGAAAGACAGAGCAGGCGGCCGGGATATATACTTACTTTGTTATGAAATACCAAGCGGCTTCTGCCATCGTCATATCGTTGCGGAGTGGCTTAAAGAACATGGGATTGATTGTGAGGAGAAAATATGGTAAGAGTAGAAATTTACATCAACAAAGACTTGCAGTATGTGACTAACATGGAGAAAGAACAAGTAAGCAAGTTTATCGCAATGAGAACAAGTCAGTTGGGCGAAAAGTATCCTATTGAGTCTATTGAAGTGAAAACTAAAAATATCTAATCATTCTCCCAAGTCAAGTTTATATAATTTATGTAACGAAACTTGGAGGATAGCGAATGTCAGGATTCAAAACAGTTCATTTACCTGAAGTTTGGGTTGGCGTTAACAGCGATTCAGCTGATTATTTTCAAAGAGAGTTTTCAGACGGCAAAAAGATTTTGGAAGAATCTTTGAAAGACGGCTATAAAGTTCAGTAAATCACAACTACAGTATACCGTGATGCGTTGTGGACAATATATCTTCTTACAAAATAGAAGGAGGCGTTATGACATTGTATAAGGTTGTTTGGGATGCAGAGTATAACGGGAATTGTCATGATGAAGTTTTGACAGATCCAATTACAAAAGAAGCAGCTTCGTGTTTTGTAAAGGAATGGGCAGAACGCCAGGTAGAGGCAGCGTTTCCTACAGTTTCAAAAAAGGATGAGTTGTTTGGCAAGATGGCTGCTGCTAAACAAGCAGAACTTTCATTTGAACCCGTTGAGGTTTTTGAAGAAAAACTTGATAAAGTTGAATTGAAAGTTAATGATATTCTTATGAACGCTTTTTACCACGGCGCCGATAGTCTCAAAGACTTAGCAAATGAGGCACTCGCAAATCATTTTGGTAATGAAGCTTTTTGTAAAAAAGAAATTCAAAGTGCGGGAGAATTCTTAGCTGCAATGAAGCATGCAGAGGAAAACGGTCTGACAAAAATCACTCTTATTTTTGAGAGGAAAGACTAACTATGGCCAATTACAAGTTTATCGCTGATGAAAAAGAAATGGAGTGGTTTTTCACTCATGTGTTAGACGATCTTGATGGCGACCCATATCATTCATACTTGATGTGCATCGCAACACGCGCTAAAAAACTTACCGATGAAGAGCGCAAACATTACGGCATATCAGGCAGCGATGGCGTTATGATGAGAGAAGAAATCATCAAGCCGCGTGGTAAAGACAAAGTTTGGTCTTTCCCATTTTTCAAGCAGCATATTGTACGTTATGAATGCAATGAAGACGGTATGCTTACAAAGACCGGTCTTCCATATCCACAGAAGTCACTTTCCGTAATGATTTATGCAGAGCCGACAGATGAACGCAAAGTTGGTAACTTCATTTTGAATTACGGCCTTCAAATACAGAAGGAGTTGTCTGACGCCGCAATCAAAGGCAGCCAAGAAGGCATAAAAGCACAGATGGAAAAGCTTGCGAACATAGGCAATAAACTGAAATCGTGCCATGCTGAAAACACTGACAAGCGTTTCGTACATTTTGACTTTGACATCCGTAAAGATCTTGCTGACGATGAAGTTGCTTTCACAGAAGCTGCAAATGTAATACGCGCTGTAATAAACAATTTCTTTGGTAAAGGCAGCGCGTTTATAATCCGCACAAAAGGCGGTTTCCACGTACTTGTTAAGACAAGTGCTCTTTCAAAAGGCGCGGCTTACTTATGCGATTTAAGCCAAGACGAGCGTAATGCAATGTTTGGTAATGACGTTAAACGCATAGGCAAAAATCCAGTTCTTGCGTTAATCTCTATTATAGAGAACAATTACTCTTATACATTCGAGGACGAAGACAAAGTGAAAGAACAGAAGTTCGTCCCTCTTCCAGGTTCTTTGATGTATGATAGTTTTGTTCCGTATATCACAAACAAAGAGGATTTTGAATGAAAGTATTTATTTCACAGCCGATGAAAGACAAGACAAATGAACAGATTGAAGCAGAACGTAGACTTGCAATACAGGCAGCGAAAGAAAAGTTTGGCGAAGATGTTGAAATTATCGACTCTTTCTTTAAAGACGCGCCACATGGAGCAAAACCACTTTGGTTCTTGGGCAAAAGTTTTGAGATGCTTTCAACTGCTGACGCTGCTATTTTTTGCACAGGCTGGCGTGACGCGCGCGGCTGTAAAATGGAGAAAGCTGCTTGTGATAACTATGGCATAAGCGCTTATGACTTCACTTACAGCAAAGACGCAAAAGAAGGCTGTCTTTCGCAGCTTGCCTAAATTTTTAAGGCGGAGATAATGAGTTCTAAACGGCAGAAATGGACAGGACATTACAAGTCAGACAGCGCAAAACAGCGAACAGAGTTTCTCGATAAGAAAGTTCGTTATCTCCGCAAAATTACAACACTTTACGGCAATACTTATGTGTTAAGAACAGAGCAGACTGTCAAAGTTCCACTCAGGAAGCCCATTTTCTATGGACTTCGTTACCGCTGCGTTTTGAAAGATAATTATGCAGACCGTTTTCCTGGAATGAAAGAAGCAGTTGACGCATGTGGAATGTGGATTTTGTTTTCGGGGAACGAGCCCCGCGTATGCAATCTCAAAAGCAAGAATTTTACATATGATTCACCAACGTCTACTATCAGCGGGCATAAGTATTGGGAAAATTCTTGGTTTTTTTACCCAAACAAATGGTACCGCAAAGGCAACTTGAGACTTGTACCAATTTGTGAGTCTGACTATAAAAAGTTGTCTCCTGAAGCGCAAGCATATTTTGCGCCTCGCCGTGAGTCTTATGACTGGCAGGGCTATCCTGTTATCAGCTATTATTGTACTGTTCCTGAGTGGTATACTAAAAACATTTGCGAGAAAATGTATACAATTAATAAAGTCGTCGATGACAGTAACAGACGTTCAACCCATGACTGGATTCGCAATCATACAAACGACTGTGCTGACATTTATTGGTATTGGGGGCAGAACAATCCACGTTCAGGTTGGGACAGACAGTGGCACAGACAATGCCGCCGGAAAGAAAGATATAGCGCTAAAGAAGTACTTAAGCGAGGAATAGAGGAATACTATGATTTTAGGGCTGACTCCGCTGAAGAATGGTAATGTAATCCAGGACGGGCCGTTGATGGGTGTTCTTAACAAATGCGTTTTCACTCCAGTAAAAGACTTTGCAGTTGTCGACATTGGTAAAGAGCGGTTCATTCCAATCAACAATGAGTCATTTACTATGATTTCTGCTATAACCAAACAGTTTGGTACTGACGCTATAGTAGGCTGTTTTGGCATGATAATTGATGAACAGAATAACGTATCACTTTGGCGCTAACTATTCTATTGAAACTTAAGCAAGTAAAGAGCTCACACAGAAGAAGTGGCGTTAAAGTCGTTTGGGAACAAATTGACGGTATGGACATTGTCTATATCGCTGACAAAGAAGGCGGCCGTTATCTGCTGCGCTCTTTTATACCAAGTCCATTTCCAAAGACTCAATCAATGATTCAGTCTAGCGTTCGGAAATACTATCGAGCGCTTACCAAGATTTCTTATCACGAGCAAGATAATTTTGACTCTATTGTAGTTTTTCCTGACGGGTCATATCAAAAGCTAGCTTAAGACAGTACGCTGAACTGACACAAGCCCGCATTCTCCAACATAATATGCCCACTTAACTGCTATCGTTCGAGTATCTTCTATTTCAATTGCAGTAATACAACGCGGGAAAACGCCGCAGCCGTCATTGAAGTAGTTTTTCTGATTTAGAATCACAGTATGTGAATGTCCGACAACTGTGATAAAGTCGTCTGAACTAAAATCGGTAATCATTTTGCTATTGTCGGTAAATGAACCTAATTCGCCGGTCTGCTCTTTTGCGCAAACTTTCTCAAGACGCGCCCAAACATTGAAGATGAGAAAGTTCATCAGTCCGTTAAAGTAAACATATTTTGGATTATTCTGATGTCCATGCAATATGCGGTAGCACTTACTTGCTTTAGTTACTTCAGCATAGTCATATACTTTTATCCCCGGCAAAAACGCGGCCCGTTCTTTTGTGTAAGAAAATGGGCGAGTCTCCAAGTCTTTTTCTTTAATAGCGTCATCATGATTTCCACGGATATAGATCAAGCGTCCTTCTTCGTGGAGACGTTCAAATTGCCACATAATGTCTTCGTGGCACTTTTTAATGTCTTCTAAATTACACTCCGCAATATCGAAAATGTCGCCATTAAGAATAACCAAATAATTGTTGACGTAATAGTAGTCAAGTGCAGTAAATAAAAACAAGTTGTTATGCAGAGAATTATCAGTCGGCCCGCCATTGCCTAAGTGTAAGTCGCTTAGCACAACTATATTTTTATATTCATTTTTTATGGAAACTTTCTTTGCTTTTTTGTAGAATTTTTTTACGAGTTTGTTCATACAAATTTAGTGCTTTTCTAATCATGTATCTTTCTGCTGTTTATATAATTTACGTAACGAGGAACGAAAACAAAACAGTTTGAAGTTCGGGCAAATAAAAGCCGCAGTGAATGCTGCAAAGGAAAACAAATGAAAAACTTTACTTTGGTTCTTATCAATGAAGATGGCTCTTACTCAAATGACGTAAGCCGCAAAACAGCGTCTGTTGAACTCGGTAAATCACAGTATGCCTTGGACAAGCTTATTGCTTCTGTTAAAGACGGTTCGTTTAAGTTTAACTTTGACTGCACACGCAAACAGTTGATGGTTATCAGCTATGATAAGGAGGACATTGACATTCAGCCTGCACAGGCAGTCAATCTGTAACTTACGTTACAAGTCCCCGATGAGGGGTTTTGAGTGGTTAGCAAAGTGGAAATGCGCCGGACTGCAACTCCGGTATGAGGCGGTTCGATTCCGCCACCGCTCTATAAAGGAGTAAAGTATGCCGATACCAAATGCCGCTCCACTTTACATTATAAAATATATCGAAATATATTACATTGATAGCGTTAAGTTTACAAGTGACCGCCGTTTATACTATCTTTGTAAAAAAGAAGCTGACGAACAATTCAAAGAACTTAAAGCCGCATTAGGAAACGGGCAAATAACACAACTTGAACGTTTTACAGAACATGTCTTTACTGGAGACATTGACATAAACGAAGTATTCAAAGAAGAATGATAAAGTCCCATATTTTGGTTAATTTTCCAATATGGAACCAAAACTCATATTTGTTTTAGAAAATCTATTAAAGAACTCATTTAGAGAAAATGAGTACAAAAAACTCACTATTGAGCAAGCAAAAGATATTTGCAATTGTGAAATCGGCGGATTCATTGAAAGAAACAAAAATTCGCCTGATGGGTTGGTTGCAAGTAAGTTACTCACCAAGATTAAGAAATCCAAAACCGTAGTCGACATTCTTATGTTAATCTCTGAAAAATACTTTTCATTGCAAGGGATGGACGCTTAAACTTTGAAAAATTTCTTTTCAGGAAATTAAAGGCCTTCATAATAAAGGCTCTTAAAGTTTCTTGAAAAATATGAAAATTAATTAAAGACTTATGAAAATAAGCAAGGAGGCAACCCTCTATGACTATCATTCTAGAGGGACTTTAGCTTGACCGCTGCGGAAAGTCGACTCAAGTCAATAAACTACATGAATATTTCTTAAGGCAAGGCATGCCTGTTACTATTGGTCACGCTCAAAAAATTCCAGGAAAAAGCAAAGAGGAAGTTAGACGCCTATCTGAAGTCTATTATGGCAACTTAATCGCCAATCTTGAAACGCAGCCAAATGAAGTAAAGATTTGGGATAGAGCACATCTTGGCGAGGCCGTTTACTCGCCACTCTACCGCAACTATTCAGGAGATTATGTTTTTGACTATGAAGCAATGCATGCTATGACGGACGGCGCTTTCAAAGACGTTTATCTGTTTTTTATTTATGACTATATCGGAAACGTAATCAAGCGAGACGACGGCCTTGGATTTTCGTCAAAAGAAGATGACATTCAGCATGAACTTGACCTGTTTCAGCGCGCTTTTACTTTAAGTAAGATACCCAACAAACTTATGATAAACATAGGCGATATAGGCGATGAGCAAAAAGTCTTTGAGTTAATATTAAAATCTATTGGAGAAAAAGAATGAACTATCTTGCAGAAACATTTCACCCATACTATAAACAACTTAATGAACTTGTTCAGAATAAGGAGTTCCTTGAAGACAAGGGAGGTTCAAAATATGTAGAGTTGATAGCGCCGTCTATCATTTTTAGTCTTGAAAAAGCAGAAGATGGCTTTATAGACTTTGAATGCAGAAAGTCGCCGCGGAAGTATGTTGAAAAAGAAAAAGAATGGTACTTGTCTGAAGAACTAAAAATCGACAAAGTCTCTGATGTTGATATTTGGAATAAAGTTTGCGATGAGAACAATGAAATAAACAGCAATTATGGGTATCTTGTTTTCGGCAAAGGCAACTTCAGCCAGTATACTCACGTCTTTCATACTTTATGGCAGCACGGCGACACAAGACAAGCGATTATAATTTATACTCGTCCGTCAATTCATCTTGAACACAATGATATTGGCAGCAGTGATTTTATTTGTACAAACTTTCAGCAGTTCTTTATCAGAAACAATAAGTTGCATTGTGTAACATCAATGCGCTCGAATGACTGTATTTTTGGAACGTTTAATGATATACCTTGGTTTGTATATGTTGCAAAAAGGCTGTATAATGATCTTAAACAAATCGTAAAATATAATAATCTTGAACTTGGAAAAATGATATTTATACCAAACAGCTTCCACTGTTATGAGCGTCATTTCAATTTATTGGAAAAAATTGCAAATGAAAAGTAGAGGCTAATTTGATATGAAACTTAAAGAAGCAGAAAAAATTCTTAAAGGGTATAAATATTTTCCTCAAGCCAATTTTTACTTTGAGTCTCAGGCAAGAATGTCAATTGCAGAATACGTTGAGTACTATCAGGTTAACGATTTGAAGGAGTACTTAATCCCAAATTGGAAACAAGGCATGGACAACTTATATGAAGACTTTGAAGGCAGCGCCCGCCG
>Ga0247611_10003065_pt1 | contig 25489 bp, 17 predicted proteins | sample 177DNAGHGhighgp2_FD_192422 | JGI IMG/M metagenome (GOLD analysis project Ga0247611, IMG submission 192422) | Sheep rumen microbial communities from Palmerston North, Manawatu-Wanganui, New Zealand - 1770 DNA GHGhigh gp2 | ecosystem: Host-associated > Mammals > Digestive system > Stomach > Rumen... | reverse complement strand
ATGACCCGCGTGCATGAGGTGGTTGACTACGTCATCAGCCAGGGAATGTACTGCATCCTCAACGTACACCACGACACGGGTGCCGACAGCTACGACAGCCAGAAGAACCTCACCGGCTACCACTGGATCAAGGCCGATGAAACCAACTACGCCACCAACAAGGCCCGCTATGAGAAACTGTGGCAGCAGATAGCCCAGGAGTTCCGCAACTACGATCAGCACCTGTTGTTCGAGGGCTACAACGAGATGCTCGATGCCAGCAGTTCATGGAACTTTGCACAGTCCAATTCCTCCTACGATGCCATCAACAAATACGCCCAAAGCTTTGTCGATGTGGTTCGCGCCACAGGTGGCAACAATGCCCAGCGCAACCTTATTGTCAGCACCTATGGTGCCAGTTCAGGCAGTGGCACATGGAATGCTAAGATACAAGACCCTTTGAAGAAGTTACAGATTCCTTCAGGCGAAAGCAACCATATCATCTTCGAGGTGCATAACTATCCCGCCATCGTCAACAAAGACAAGGACGGCAAATACGTCAGTGACCGTACTATCAGCGAAATCAAGACAGAGATTGATGCTTGGTTAGATAATCTGAAGACCTATCTTATCAGCAAGGGTGCTCCTGTCATCATTGGCGAATGGGGCACCAATAATGTTGATTCAGGTGATGGCAAGACAGACTATGACCTCCATAAAGATCTGATGTTCGAATTCGTCAGCTACATGATAAAGACCATGAAGCAGAACAACATAGCCACCTTCTACTGGATGGGACTTTCCAATGGGGCTGCACGCACCTACCCCGCTTTCACACAACCCGACCTAGCGCTGAAGATGCTGCAGGCCTATCACGGTGACTCGTGGAATCCCTACCTTCCCGACGCCAAGGACTTCCCAGAAGGCAAAATCACCTCGGCCACGGTGAATTTCAACAGCCAATGGGGCGAACTGACCATCCACGATGGAGCTATTGACAAGACCGTCTATAAAGGTATCAAGGTGGAGCTGGAAGAAAAGCCTGCCACTGGAGCCCTGTCTTTTAAGGTATATGCCAACAGTGAGAAGGCAACAGCCATCACTTCCAAAACCCCACAGTTGGCTTTCTCCAGTTACACAGGCATCCAGAAAATCAACCTGCAGTGGAACATAGCCACCAAGGGGAGTATCAAAATCAAGAGCGTCAACCTTGTCAAGCACGACAACACCTTGGAGCCCTGTGGACTGGAAGTGGCATGGGGCTGTACCCTCAGCGACCAGAATTATGCAACGGGCATTGAAAGCATCACTACCACTACCACTCCCCGTCCCACTGATGGAATCATCTACAACCTGAGTGGACAACAAGTTGCCACCCCCACCCATGGCATTTACATCAAGAGTGGAAAGAAATACATCAAGAGATAGTAAAAACCTCATCAGGCTTCATCTGCCTCTACAACGACAAGCGGACGCTGTTCCTGAGCGATGTCAACGGACTCCACATCAATAATACACATTAAGAAAAGAGGCTGTACAGCCTCTTTTCTTAATGTGTATTAGGTCTGTTATTCTATTCCGTTGTGGCAGACTTCATCCGCTCTACCTGTTCACGGATGACAGCCAGCGTAGTGGTGTCGGACGCGAAGACACTGTTCAGGCCCTGCGCCTCTTGGGCGGGGTCGTTGGTATAGTCGTCGCCCACCTGCCACTGCTCGTGCTGCGGCTTGGCAAATCCACCCCAGCCCCAGAAGTTGCAGCCAGCGAAGTGTCCACCCTGTTCGGCATTGTCGGCCACTAACGAGAACACATATTTGTAATAGCCGTCACGACCCTTGGTGGGCGTGTCGAGGGTGAACTTGAAACCGTCGCGGGGATAGCCGAATTCCTCCATCACCAGCGGCTTGTTCAGTGAGTCGCAGACGGCCAGGTGCTGGTCGATGTACGCCTTGGTGTTCTCGCAGGCCTGGGGCAGGTGCTCGATGAGCGAGTCGGGCTTGGCCCATCCCCAGTTGTAGGGCCACAGGTGGACATTGCAGTAGTCGATATTGGGGTCTGCACAGATGCGGGTCCAGCTGCCGAGGTCGTTCTCACAGCCCCACGAGCCCTCGCTGCCGACGGAGATGAGGTGGTTTTGGTCTAACGAGCGGATGAGTGCCGAAGCCTCAGCCAGCCACTTCTCGAAGGCCGGCAGGACGTCCTTGCTGAATGCTCGCGGTTCGTTGCCTATCTGCCACGACATGATGGCAGGGTCGTCGACATATTTGACGCCCGTAAAGCGGTTGGTGCGTGTAATGATGAAACGCACGTAGTCGTAGAACAACTGGTGGGCTTTCTCGTTGGTGGCATACTGAGCCATGGCCTCCATGAAGGCAGGGTAGCCCACGTCGTCGGGCCGCGGCTGCTTGCCCAGGCCGGCGTGCTCCAGATAGAAGCCGTAGCCCCCACTCCACTCCCATGAGTTGTTCAGGTAGAGCACCGCCACCATCTGGCGCTTGCCCATCTCCATTAGCAGGTAGTCGAGTCCGGCCAGGATAGTGTCGTTATACTCGCCGGGGCGCACCTGCAGCGTCGGCTCCACCTTGGTCTTCACGCCGCGCTCGCCGTCGCTGCCCACAAGGATGCGCAGGTTGTCGATGCCCATACGCTTCATCTCGTCCAGTTCGCGGGCCAGCCGCTGGCGGTCGCCACCCTGCCCTTCCGAGCCGAGGATGGCACCGTACCAGAAATTGGTGCCTACATAATAATAAGGTTTACCGTCGCGCACGAAATGGCCGTTCTCCACGCGAACAAAGTCGGATGTCTCAGTCTGCTTCTGCTGACAGGCTGCCACGAGCCATACTGTCAGGGAAAGGAATAGTAGTTTTCTCATTGTTTTACGGTTTTGACTGCAAATATAACCAATTTCCTGCACTTGAAGCGTTGGACAAAGCGTTTAATGCATGACCATTATACTTATTTAACACGCTGCGACCTAAAAACATCCGCATCCGACACTGGTAGCTCAAAGATTCTTCGTACCTTTGCTGCATCAAAAAAATCATCATACCATCATGATAGACAGCAAGACACGTCAGGAGATTATCGCCCTCGTCCATCAAGAGGTCATTCCCGCCATAGGATGTACCGAACCCATGGCCGTTGCCCTGTGTACGGCACGCGCCACAGAACTGCTGGGACAATGTCCCGAGCACATCACAGCCCTGCTGAGTGCCAACATTCTGAAGAATGCCATGGGCGTAGGCATTCCCGGTACAGGGATGATCGGCCTGCCCATTGCCATCGCCTTAGGAGCACTCATCGGCAAGAGTTCCTACCAGCTGGAGGTACTGAAGGACCTGACACCGGAGTCGCTGGCCGAGGGCAAGCAGTATATCAGCGAGAACCGCATCGACATCCGACTGAAGGAGGGCATCAGCGAAAAACTGTATATCGAGGTCTGCGCCGAGGCCAACGGACAGCGTCAGACGGCGGTCATTGCCGGCGGACACACGACATTCGTTGACCCTGAGACACGGAGCATGAAACACGGCCCGGCGGAAGAGGCGACCGACATTTCATTGAATATGCAGCTGGTGTACGACTTTGCCACCACGGCACCGTTAGACGAGATACGCTTCATCATGGATGCCCGCACCTACAACATGAATGCCGCCCGCGAGGCGCTGAAGGGCAACTACGGTCACAACTTGGGCAAGACCATCGACCGTCCGCTGGCGAAAGGCATCTTCGGCAACAGCATTTTTTCGCATATCATATCACGGACGGCATCGGCCTGCGATGCCCGCATGGGCGGTGCCATGATTCCCGTCATGTCCAACAGTGGCAGCGGCAACCAAGGCATCTGCGCCACCAATCCCGTATGCGTCTATGCCAAGGAGAACGAGAATACCGAGGAGGAGCTGATACGTGCCCTCATGCTCAGTCACCTGACGGCCATCTATATCAAGCAGTCGTTAGGCAGGCTGTCGGCACTGTGCGGCTGCGTGGTCGCCAGCATTGGCAGCAGCGTGGGCATCACCTATCTCATGGGCGGTGACTACGACCGCGTGTGTGCGGCGGTGAAGAACATGATTGCCAACCTGACGGGCATGATCTGCGACGGTGCTAAGCCCTCGTGCTCGCTGAAGATTACCAGTGGCGTGTCGACGGCTGTGCTGTCGGCCCTGCTGTCGATGGAAGGCAAGTGTGTGACGAGTGCCGAAGGCATCGTGGATAACAACGTCGACAAGTGCATACACAACCTCACCAGCATCGGTGCCGACGGCATGGGTATCACCGACAACATGGTGCTGGACATCATGACCACGAAAGGCTGCTAAGCAGAATGGTAGGCGACGAGTCCTTCCAGCGGACTCTTCATCACCCTGCCTACAACATAGCCCTCGGCGGCGGCAGCTTGCAGCAACTGGTTGCGGTAGTGCTGAGCCATGGAGCCGACGAAGTGGACGGGCAGGTCGGGACGCTGGTAGGGCGCGATATTACGACGGAAAAACTGGCGGAAGTTGTCGACAACCAATTCCTCCAACAGGGGATTGTCGAGATGCCTGCCAATATATAAAGAGGTGGAAGCCAGGAAGCGGTTGGCCATGGGCTCGCGATAGACGCGCTGGATAATGTCAGCCATCGTCAACTGCTGTTCTGCCAGATATTCTTCACGGATGTCAGCAAAGTCTGGATTCTTGAAGATAGCATTCATGAAACTGCGGCCCAGCACTGCACCACTACCTTCGTCACCCAGGATATAGCCCAGAGCGGGCGTGTTCTGTACAATCCGTTCACCATCATACAACGCGCTGTTGGCCCCCGTACCTAAGATGCAAGCGATGCCCTCGTCCCTGCCGCACAGAGCACGTGCGGCAGCCATGAGGTCGCTGTGGACTTCGACGTGGAGCGTGGAGGATGGAACGTGGAGGGTGGAAAGCGCTTCTTTCAGCAGTTGCTGCATCACGGGGATATGGGCAGGGGTACAGCCGCTGCCATAGAAAAAGACAGCAGAAAGGCTATCCACCAGCCCGCCTAACTGGGGCAGCAGTTCTTGCTCCAGAATCTGGCGTATGTCATCGGGCGACTGATGGACGGGCGTGATGCCCTGAGTGTGAACCACCTCTTGCCCTGCCAGTACCCAGTCGGTCTTAGTGCTTCCGCTGTCAGCTATCAGTATCATATCTATTATTTTGGCTGCGAAATTACAAAAAAAAAGTCAACTGAACAAGAAAAAAAGAGCAAAAAGAGATGATTATAGGATATTTATTGTACCTTTGCAGGCACTATGAAACGACTATTAACATTACTATTGGTGCTGTGGACGGCACTGAGCAGCCACGCTGTGCTGAAGGAGAAAGACCTCGACCAGACATTGCAGATACTACGCACGGAACTTTCGAGCTACAACCGCGAGCTGAAGGAGCGCATGGAGAGAGCCAAGCAGTACAACGAACAGCTGCGCGACCAGTTGATAGCGACACTGAAGCAGTCGAACCAGAACTCGCTGATGCTTTACTCGCAGAAACAGGAATATGTCTTCGACCTGACATACGCCTGCCATGAGGCGACGGAACAATACCGGGAGTTCAAGCTTCATAAGTTGCCGTTCAACACCTTCATGGAGAAGACGGAGAACGAGATAGCACGCTACGACTCGCTGATAGCCAGCCTGAATGCCATCCCTGCAAGAGTGCTGTCGCCCACGACACTCAAGAACCGTAACCAGTGTATAGCCCTTGCTACCGACATCCGTACGACGCTGGAAGAGCGCCGCATGCGGATGGAAGACCACATCCACATCTACACCATGACGGAACAGCGGCTGTCGAACCTGAACGACTATGCCAACAAGCGCTACAACGAGATACAGACGAGCATCTTCAAGAATGGTGGCAACTCCTACTTCGCCATCCTGAAGGACTTCGGCCGCTACTGGCGAACGATGACAGAGACGGTGGAGCGGAAATACCAGCCTAACGCCCACTCGCAGTGGGACAGCCGCTGGATATTCGGACTGCTGCTGTCAACCATCATATATGCCATCATTGCCTCGCTGCTCAACTTCCTCGCCATCCGCTACGTTGTACCGAAACGACTGCGTACCGAGGAGTTCATGAAGAAGCGCGCCTGCATCACCATGGCCACGACGACCATCACCTTCGCCAGCATCATGGGTGTGACGCTGGCACTGACGAAGTCCAACTTCTTCATCATGGCTTCCAACCTGCTGGTGAACTATGCGTGGCTGCTGGGCGTCATCCTCATCTCATTGCTGCTACGTGTAAGGGGCGACCAGATCAAGAGTGCCTTCCGCATCTACACGCCGCTCATCGCTATGGGATTCATCGTGTTTGCCTTCCGAATCATTCTGATACCCAACGAATTGGTCAACATACTATTCCCACCAATGTTGTTGATATGTGCACTGTGGCAGTGGAGCGTCATCCGGCGTCACAACCGCAACGTACCACAGTCGGACATGTTCTATACCTACATCTCGCTGGTAGTATTCATCGTCAGCGTCGTCTGTTCGTGGGTAGGCTATACGCTACTGGCCGTACAGGTGCTGATATGGTGGATCATGCAGCTGACGTGTATCCTGACCATCACCTGCATCTCGCAGTACCTGAAACTGTATGGCGAGCGTCATCAGCTGGACCAAAAGCCCGTCACCAAGACATGGGCCTACGACATGATGTACCAGGTGGTACTGCCCTCTTTGGGTGTGGGCAGCATCATGCTGAGCGTGTGGTGGGCAGCCGACGTCTTCAACCTCTCCGACCTGTGCTGGAAAGCCTTCAAGTACAAGTTCTTCGACCAGGAGAACTTCCAGGTCAGCATTCTCAAGCTGACGATGGTCACCTGCCTGTGGTTTCTGTTCTCCTATCTCAGCAAGACGCTGCTGCGGCTGCTGCGGCTGCACTACATGCAGAAAGACCCCGACTCGGCAGACAGCAGGACAGTGATGTCGAAGAACGTCATCCAGATTATCATTTGGGGTACATGGCTGCTGATGTCGCTGGGCATTCTGCACATCAGCGTTTCGTGGCTGCTGGCTATCACGGGCGGTCTGTCAACTGGTATCGGTTTCGCCTCGAAAAACATCATCGAGAACATCTTCTACGGTGCCTCGCTGATGACCGGCCGCATCAAGGTGGGCGACTGGATAGAGGTGAACGGCACGATGGGTAAAGTGGTGAGTATCAGCTACACATCGACGGTCGTCGAGGCGCTCACCGGCGAGGTCATCACGTTCCAAAACTCACAGCTGTTCACCAACAACTACAAGAACCTGACACGCAACCACGGCTATGTGCTGGCCATCGTGCCCTACGGCGTGGCCTACGGCAGTAACCTGCAACAGGTCATCCAGGTCGTCGACGCAGCTGTCAACCATCTGGACAACGAATGGATGGACCCGTCGAAGCAGGTGAAGTCCGTTGTCGGCGAGTTGGGCGACTCCAGTGTCAACCTGAAGATGTTCGTCTGGGCCGAGGCTCCGAAGAAGTCGTACGTGGTGAGCGACGTGCTGAAGTGCATCTACGACACGCTGCGCCAGAACGGTATCGAGATTCCGTTCCCACAGCAGGACGTCCACATCAAGCAATCATAAAAAAGTGAGGCTGCGACGATTCGCAGCCTCATTTTGTATCTATTCTTTATGATACCTGGTTCGTATTAGAAGTTGTAATAGATACCGAATCTCAGGTCGTTACCATCGAGGTCGAAACCGAAGGTATTCTTAGCCTCAGCACCATCGAAGTCGTCCTTTGCGTAAGTGTAACCCAGGAAACCAACGTGAGCAACGAAGCTCAGCTTCTCGGTCAGGTTGACAGCAACACCGGGCTTCAGACCTACACCGAAGGCATTGTTCTTAGCATCGCCAATCTTGGTGTGAACATAGTCAACACCACCATCAATAAAGAGGTTCACCTTGTCGAACTTAGCGAAGGTGTAACGAGCATAGGGAGAAATCTGGAAAACATCCTTCTTAACGCTGCTCTCAATACTGCCCTTCTTAGCAGTATCCTTAGAGTGACCATAACCCAGCGTAATACCTACTGCCCAGTTCTCATCGAGGTTGTAACCAAACTCAGGCATAACAGTAATCAGCGTGTTCTTGTCGTCACCCTGCTTGCTGGTCTTGAAACCAATACCACCACCAACGTAAACCTGAGCGTTCATTGTGGCAGCAACAGCAACGGCTGCCAGGGTCATCATAATCTTTTTCATAATCTTTTTACCTTTTTAAATTAAACTTTAATGTGACTTGAGTGTGCTGTGTACGCACACCGTTACTTTTTTAACGGCCGCAAAGGTAAAGGCTTTTTTCTGATTGTGCCCGTAAACAGCCGCTCTTTTTACCCTTTTGAGCAAAATAATTGACCTAAATCATGTTTATTAGGAAAAATATGTGTATCTTTGCAAAGTTTTAGTGACAAACTGACGCATGAAAAAGATATTCATTGCAGGTCCCTGCGTGATAGAATCGGCTGAACTGCTCGACACAGTAGCCTCACGACTGATTGCCATTAACAAACGCTTGGGTACCGACATTATATTCAAGGCCTCGTTCGACAAGGCCAACAGGACGTCCATCAACTCCTTCCGAGGGCCGGGCATCGACAAAGGACTGCAGATGCTGAGCGACGTCAAAGAGAAATACGGCCTGCGCCTGCTGACCGACATCCACGAAGCCTGGCAGGCCAAGCCTGTTGGCGAAGTGGTGGACGTGATACAGATTCCGGCCTTCCTCTGCCGCCAGACCGACCTGCTCGTGGCTGCAGCCAAGACAGGCCGAACGGTGAACATCAAGAAAGCCCAGTTTCTGAGCGGCCGCGACATGCGCTACCCCGTAGAAAAGGTACGCGAGGCCGGAGCCAGCGAGGTATGGCTCACCGAGCGCGGCAACATGATGGGGTATAACAACCTGGTGGTGGACTTCCGCAACATCCCCGACATGCGGGAAATCTGCGAGACGGTCATCATGGACTGCACCCACAGCGTGCAGCGTCCCGGCGGTGCCGACGGCAAGACAGGCGGCGACCGGCGTTTCGTGCCCCAGATGGCACTGGCTGCCAAGGCTTTCGGTGCCACAGGCTGGTTCTTCGAGGTACACCCCACCCCCGATCAGGGTCTGAGCGATGCAGCGAACATGCTGGAGCTGGACAAGCTGGAAGGGCTGGTAGAGACATTAATTGCATCATCAGTAATAACGAAATAACGGAATATCCATATCACGTTATAACGACTTGAACATGACAATAAGAGACTACGCCATACAATGTATCAAGGACGAGGCACAGGCAGTGCTGAACCTGATACCCCAGACGGATGACAACTTCGACCGGGCCGTGGAGCTCATGCTGCACTGCAAGGGCAAGGTAATCGTAACTGGCGTCGGCAAAAGCGGACATATCGGAGCGAAGATAGCGGCTACGCTGGCCTCAACGGGCACGCCGTCGTTCTTCATCAATCCGTTGGACGTGTTCCACGGCGACCTCGGCGTGATGTCGAAAGGCGACGTGGTGATAGCCATCTCCTATTCCGGGCAGACTGACGAGCTGCTGCGCTTCATCCCAATGGTGCTCCACATGGAGATACCCATCATCGGCATCAGCGGCAACCCGCAGTCGTTGCTGGCCAAATACTCCACCTGCCACCTGAACGTCAGCGTCGAGAAAGAGGCTTGCCCACTGAATCTGGCACCCACCAGCTCGACGACGGCGACACTCGTCATGGGCGACGCCCTGGCCGTAGCGCTGATGGAGATGCGGCATTTCCGCCCGCAGGACTTCGCACAGTTCCATCCGGGCGGCGAGTTAGGCAAGCGACTGCTCACCACGGCACAGGACGTGATGCTGACCGACAACTTGCCGCTGCTGACAGAAGACATGCATCTGGGCAAGGCCATCATCCTGGTCAGCAAAGGCAAGCTGGGTTTAGGCGTAGCCATCAGCAACGGTCGTGTCATCGGCTTGATAACCGATGGTGACATCCGACGGGCTATGGAGAAGTGGCAGGCTGAATTCTTCGACCGCACGGTGGGCGACATCATGACACGCCAGCCCAAGACCGTCGGCCCGCAGACCAAGATATCTGAGATACAAAAGATGATGAACGAATATAAAATCCACAACGTACTAGTCATCGACCAAGACCAACGGCTGCTTGGCATCGTCGACCGCTATGCTTGTGTCCTATAGAAGTTAGTGAAGACAAGGAAGACATCGGACGATTATGAATAATATAAAGAAATTACTTTTAGTGATCATGCTGGCACTGCCATTAGCAGTGGCAGCCGTCTACCTGTTTAAGACCATCGATGCCCGCAACGGACTGATCAGTAGTCAGATTAACTGCGTGCTGAAAGACCAGCGCGGCTATATGTGGTTTGGCACCCCTGCCGGCCTGTACCGCTTCGATGGCTATACGTTCAAGAATTTCCAGAGCAACTCGCAGGATGGCTCATCACTGCCCGACAGCTACATCATCAGCATCCAGGAAATGCTGGACGGCAACCTGTGGATAGAGACCTCCGCCGGTTTCTGCGTCTACCATCCGCAGTCGGAGAGTTTTGAACGCGACATGAAGCAGGTCTATTCCCAGATGGGTATCGTGGGCAAGCCCAACGTGGTCTACATCGACCGCCACAAGAATTTCTGGGCATCCATCCCGAACAAGGGTGTGGTAGCCTACAACATGCAGCAGCAGACCAATTACGAGTTCGGCTACACCAACGATGCCCACGGCATTCCTCAGGGTACTATCTGCTCCATCGGCGAGTGCCGAGACGGTGCCGTCATCGTCTACGAGGACGGCCGCATCGTATGCTGTGACATCATGCGCCAGCAGCACACCGTATGGCAGAGCGACTACATTGCCCAACAGCACCTGCGCAAGAGCATGTCGCTGAAGGTCTTCGCCGACCAGATGGACAACATCTGGCTTTACGGACAGGGCACGCTGATGATCTATAACAAGAACGCCAACACATGGAACACCACCTTCGGCGACCGTCTCGGACTGAACAGTGTTGCCGTCGACCATAGCGTCAATGGTATTGCCGCCGACCGCAGCGGCAACATCTGGATTGGTACCGACCGCGCCGGACTGATTCGCACCAATGTCAACGACTATGAGTTAGAGTCTATCCAGCCCCGCAGCATCAATGACAACCGAACCTCGGAAGACAACATCGCCATCCAAAGCGTCTATGTCGACGACACCGATTTGCTGTGGGTGGGTACCGAGAAGTCAGGCGTAGCCTACTATGGCAGCAACATTTACAAGTTTGACGCCAACCTGAACGGTGACATCACGGCTATTGCCCAGAGCAACGACAGCACCATCTGGTATGGTACTGGTTCACATGGTGTCATCGGCTACAACGGTCCGCTGGCCAGCAGCAAGGTGTCGTGTATGGCAACCACACCAGACGGCAGCCTGTGGGTAGGTTCGAAGCAAAACGGTCTGACACGCATCAAGGACGGCACGAGCAGGTTCTACTCGTCCAACACCGACAGCGTCAGAACCCTCATCGACAACCACATCAATGCACTCTGCAGCGATAAGTCGGGCAACCTGTGGATAGCCACCAACGGGGGTCTGCAGGTGTTTAGCCCCAGGATGAACACCTTCTCGTCGTACACCCGCGAAAACGGCACACTGAACACCAACACCATCACAGCCCTCTTCTATGGCAGCAACAACAACATGCTGATAGGAACGTCAGAGGGACTGGTCGTGCTGAACCTCTCCACCCGTGAAAAGATGGTGCTGACGGGTAACAAGACCAATCTCCAGACATTCACCAACAACTATATCACTCAGATTTACGAAGACTCACGCGGACTGATATGGATTGGAACACGCGAGGGTATCAACATTCTCAACTTAGAGACCGACCAGCTGAACTATCTGACAGAGAAGGATGGTTTGTGCAACAACTCGATATGTGGTATTGCAGAAGACAAGAGTCATAACATCTGGATATCGACCAGTAATGGTATTACCCGCACCGTCATCCAGCGTAACCACGAGGACGGCACCTTCGCCTACGGACTCTACAACTACAGCGTCTACGACGGACTGCAGAGCAATGAGTTCAACATGGGCTCCATCCTGACCCGCCACGATGGCATCGTGCTGTTCGGAGGTCTGTATGGTGTCAACTGGGTACGACAGTCCAGCAAGGACGAGCAGGAGTCACTGCCCCGCGTCATGCTGACACAGCTGTATATCGGTGAAGAGGAAATTCAGACGGGACACGAATACCAAGGCCGCGTCATCCTGACATCTGCCTTGAACGAAATCAGCAAGATCGATTTGGCCAACAGCCAGAACACGCTGACCATCAAGTTTGCCGCTGGTAACTACAATCAGGGTGAGCGCCTGCAGTTCATGTACTGGATGGAGGGTCTCGACAACGACTGGCGCAATGGCGATGCCCTGCTGCACGGCGTACGCTTCCAGAACCTGAGCAGTGGCGACTATACCCTGCACGTCAAGGCTGTCAGTGCCGACGGTGCCGTCAGCAATCAGGAGCGAGCACTGGAAATCCACATCGATCGTCCGTGGTGGATTTCGTGGTGGATGCTGACCCTCTATGTCATTGCCGCCATCCTTGTGCTGGCCGTCTGGCGCTATGGTTTCCAGAAGTTCAAGAAGGTATGGAAGAGCAAGCATACAGTCATCGAAGAGCTGAAACGTCAGCGTGAGGAAATCAAGAATACCAGCGAGGAGTTGCGTCAGCCGATGGCTCGCATGACGACCATTATCGGCAATCTGGCTATGAAGGAGGAATCCATGGAGGGCCGCGAACAGCTGAACTCGCTGCACTTCCAGCTGCTACAGGTCATTACCCGCATCACTGAGATGCAGTCCACACTGGAGAATCCGGAGAAGAAAGCCGAGTCGACCGCCAAGGACAAGATGGAGCTGAACGACCAGGGTGAACTGTCCATCATTGCAAGTAACAACAGGAAGCTGACGGCAGATATCAAACCGCTGAAGTCCGACGGCCAGGGCAAGAAGTTCAATGTCGTCTTCATCGACTCCAACCGCGAGTTCCTCAACTTCATGAACGCCCACCTGCGCGAAGTCTACAACTTCCACGTCTACGACAATATCAAGGATGCCCTGCCCGACATCGAGATGCTCAATGCCGACCTCGTCGTCTGCAAGCAGGACATGGACATGATGACCGGTAGTGAGCTGTGTAACCAGTTCAAGATGGACCCGCGCCGCAGCAAGACCAAGTTTGTGCTGCTCACCGACAGTGTGCTGACACCGCAGGACATGACAGACCTCAACATCACGCTGGCAGCAGACGACTATCTGGCCAAGCCGTTCAACATGAAGGAAGCCGTCATGCGCTTCAACAAGCTGATGGGCCTCGGTCCTATCGATATGGACGCCAACACCATCGAAGGTGGAGAGACACGCCGACTGGAGAGTCACAATGCCAGCATGACAACATCATCGCTCACCTACGAAGACGAAGGCAAGGGAACGACAGATGCCGGCCGTGCAGAGAAAGATGTACCCGAACAGCCTGTCACCGACAGTACGCCGACGGAGAACGTGCCGACGACGAAGGGCGAAGAGCTGATGCGTCAGTACTACGACGACAATACCATCGGCGACTATTCCATGAGCAATGCCATGGACCAGCAGCTGATGCGCAACATCGAGCAGTTCGTGCTGCAGAACATGAGCCGCGGGCAGATCTCTCTCGAAGAGATGGCTTCAGCCATGGGCATGGGACGCGTGCCGTTCTACCACAAGGTGCGCGCCATCACCACCAAGACGCCGGCAGAGATTGTCCGCGAACTGCGCCTGAAGCATGCCTGCACGCTGCTCGTCAACACCAATATCAACATGAGCGAGCTGGCTATCAACGTCGGATTCATGACGGCAGAGAACTTTGCCAACATCTTCAAGGACAAGTTTGGCATGACACCGCTGGAGTACAGACTAAAATACAAGAAGTAACGTGCGCCCCTATTTTATATTTTTTGTTTTATATTTTTTATTTAGCCCCGCAGGGGCGCAGACCAGCGACTCTCTCATCGTCCGCACACTGCGCGACAGCCATGTGCGTTTTACGGATAACAACAGTGTGACACTGCTGATGTCTGGCCAGCAGAAGTTCGACGACATGTTCAAGGCCATCCGTCAGGCACGGAGCAGCATCCACCTGGAGTATTTCAATTTCCGCAACGACTCCATCGCCTCGCTACTCTTCGACCTGCTGCGCGAGAAGCGCAAGGAGGGTGTCGAGGTCAGGGCGATGTTCGACGGCTTCGGCAACGACAGCAACAACCAGCCGCTGAAGAAGCACCACCTGAAGTCGCTGCGCGACGACAGCATCGAGATTGTCGAATACTCACCCATCCGCTTCCCCTGGGTCAACCACATCTACGGCCGCGACCACCGCAAGATCGTGGTCATCGACGGCCGGATAGGCTATACGGGTGGCATGAACGTGGCTGACTATTATATAAAAGGTACGGAACAGGTGGGTGAATGGCGCGACATGCACTGCCGCATCGAGGGCGATGCCGTCAACGAGCTGCAGGCCATCTTCCTCAGAATATGGAACCGCACGACACACCAGGACATTCATGGTGCCAAATACTACCGGGGCGGCACGCTGACACGCTTCGAAGGCCTGAAGCCCGACACCACCTCGACGGCAGGCCGCAAGATGATTGGTATCATCAACCGCGAACCCGGTGTCACGCCGAAGATCATGCGCACGTTCTATATCAATGCCATCAACCAGGCCAAGGACTCCATCCATATCATCAACCCCTACTTCACGCTCATTCCCTCTGTTACCCGCGCCCTGACACACGCCATCCGCCGCGGCGTCAAGGTGGAGATCATGCTGTCGTCGAAGAGTGATATTCCCTTGACGCCCGACTGTGCCCTCTATCAGGCCCACAAGCTGATGAAGCGCGGAGCCGTGGTATGGCTCTACAAGCCCGGCTTCCACCATTCTAAGATCATGATGGTCGACGGCCGCTACTGTACGGTGGGCAGCACCAATCTGGACGCCCGCAGCCTGAAGTGTGACTTCGAGGAGAATGCCGTCATCGTTGACCCGGCAACGACAAAGGAGCTCGATGATATGTTCTGGCGTGACAAGCAGCAGAGCTTTCTCCTGACGGAGCAGTCGTGGGATGAGTTCCGCACTGGCTGGCAGAAGTTCCGCGGCTGGTTCTCACACCTGCTACAGCCCTTCCTGTAATGTTTTTTCACTGTCAGCCGTTGGCTACTGCCGACGTCATCATCTTGATGTCGATGTCGCTGATGCCGCGTGCCTTCAGCCAGTCCTCGTCGAAGAACAGCCTGTCGTCCGCAGCCACCTTGCTCTGTTCAGCGTATTTCCTGAACATGCCGGCAGCCTCGGCTATACGCCCTGTCAGCCACAGGCAGTAACCATAGTTCTGGTAGTCTTCATGCTGCGCCTTCCCTCCTTCCGTCAGCTGTGCATACAGCCGCTCGGCCTGCTCCAGCTTGCCGCAGCACGTCAGCGTCCATGCCAGCACCCGCGTGACGTTGTCATCGTCCTCATGCTCGTAGTTCAACTGGTAGAGCAACTGCAGCGCATCGTCATAGTTCTCTAAGTGCAACAGGCAGACGGCCTTGTTCAGCACATAGCCCGTCTTGGCAGGATGCAGCAGCTGCAGGCGGTCGTAGTACTCCAAGGCGTCGTCGTAGGCTCCGGCATTGAACAGCACACGGGCTTGACCGCTCAGCGCCCGTTCATTGTCAGGCTCCAACTGCAGGGCAGCGGCATATTCCTCCCTCCACAGGTGGTACTGCACGTCGTGCATCGACTCCGGGAACGTCATCAGAATGGTTTCTGCCGACATCAGCAGACGGCGTTTCCTCAGCATCGCCACCACCTCGCGCTTGCATGGCTCCAAGGGTGTACCTTGGAAGAGCGCCGAACCGAAGAAGAGACACATGCCCAGCTCGTTCTTCGTCGTGTCAAAGGGGTTACACAGCGCCGAACGGTTGGGGAAGAGCCGGAAGAAGCGGTAGAGGTCCATCAGGTAGCTGCGGCGTATATAGGCTGGCGACAGCAGCTCCTCCGATTCCATCTCCCCGTCCATGGCAGCCTCGCCCCGCTTCATCATCTGCCGCAGGTTCTCGGGCAGACGGTCCATGACCTGCTGGAAGGCAATGATGAGCGAGTATTTGTCGCTGTTGCAGAACGAGCCTCGCTGCATCAAGTTCTCGATGAAGGCGTTGTCGCCCATGCGCTCTACAAACTGATGAATGTCAGGATGTTGCATAAAGAACGGCACCAGCCAATTGCTCATGTCATAGAAAAACGGGAAGCGCTTCATCTGCGAAAAGCCGCCGAAATAGATGTCGGCGCCCTGCTTCTGCATGTCCATCATGCGCTGGAACGAAGCCTCCAGGCGCTCCATGCGCTGTTCAGCGGCATCGGGATGCAGGATGTCCTCCATCGGGTCCTCCTCCACCTCCTCGATGCCGTTCTTGGTGATGCGGAAGTTGTTGTTCTTCATCAGGTCGGGCATAATCTCGTCGCGTATCGTCGACGTGTCCTTCTCGGCATCCAACGCGTATACCAGCTGCATCTGCAACTCTGTCAGTTCGCGGCAGACACGCTTCGACTGCAACAGTTCTGCCACCAGGGCCTGTTGCTCCGGCCATACCAGGCGGAAGTCGTCGTCGATACTCATCACCCAGCCCACCAGGGCACGCTGGCGCACCTGCTCGTCCTGCGACTGGCGATAGGTCTCCACCAACACACGGAACTTTACCATGTCGAAGCGGTTCATCAGCGACAGCATGATGGCCGACACCAGCAGCTGCTGGTCGTTGCTGTCCACCGTCGGTGACAGGAGTAGCGCCTTGATTTCCTCGCCGACGCCGTCAGTCCAGATATGCGACGTGACGATATAGTTGAACAGCAGGTTCATCTGCTGCTGATGGTCCTTGTATAGTTGCGTGCTCTTCGCCTGCCGCTGGTCCTCCGGTTCCAGTTCCAGCATGGCTACGTCGCTCACGAAACCCTCCATCTCACGCCTGATGGCATCCAGCGACCAATCGTGTCCCGGCTGTCGTGCCCCGGCAGAGAGAGAGGCCAGATAGGACGACGACCTCACATGCCGGTGGATGGAGATATTGGCACATATCACATAGACGCGCTGCAACAGCCGCTGGTACTGCTCGTCCATCTGCGGGTCCTTGGCACCACGCTGCCAGTAGTCAGCCATCAGCTCATACTCGGCCTTGACGGCACGCAGCTTCTCCGCCGTCTGCGGATTGGGCCAGGCAGCCAGATAGGTCTCAGCCTCGGCAATAGCCATGCCGGCATTGCCACGTATCAGTTGTTTGAAAATGCGCTCCAGCGCTATATCCGTCGTTCCCAATATTCCGTCTTTACTTTTTTTTCCTTTTTACCTCTTTACCTTTTCCAAGAACTTCTTCACCATCAGGCTGTCCTGATGGCTAGGAGCCTTCGCATGGGTATATGTCAGATGGTCGGGCAGCGAGTCAGCCACTACCTGTTTCACCTTGCAGCACTCCACCACGATACCCTTGTATTTGCGCACACCATATTTATTGATAGAGTCGCAGGCCTGATGATAAGCCTTCATCAACAGCTCCAACTGGTGGGCACGCTCCTTGCGCTCCATCTCCTTGTCGCGGAAGACCATCACACCCAACTGGATATCCTCCTTGCGAGTGTCGTAGACCACGGGGTTTTTCAACTGCCGTGCCATGGTTGCCAGCGGCTCGGGCAGCCAGAGGGCATCCATCTCGTTGTTCTGCAACATCAGCATCCGGATGTTGATATCATTGATCTGTACCTTGAACACCCGGTCCTTGTCCAGCTTCACCGAGTCCACGACCAGGTTCGTCAACAAGTCCGTCGCCGAGAAGCGCGTCATCGCCACCATCTTGTCGTCCAACTGTTTCAGCTGGCGCACACGGGCCGTGCGGTTGGTCACCAGTTGCCAGTGGGCAGCCGTCACCGCCGTGGTGCGCAGCGCCGTTCCTCTGCTAGCTATGCGCATAGCCCGCACCAGGTCCGTCATGCTGCCCTCTACCCTGCCCCGCTCCAGCGCCGTGTCGCAGTCCATCTGCGACATATACATTTTCAGTCTGACACCGCCATTGACGGTGTCGAACAGCTGATAGTGCTCCGCCACGAACAGCGGCAGACAGTCCAGCGTCGGCATGACGGCAACCTTCAGTGCTGCCGAATCCTTTCGCCAAGCCGCCTTGCGGCTCTCCCGCGTCATACGTTTCGTCTCCTCATACGACTGTCCGCATGCTGCCAGCAGCAGCACGCACACCGTCGCCATGTAAAGCATCTTTTTCATATCTGCGTGCAAAGGTACGAAAAGTCGAGCGCAATGCAAAAGAAAAAACAATTTTCTTTTCTTGATTCCTTCCTACTGATCCTCGTCCATCAGCTCCTGAAGCTTGCTGGCAGGGACAACGGGCACAATGTCCTTGAGGTTGAGCGAATGAGAAACTTGAATTATACTTATATAAAAGCACCTGCCGAAGGCTGTAGAACAATGGAGAAATGATGGATGTAGCGGAGGGCAAGGGCGCACGGCGCAAGAAAATTTCTTGCTCCGTGCAGGAAATTTTCCTGCACGGAGCGGACGGGGGCGGAGCTACGGCCTCCCCCCGGCCCCCAAAGTATCACAGGGTGCCTGGCACTCTGTGACGCTCTGTGACGTTCCCGAGATACGCGCGTGGTATATATGGCAAAAGGCCTTATATCCTGTTGATGTCGACGTAGCCTTGCATGACGGCGTAGATGGTGAGGGCGGAGACGGACTTGACGCCGAGCTTGTCCATGATGTTCTTGCGATGGGTGATGACGGTAGCCAGGCCGATATTCAGACGGCTGGCTATCTCCTTGTTGATGTAACCCTGGACAATGAGCGACATGACCTCTATCTCGCGATCGGTGAGCACCTTCTGTCGGGGGGACGACAGGACGGGGGGCATATTGCGACCACCGCTATGACCATGCTGCTGGAGGATGAGCAGCTGGCGGATGAGCTGGGGTTCGGGCTGGTTGATGCACAGACAGTGGAAGTCGGGCAACGGAGAGGTCTGTTCTAACGACAGGGTAAGCACAATGGTCTTACGCCGACGCTCGGCAAAGAACGCCCGATTGCAGAGCACGATGTCCATGGACACGAAATAGTGGGCATAGTCGTCGGGGGTGTTGGCAGACAGCTCGGCAAAGGTGCCGTAGCCGTCGATCTGCAGCATGGGGAAGAACTCCTGCAGCACGCGCTTAAGGCCGATGACTGCCAGGGTATTAGCGTCGACAACGGCTACGCGGAAGTTGCCAGGGGGTGTCTGCTGCATGGGGCTTAGTGGTTCATGAACGACAGCCGGCTGGCCTGTTCCAGCACCATGGATGCCAAGGCTTCGTTTTGCTCGTTTTTATAGTTGATGGTATCAAACAGCATCTTCAATCCTAACTTACCGCCACCCTGCTTCAGAATATGTACGATGCAAAGGTTCTGCAGGCCTACCGTATCAGAAAGAATGTCGATATCGGTGCTGCCCAACTGGAAGAGTGCCAGCTGATAGGCATCGTCGTAATTGTCGGCGACAAGGCGTTCGACGTCGGCCAGCGTCTTCATGCCTATTTGGTTCAGCACGCGCAGGAACGGCTTGTGAGACGTCGGATGCAGCTCAGCCTGGGTGATGGAGGCTATCTGCTTGTTGAGCTTGTCGAAGGGACGCAGGTCGAGATAGCTGCGGAAGGTATCGATGTCAAGCGGCACCCCGGACAGCTGTCCCTGCTGCACCAGACTCTGCATGCGACGGCGGTAGTTGATGATTTCGGTGCGGATGCGGCTGAACTCGTTGTCAGCCAGTTCGAGCATGCCTGCCAGACGGCTCAGGTCACGGTGGTACTCGCGGGGAGTCTCGATGTCGGACTTATAGCCGATGTCGTGCTGGATAGCCGACCAGACATGCTGCAGGGCAGTACGCATCTGGAGCTCAAAAGGGAAATTGTTGAGTTCGGGATAGTCGGGGTCGAAATACAGGTCCTTAGGCAGGTGACAGATATAGTGCAGCGAGTTGTAGCCGAAACTGTTGAAATCGTGCATCTTACGCTTGTCCACAGAGTTGGGCCAGTCGATTTCGAAGAGGGTCTCAGCCATGGAGGCGATGCGATCGACATCCTCGTTATAGAACGTGATGATGCGTGCACCGAAGATGTCGGTGATGTCTAACAACGTATTATACTTGTATCCCTTGCGCTGGAGTTTTCCTGCCAGCGACTCCTCGCCCTTGATGCGCGACTCCATGGAGTTGACCTCTATCCCACTCTGATGGACCAGTTCGCCCAACTTGTCCATCACAACATGCTGAAGCTTCTCGAAGAGCGGCACATTGGTGCGATACTCTTCGAGAAGCATTTCTCCATGAAGATCCAATCCGTAATCCGTCATTGACCTATCGGATCTCGAACAGATTGTAGAAGCCTGTCATCATGAACACCTTCTTGATTTCATCGTTGATGTGCTCGATGACAACCTTGCCGCCTTTGGCGGCAGCTTCCTTACGAATGGTGAGGAACAGACGCAGACCGGAGCTGCTAATGTATTCCAGTTCAGAACAATCAAGTGTGATAGCCTTGTCGGCATTCTGCAAAAGAGGTTCTATCTCTTGCTGGGCCTTAACGGCGGCAGGCGTGTCAAGACGGCCCTTAATGCAGGCCTGCATGCCACCATCTACTTCTTTAATATCGAAAATCATTGTCTTAAACCTATAAATAATAAAATAATAATCTGCCTTATTGCTCAGCAGTGAGTTTCTTTGTCAGCGTCAGTACGTTTTGTCCGTCAACACGTTGATAGTCGACGGCGTCCATGAGCTGACGCACCAAAAATATACCTAAGCCGCCAATGGGACGGTCTTCGATACCCAGCGTGGTGTCGGCATCTTCCTTGGCAGTAGGATCAAACGGCACTCCCGTATCGGTGAGGATGAAAGTCACCACACCCTTGTCTGCCACCGCTTCCAGGGTCAGTTCTCCCTGGGTGTCCGGGGCATAGGCGTATGTCATCACGTTGACCACTGCCTCCTCAAGCGCAAGATTCAGGCTCATGGTCATCGACATGTCAAGACCCGCCTCAAGGGAAAAGCCATCAATAAAATCGTTCAGCTGAGGAACGCTATTGATGTCGTTAGGCAGTGTTATACTGTGACGTATAGGGGTCTGAAGGGGCTTGTCAGTCATGTTGCCGTATTGATATTAGGGTGTGCCCTCTTCAACGAGGGGGCACACCGGAATGGGTTCTATGATTACTTAACGAGAGCCTTGCGGGCAGCTTCGATCTTGTCCTTAGCCTCAGCCAGCTGGGCCTTCAGCTCGCTGACAGTAACAGCGTTGAGGACATCCAGGGGAGCAAGAGCCTCGGCAACGGGCTTGATGTCGGTATCGTACTCAGACAGACGGTTGATAGCGTCCAGGATGAGGACAATACGGAAAGACACGTTGCTGGCAGCATCGTCGTCGAAGATGCTGAGGAACTTGTCAGAGTTCTGGTTAACAATATAGAGCTGCTCTACCAGGGCAGCAGCAGCAATCTGCCAGAAGTAGTTGATGCGGCCGTTCTCGTTCATGGCATCATAGAGGGTAGAAGATGTCTCGAAGAGCGTGTTGTTGTCCTCGATAGCCTTGAACGAAGGATCGTTGATGTCAGCAGCCAGCTTGGTGATTGCCTTGTCGTAGTCATCGGTAGGCATCTCATAGAGGCTGGCAATCTTGCGATCAACATTCAGCGCACTGAGGATGCGATACTTCTCAGCCAAAGTAGTAGCCTCCTCACCAACAGCGGGAGCCAACAGATAGTCAGGCTTCACCTGCTTCTCCTCCTTGGTCAGCGTCAGGCCACCCTGTCCCTCCTGAACGAAGGGAAGCTGCTTGAGCTTGCTGATCTCAGAAGCGATGCTGTCGAAGTGCATCTTGATGCTTGCCTCAATCTGCTGCTGTTCAAAACTCTTCAAGGTGTCAGCCTCTGCAGGGGCTGCATCACTCTTCTTACCTCCACATGCTGCAAACATGACGGCAGTGAAAGCAATTGCTAAAACTGATAACTTTTTCATCTTGTTTTTTGATTTTGTTTTGTTATGAATTTAATAAATTTTATTCTATGATAATATGACAGGGGCTGTTATGATACCTCCTTGCGGATATAGCGTCCCGGGCAGTCGAACAGCAGCAGGATGACGCATATAAGACTCATCAGCAACAAGACCGAGATGTTGAACCAGAGGGTCTTGAAATGGTGGGTGCCGACGATTTTCTCGCTGCTGTAGAAGGGGGCGTTACCCATCTGGGTGAGCGGCGTCAGGAATATCAGTCCTGTACGGGGCACGATACGGCCGTCGATGACATCGAGCATACGCTGCTGGTCGGCACCGATGACACAATCCTCGAGTTTGAGGTTGTAGTTCTTGCGCTTCAAGTCGAGCACAGCCTCCTTGCCGTGTTCACGGACCAGCGCCGACATACGGGCGTCGGCAGCCAGCGACACCTTGTTGCCACGCTTGCTGAGAATGCGTTCTGCCTCCTTCAGGTAGTCGTAGAGCGACGCGTCGGAATAGTCGCCCTTGTAGGGTTCCATGCCGCAGTACTCAGTGAGCACGGGCAGGTTGTCGCGAATGATTTCCACATGCTCGGCCTTCACCTCCTTGCCACGGCGGCGCTCATCCTTGAGCGTCTCCAGCTGCGACTGCAACTCGTCGAGGTAGCCGAAATTATAGAACTGCGTCTCGTACTTCTCCTTGTCGGACTCGAAGAACTGCGCCTCGTACTCGTTGTCAGTAAACGACGTGACAGCCAATGCCTCGTAAGCCCAGCGCGAGGGAATGATGTTACCAATGATCGGCACATTGCCCGTGGTGCTCTTCGGCGTCAGGTCAGAGAAGCTGACGACGAGGCCGCAAAGCAGAATCTGCGGAATCAGCAGCAGCGGGATGCTGATGTAGATGGCTACCACCGAATTGAGGCACTGCGACAGTATCAAACCCGTCAGGTTAGCCAGGAAGGCGGTGACAAACAGGATGAGCCACCAGACCCAGAACAGGCCGTGCAGGCTCATGATGGTATTGCCGATGACGATGAACAGCAGCGTCTGCAGCAGCGACACAAACGCCATGCAGACAATCTTTGACCAGATATAGCTGCCATACGACAGGTTCAGGAAGCGCTCGCGCTTCAGCAGGGCACGGTCCTTGATGATTTCCTCGGCTGAACCGCTCATGCCCGTGAAGGTAGCCACGATGACAGCCATGAAGAAGTAGCTCACCAGGTTCTTGTTGTCCATCACAGTATAGCCCTCGGGGGGTGCATAGCGCGTCAGCATGGCGCAGACCACAGCCAGCACGGGTGCCTCGAGCAGCGTGATGAGCATGTATTGCAGGTTGGTAATCTTCGTCTTGAAGGTACGCTGCAGGAAGATGGCAAACTGCTTCAGTGCTCCGGGCTTCTTCTGGTCTGACGGCGGCACGCTGGTGACAGCGGGCGCGTCCATCTCCGCGCGATTCTTCAGATACAGCTCGTGCCAGTCCTGAGGCGTCATCTTACGCTCGTCGGACGGCTCACCCGTATTGCTGATAGCCTTCTCGTCGATGATGTTCAGCACAATCTCCGGGTTCACGTTACCACAAGTCGGACAGGCACTGGTCTCGGCATCAGCATAGTTGGCAGCCTCCTTGAAATAGGTGATGGCATCGATGGGGTTGCCGTCGAAGACAGGATAGCCACCGCGGTCGAGCAGCCACAAGCGGTCGAAGAGCTTATAGACATCGCTCGAGGGCTGGTGGATGTTGACGACGATGAGCTTGCCCTTGAAAGTCTGCTCCTTCAGCAGGTTGATGACCTTCTCCGTGTCTGCCGACGACAGTCCCGACGTGGGTTCGTCGAGGAAGAGCACGGCAGGCTCGCGAATCAGCTCCAGCGCAATGTTCAGACGCTTGCGCTGACCTCCGGAGATGTATTTATTGATAGCCGAACCGGCCTTCAGATGCTTGACGCCATCGAGACCCAGGTCCTTGAGCGTCTTCATCACACGGCGGTCCAGTTCAGCATCCGACATGCCGGCAAAACAGAGTTTGGCCGTATACCACAGATTCTGATAGACGGTCAGTTCCTCGATGAGCAGGTCATCCTGGGGCACGAAGCCTATCAGCGCCTTGGCAGCAGGCTCGGAAATGTCATGACCATTAATGGTGATGCTGCCTTCCTGAGGTTTCAGACTGCCGTTGAGCAGCGACAGCAAAGTGGTCTTACCCGTACCCGAGCCACCCATGATAGCCAGCAGTTCTCCGCTGCGCAGCGTGAAGCTCAGATCGTGCATGCCATTATCGCTGTTGGGGAAACGGAAATTGATGTCGCGTCCGCAGAAAGCAACCTCCCTAGCGGCCTTGTCATCCGTGTCACCAGCCTTGTGGCTATAGGCACTGGCAATGGTGGAATAGTAGATGGGCTTGCCGCTGATGCCCTTTAGCACACTGCTCTGCAACCATACCTGATAAGCTCCCGACAGTACGGGGACGTCGTTCAGCATCACGGTGTCGGTGCCCATATAGGTAAAGATGAGCAGACCCGTCATGCCATCGAGCAATGTCTTCAGCTGGCCGTCAAAACCTTCGGGCTGGTGGAGCATGACACGCTCGGTAGGCTGGTTGGTCACATAGCAATAGAAATCGTCATACTCGCTCTGGGGAATAGAGAATTTCTCAGCCATGGTGCGGAAGATGGCTTCGTTCTTCAAGCCGTCTGCACCACAGAATTCCATCAGTCGCAACAGAAGCAGGGCCTCCTCGTTGGTACGTATCTTGCCATGCAGGCTGGAGCAGATAGAAGACACGGTGTCCTGTGTATCCAGATCGTCCGTCATCTCGTATGCCATGCGCATATCGCTGTACAAATCGAGATAAACGTCAATGTTTCTGATGCCGAAATGGTGACGCAGATAACTGACGAGCATTTCCTTTGCCCGTACCTCGTCTACTTGCTCTTCTTTGCCAAATAAGGCAAACAGACTGATAAAACTAGATAGTATGACGTCAGTCATTTACATACTTTAAGTTTGCAAATATATTAAAAATCTTACACTACCCACTTATTGTAGCAGTTAAAAAATATTAAAAGAGCATTTTTACGACAGGAATCCCAATAAGACACCTGCTGCAACAGCCGAGCCGATGACGCCAGCGACGTTAGGACCCATGGCATGCATGAGCAGGAAATTGTGGCGATCGTACTCCAATCCGAGGTTGTTGGAAATGCGCGCAGCCATGGGCACGGCACTCACTCCGGCATTGCCAATCAGCGGGTTCAGCTTCTTGTCCTTCGGCAGGAACACGTTCATCAGCTTGACAAAGCACACGCCGCTCATGGTGGCGATGATGAAGGCGCCGGCACCGATGGCAAAGATGTAGATGGTGTTCATGGTCAGGAACTCGCTGGCCTGTG